>JABXNS010000092.1_pt1 | contig 32270 bp, 33 predicted proteins | sample 7301101 | NCBI WGS metagenome assembly JABXNS01 (sample SAMN14449646, study PRJNA615230) | soil metagenome | isolation source: soil from bare, unvegetated metal-rich iron-sulfur acidic spring small-cell... | place: Canada: Paint Pots Mound, Kootenay National Park, BC | collected 2017-05-25 | reverse complement strand
TCCGAAAACCAACGAGAAAGCCCACTGGGTCACGCCAGAAGTGGTGGTTGAAGTCAAGTTCAGCGAATGGACTGCCGACCGCCGACTTCGCCAACCAATCCTTCTCGGAGTTCGGGACGACAAGAACGCGAAGGAAGTTGGCGTAGAGCCCGTGAGTGTCCAGGGTAAGTCCGCTCGTGGCGGCACGACTGCAAAGCAAGGTCCGCGATTGAGTATCGCCGCGCGGGCGAAGGTGGCTAAGTCCCCACCGGTGAGGGCGCCGCGCCGTTCTCGGTCGGGCTCTGGTCGAGCGGAAATCGAGGCGGATTCGTTGATTGCTCAGCTCGAAGAAATCGAGAAAGCGGGGGGCGACGGTTCCCTCGACTTCGGGGGAGGGAAGGCGCTGAAGGTCTCCAACCTCGACAAGATCTTTTTCCCGAAGGAGAGCTACACCAAGGGTGATGTTATGCGCTATTACACGCGCATCCAGGGCTTCATCCTTCCGACCATCCAAGATCGCCCGCTAGTTCTGAAGCGGTTTCCCAACGGAATCAACGGAGAGAGCTTCTACCAGCAGAAGGCGTCGGACACCACCCCCGCCGAGGTTCGGGTGGAGGTAATAGAGACCAACGGTGGGGAAAAGCAGCCGCGGATCATCGGCGGAGATCTACTCACGCTTCTCTACACGATCCAACTCGGCGCCGTCTCCGTAGACCCTTGGCATTCGCGCGTTCAGTCGCTCGAGTATGCTGACTATACGATCATCGACCTTGATCCGGGCCCCCGCGCGAGCTTCGCCCGCGTCGTTCAGGTTGCCCGCTGGGCCAAGGAAGTCATTGACGGACTCGGGCTTAACGCCGTCACCAAGACTTCCGGATCGACCGGGTTACACATTTATCTACCACTTCCGCCGCGCACGCCGAACGAAGCGGCAACGCTCGTCGCTCAGATGATCGCGACCAAAGTAGCAGCCACCCATCCAACTGAAGCGACGATCGAGCGTTCGGTCAAAGCGCGCGGAGCCGCAACGGTTTACGTCGATTACCTGCAGAACATCAAGGGGAAAACGGTCGCCGCGGCTTATTGCGTTCGCGCGAAGCCCGGGGCGACGGTCTCGACTCCACTAAAGTGGAGCGGGCTGACGGATGGTCTCGATCCGCGTGGCTTTCATCTCGGAAACGCTCCCGAGCGCTTCGAAAAGATCGGAGATATCTGGAACGAAGCGATGCGGAAGAAGAATTCTCTTCGAGCGCTCGTTTAGTCGAGCTAGCGGCCGCCGTTTCCTACCTTGCGGAGCGGCAATTCCATCTGTCCACCTTCGGCTTCGCCATGCTTCGAAGCATCGCCGAAGATCGGATCGCTCGACTCGTCAACCATGTGAGTGAGCTTGTAATAAAAATGGAGGGCGTGAATCGGCGCCATGAAGCTGCGATTACCGGCGCGAGAAATCGCGACAGCTTCTTCGCGCACTCGGCGGGGTAGATCGCGCGCCGCCGGAAGCGCAAGAAGCCGCTGTATCTCTGTGCTGTCTCGTGCGAGCAGCGCTGCGCACAAACTATCGAGATAGGCCAGCATAGCTACGGGGCTCCCAGTTCAGGGTGTGCAGCCTTATGTACACATTGCAACTAATACACCATGTACGCAAGAGGTTCCAGCCACCTAACAGGGTCTATACCAGCCTGTTACGGTATCACGGAAAGAGAAAATCGAACCGTACACCCCGGTGTGGCCTACGCCTTTTCTTCGGTAAATACCGAAACAGCTGCGCCGGCCTGCCCCTGCCCTCGCTACGCCATTCGTCCATAGGTTCGACGAGCCAGGCAGCCTGCAGGGCACGCCGGAAACTGGCTTTGTGCAAGCGTTTACCCAGCAGCAGTTCATACATCTGCTGCAGCTCGCTCAAGGTGAACGTGGCGGGGAGAAGCCGGAAAGCGATCGGGGCTTGGTCGAGCCGGCTCTCGATGGTCTTTGCGGCGCTCTCGATCATCGCGCGCTGTCTGGGGGGTAGTGCCGGAAGATCGGCAAACTGGAACCACGTGTACCCCGCACGCGGTGATGCGGTCTCATGAGGAACGAGCCCGAGATAGCCCACCGACACGTCAGCCTCACTCGGGTGCCGCCTACCGTCGCCAAATGCTCCAGTCTGTTCCATCCAGGTTGGCGGTTCGCCAAGGGCTTCCTCGGCCGCCCGGGTCGCGGCGGAGTCGAGCGTTTCACCGGTTTGTGGAACGCGCCACGGAAGGGACCATCGCTCACGCTCACTCGAGTTCCGCGTCAGCAGGATCGCCAGCCCCTGTCCCATCGCCGTCACCAGAACTGCGTCCACAGTATGAGAAGCTGTTCTGGAGGGGCGTTCGCGCATGATCTTGCGAATTAGTCACTTTGTGTGACTAAAGTCAAGACCGCAGCTAATGATTTTTCTTTGGGATTACGTAGACCGTCGGCGGCGACGTTCTGGGGCAGGCAACTACTGATATAACGCGCTTATCCAATCGTCAACAGAATTGTTTTTCTAGCGCTTTCGTTGGCGCGATAATCCGCGAGCCTGAATCGCTGGCAGCTCAGGGAGTTCGAGCCGCTCTCTGTTCTCCCGTTCCCCGGCTCGCGTATGGCGGGATGCTGATCGGCAAGCGACCGGAGATGGCCGTCGTTCCGAGCAATGCTTGGGCCGCCGCTGTCTGTGAAACCGGAAATCCACCCCACGCAACGAGATAGGCGCTCACCCAGGGCAGTTGCTGCAACAGGTACGGATTTCCGAATGCGACCACGATTGGCTTCCGAGCTCGCTGAACCAGAGTCTGCACGAAATTCGTAAATGCCTGCGGCGCGCTCGCGCTGGTCGCATCCCAGCTTTGCCCGACGTAGGAGCCAACGATCGTCACGTCCGCTGAGTCCGCCGCCGTGATCAATCGCGGATAGTTGAGCGCGGCATCTTCGGTCGCAACGAATTCTGTGCGCAGATTTGCCAGGCCCGTGCGCAGTTCCGTATTGAACGCGTTCCCGGCCGGAAGATCCGCGCGGCGTGCTACCGTGATGGAAAGCACGTGCGCGCTGGATGCGCCGATTGGGATCTGGCCGAGCGAGTCCCTAACAAGTGTGATCGACTTCTCGGCAACTCGTCGCGCGATCTGCGCATTGGAGCTGTCCCCGACAAGAAACCGCAACACGCTGAGATCGACGAGCTTGCTTCGCGCCAGACCCAGCTTGCGCTTCGACTCGAGAACCCTGCGCACCGATGAATCGAGGCGGGCCTGCGTGTAGCGGCCCTCCGTCACACCTGCCACGACTGCGTCAATGGTCTGACCCACGTCCAGCGGCTGGATGAGAACATCGATCCCGGCTGCGATCGCGCGCTTCACCGCTTCAGCCGCGCCGAACTGATCGAGAACCCCGCGCATGTCCATCGCGTCAGAGATGATGAGGCCTCGGAATCCCATTTCGCCACGAAGCAGCCCGGTCAAAACCTTGGGGGAGAGCGTTCCCGGCACGCCCGACGAATCGAGCGCCGGCATCGCTCCGTGAAACGACATGATCGCGCCCACGCCGCCATTGACGGCTGCCCGGAACGGTACCAGCTCCACCGTATCGAGCCGGCTTCTGCTCACGGTCACCACGGGGAGTGCCAGATGTGAATTGACGCCAGTGTCGCCGTGACCCGGGAAATGCTTACCTGTCGCGATCATGCCGTGATCCTGCAAGCCGTGGATGAAGGCGACGCCCATCCGAGCGGCGAGTGCTGGGTCCTCGCTGTAGGAGCGTGTATTGATGACGGGGTTGTCGGGATTGTTGTTGACGTCCAGGACCGGTGCATACGCGATATGGATGCCTAACGCACGTCCTTCGAGTGCAGTGAGACGTCCCTCCTCATAAGCGAGTGACGTGTCTCGGGTTGCACCAAACGCCATCTCCGGCGGAAACACAATTGCTCCGCCCAGATCGATCGCATTGGGGACAAAGTACCCGCCGCGCGCGCGAAATCCGGCGCCCGCTTCCAGATCCGCCCCAAACAGCAGAGGCACGTTGCTCATCGATTGCAGCGCGTTCAGCTTGGCGGCCACCTCGATTGGAGAACCCACCGAGATTGTAAAGCCTCCCACCTTTTCCTGCTGAACGTATTGCGTCAATCGCCGCCACTGCGGTGAATCGCCGGAGGTGTAATCCCCGAACACGCTCGGCCATACGATTTGCGCGGCTTTTTCACGCAAAGTCATCGAGGCCAAGATCGAGTCGGTCCAGCGCGACGAAGCGATCGCGGCTTGTCCGGAGCCGCCAGTGTTGGGTGTTATCGTGGTGCAGCTCACCACCAGGAGCGCGAGCGCTAAAGCGGGCAATCGCTTCGACTTCCGTATCATTAGTGGCTGATCGTGCCTTTCTTGCTGGTGTCGATGTCGGCCGAGGAGCCGGTCTTGAAGAGAAAGGCTGTCATATTCTTGGTGAGGAACGACCGTGCCTGCGGGTCCATCACGTTTAGCCCATAGTGATTGATCAGCATTGTCTGCTGCTTGAGCCAGTCGGCCCAGCATTTAGTGCAGATTTCCTCCACGACGCGCGCGCCGACGGGGCCAGGAAAGGGAGACTTTACGAACCCTGCGCCCGTCTGTCCGCAACGCGCGCAGCTTACACTTTCAGGCACGTGGGATTCTACCGGCGCGCGTAGGAGATTTCAGCGAGGCCGAAAATCGATAGCAGCCGGAGATAGACCCACCCGATATCAAGCTCATACCACTTTGCCTTGAACTTCGCTGAGTGAGGGTCAGCGTGGTGATTGTTGTGGAGTTCCTCGCCTCCCAACCAGATCGCGATCGGAGAGATGTTCCGGCTCTCGTCCTTGACGTTGAAGTTCCGGTACCCCACGGCGTGCCCTACTCCATTGATGATTCCGGCCGCCCAGAACGGGATCCAGATCATCTGAACTCCCCAGACGAGCGGTCCAACGAAGAATCCAAACAGGTAAACGTCTACCGCAAGCATGACCAGAATGCCAAGCCAGTTGAGCGGAGACAGGAGGTGCCTCTCTAGCCAGTCATTCGGAGTGCCCTTTCCGTATTTGTCGAGAACCCCCGGCTGGCGAACAGTTTTTCTATAGTAGAAGGCTCCTTTGAGAATGATGTTTCGGAGGCCTTCCATCAACGGACTGTGTGGATCGCCCTCGCGATCCGCAAATGCGTGGTGCTTGCGATGGCACGCCACCCATTCCTTGGTCACAATGGCGGTCGAGAGCCAAAGCCATAACCGCATGGGGAGAGCGGCAAGGTAGTGCAGCTTGACGCCCCGGTGTGTCTGCGCGCGGTGCAGAAACAAGGTGACAGACACGTTGGTGAGGTGTCCAGCTACTATTACGAAAAGAATCGGCTTCCACCACGCCGTCGCCCAGCTTCCAAAATCCGGCATTACTTGCTCCGTTTATCAAAGTCTTAGCGTCCCTTCCAATCTATCCGAACGGCATCTACAAACCAAACGACCACATCACTATCTCGTCACGGGCCCGACTGGGTTCGCGCATGGCGGCGTCCCCCACGTGTCATTTAACGGATTCCAGTCTGGTACTGACGGGTCGGGCCAGAGTCGGACGCCGGTCACCGGACCTCGCACCGGAAGCACCGCGTCGAAGCGATTGCCCCGGGCCCAGATATTCACTGGTAGCGAGAAGTCCTGCGTCGTCCCATCGGCGTAGGCGACTCGCAGGCGCACCGGAAACGGAATCGATGTGAACCGGTGAAGCGCAATCGTTGCGAACATCTGTCCCTCGGAGGTCCGCGTCGATACGCTGTCGATGCCAATGTCGAGCACGTCCGTGGTGTAGAAGAAGCTGTGCCAGAACCAAGAGAGATCCGCTCCCGTCGCGTTCTCAATACTGCGGAAGAAATCTCCAGGCGTGGGATGCTTGAACGCCCACGTTCTAATGTATTCCCTGAAGGCAGCGTCGAACAAATCGGGGCCGACTACGTGGTTCCGGAGCGTCAAGAGCACTAGAAAATATGACTGGGCTGGCCCCCGGTTCTCGCGTGGGTTAGCTCCTCGCGTGTGACGGGAGTTGCCAGAGCCACCTGCGACGGTCGTACTGTCGCACCAGACGGAGACCAGCCCATGTCATCAGTTGCCGAAGTTGTTTCTGCTACTCGCTCTATCATCTACCTCGGGATGGATGTGCACAAGGAGTCCCTCACCATCGCGGTCCTGCCGAATGAGGCCAGAGCACCGACGCGACTCGACCGGCTGCCCAATGATCTCCCGAAGCTCAGACGATACCTCGAGCGGCTGGCTCAGGGCGGAGACCTCCGCGCGTGCTACGAAGCGAGTGGCGCGGGTTATGTCATCCACCGGGCGATGCGGGAATGGGGCTATGCGTGCGACGTGATCGCGCCGTCGCTTGTTCCGAAACGGCTTGGGGTGCAGCGCAAGCATGATAAGCGGGATGCTGCCGACTTGTCACGCCTCTACCGCGCAGGTGAGCTCACCGCGGTGCGGATCCCGAGTGAGGCCGACGAGCGGGTGCGCGATGTCGTGCGCTGCCGCGAGACGTTCCAGCGCGAGATTCTCAAGTCCCGCCACTACATCCTGAAATTTCTTGCCCGCCGCGGGTTCGTGTTTCGCGAGGGGACAAACTGGTGCACACCGCATTTACGCTGGCTCCAACACCTGACCACCGACGCGTCGCCACTTGCTGCGCACGATCGTCTCGTCTTCCGCGAATACCACGCGCTCCTGCTCTACAAACTGCAGCGACGCGACGACCTGGATCGAACGATCGAGCAGCTGGCGCTGCTCCCCACGCTAGCTCCCATGGTTGAGCGCCTGCAATGCTTCCGCGGCATCTCACTGCACTCGGCGATGGTATTGGCCACGGAGATCGTCGACTGGCGCCGCTTCGAACATCCGCGGCAGCTCACGTGCTATCTGGGTCTTGTTTCGCGCGAAAAGTCGAGCGGCGACCGTACGCGACTCGGGTCGATCACGAAGGCCGGTAACAGTCACTGCCGCCACGTGCTCGTCCAAGCCGCTTGGAGCTACCACCATCGGCCAGGGATCAGCGTCGACCTGGAGCGCCGGCAGCAGGGGCAGCCGCCTGCCGTGATCGCGCATGCCTGGAAGGCACAGCAGCGACTCCATAAGCGATACAATCACCTGGCATATCGGAAGCGGCCGCAGATAGCGGTCGTGGCGGTCGCGCGTGAGCTCGTCGGTTTCCTATGGGCGGTCATGCGCGATCTCGAACCAGCAGCACAGCGCGCGGCATGAGCAGGGTGATCGTGGTCCGGCGTGTGGCGCCGAGGCTCGATGTGCGAGCACTCTCGACGGCATTATGCGGCCTGCAGCAACACCAGATGGGGCAGGATCCCCGAGCCTAGAATGAGCCAGCTCACGACGAATCCAATTCTTGCCGCACTGCCGGAGCGATTCGGTAATCGGCGTATATCAGCAGGATTAACCGTCGATGCTGCCTCGGGCCCTCGCCGTACCATGACCACCCTACTTCACTGATCCCTTGACACCAGCCCAGTCATATCAATGCCGGCTTTCTGTAGCCGATTGCTCCAAGGGCTGTCGGCTCGATGTTATCGGGTGCCGTCATGATCGGGGACTGAGTTCCCCGTGTCACCGCGCCGGCCCAGTTTCGGAGATAGCCGGGATAGGCGCTCTGCCCCGGGTAGCGGGCCTCATTTGCAAACGCGTTCAGAAAGGTATTGAATCCTTCGTCCATCCAGGCATAGAGGCGCTCGTTGGAGCCAACGGTCATGGGGAACCATTCGTGACCGTGTTCGTGATTGATGGTACTGAAGATCGAGGCGGGGTCGTCGGTTCCGTATCCGACCATTACGAACATCGGGTATTCCATGCCACCGACGGGGCCGGCGACGCTCGTTGCCTTTGGATAGGGAAATGGAAAAAAGAGCTGCGAGTATTGTCTGATTGTCCACTGCGTCTGCTCGGCGGCGTGCTCCCAAGCTTTTCCGGCCTTGGGTAACTCGTAGTAGGCTTCTGCCAAGATTCCGTTCCAACTTGTTGCATCCCATCTAAAATCCGGAGCGCCCGCCCAAGCAACATCGCGGACATTCTGCGCCCGGAACCGCCACGTTCTCGTGCCCGGCTTTGATTGGGCTTTCGCGGCAGCTGCCTCGGCCTGGCTGATGATCTGAACCACATCACTCGTCCTCGAGGCCAACGACAGCCTCCGGCGCTCCTCGGGCATTAGAACTTCCTCAGGATTCTGGAGCACGCCGCTGCCGGCGACCACGTATCCGGCCGGAACTGTGACTGAATAGTCGATATCGCCGTATTCGAGATAGAATTCGCCCTGCCCCAGATACGGATCTGTGTTCCAGCCGCGAACATCGTCGTACACGGCCATGCGCGGGTACCATTGCGCGATCTCGTAGAGTGCGCTGTCTCGTCCCATTCGATCCGATCCGTGCTCAGGGACTCTGAAGGAATAGCGGATTGAGATCGTCGCTTTCCCACCGTGTGGCAGGAGCGGCGAGGGAAGATCAAGCCGCATCACGGTGTCGTTTATTCTTGGTCGGACGGCTGCCCCGTTAACGCGTACGTCGCTCAGGTTGTATCCTCCCTCGAACCCTCTCACTCCCCAACGCGAGTCGGCTGGGAAGAGCGCGGAGCCTTTGCTGCCGCTGTGGTAGAGATTCTGATCGACCTGTAGCCAGACGTACCGAAGGGTGTCAGGAGAGTTGTTTATGTACCTGATCTCAACCGTGCCGGTGAGCTCCGTGGTGGCGGTGTCGAGGTTGGCGGCGATCGTGTAGTCCGCGCGCTGCTGCCAGTAATCAGGCCCCGGAGCACCGAGAGAAGAGCGGTACCGATTCGGCCCAGGCCAATCGATTCGACTAGTCGTCGCGAATGGATCATCCCGCTGTGTCTCGAATACCCGGCGCGAGCGTTGGGCGGCCAGCGACGTGTCGCCGGTTGGAGCTTCCATCCGCACCGGAGCCAGCACTATTGGGAGCTGCTGCGAGCACGCCGTCAGCGCTACGAAGAGGAAAGGGTATGATTTCACTTCAGTGAACCGTTGTCTGAAGAAAAGTTTCGTAACCTGTCGTCTGGTGCCTGGCAACGTAAGGGCCAGTGGCGCCTTACCCGTACCTTGCGATACTCGCCCACTGCCGGTAGGCTCTCCGCAATGACTCGTCAGAAAGGCTTGGAGTCCCTGGTAAAGGGGCACGCGACACCTGAGGGCACGCGGCGCTTTCAACAGCGCTTCGCCAAGATTCAGCCCGATCATTTCTATCGCCCGTTTGCCGGAGATACGTTCGTGTCGTCGCTCGGACTGGGGACCTATCTCGGTGACTGCGACGACTCAGAGGACGCTCGCTACACGGCCACAGCTAGGGCCGCATTGGAGAGAGGCGTGAATCTGCTCGACACCGCGATCAATTACCGGTGTCAGCGCTCCGAGCGCGCCGTCGGCCAGGCGGTTCGCAATAGCATCGCGAGCGGCAGCATCGAGCGGGACGAAGTTGTGGTCTGCACCAAGGGCGGGTACATCCCTCTCGACCGAATTCCCCCGGCCACGAAGGAAGGTTACCGCGGATTTCTCGACAGCGAGTACTACGGGCCCGGTGTCATGCAGCCTGCTGACGTCGTCTCTGGCGGCCATTGTCTCGCGCCACGGTATCTGGACAACCAGATCGAGCGCAGCAGGAAAAATCTCGGCCTCGCGGTCATCGACCTTTACTACCTCCACAACCCCGAACAGCAGTTGGACGCGCTGCCGAGACCCAGGTTTCTGACCGTCATGCGGGATGCGTTTTCAACGCTCGAGAAACAGGTAAACCAAGGCGTGATAGGTAGTTACGGGTGCGCGACCTGGAACGGACTCAGAGTCTCATCCGAATCAAGAAACCACTTGAACCTCGAAGAGCTGGTGTCGATTGCGCGTGAGGTTGCCGGTGCGGATCATAGCTTCAGAGTCGTCCAGCTTCCCATCAATCTGGCGATGACGGAGGGGATACGGGTTCCCACGCAGTGCGTGGGCGACGATCGGTTTACTCTCCTCGAGGCCGCAAGTCGACTCGGGATTTCGGTGGTTGGGAGTGCCACGCTGATGCAGTCACAGCTGACACGGGCGCTCCCGCAGCAGGTGCATTCCGCTTATCCCGGGTTCAAGACCGACGCCAGGCGCGCAATAGCGTTTTCGCAGTCGCTCCCCCTCGCCGCTGCCCTGGTTGGAATGAAGTCGGTCTCCCACCTCGAAGAAAACCTCGAGCCGCCGAAGATCAGCTAGCGATCAACAGCTCGGCCAGCGCGCCCGTCTCATAGTCGGCGACCATCACCCTGTGGGCGTTGGTGTCAGCGATATAGGCGTGGTGCTCGCCCATCGCTACGCCTCCCGGCTCATGAAAACCGCGTAGCCAGGTGCGCGCCTCGCGTGTGTTTGGGTTGACCCACTTGAGCGCATCGTTGTACGAATCGGCCACAAGCAGTTCACCGCCGCGGCATGCTATGCCCTGCTGGTGCTGCATCCTCACCTTGTCGCCCGCACCATCGATGTCGCCGAAATCGAATAGCCCGGTGCCGACGATCGTCCCGGCTCTTCCATCAATGTCGAGATCGGCCCAGCGTATGGCGCTGGATTCGGAATCTGCGAAGTAGAGACGCGCCCCGTCGGTCGTAATCCCCATTGGCTGAGCGAGGAGGGCGCTGGCTAGCGGTCCGTCCGCGATATCCTCTCCGCCGGCCCCGCAGTGAACACGAGCCCGCCCCGTAGACTTCTCAATCGCCCATATCTGATGAACTCCAGCCATGGCGACGTAGATCGTTTCTCCTACCACGGTCAGATCCCAGGGTGAAGACAGCGCCCTTTTGTCGCGATCTGCGTCCGTGCGCAACTGGTGGCCGGTGCCGGCCAGTGTTGTCGCCGCTCCGTTCTCGAGTTCGATCGCGCTGACTGTGTGATTCTCGGCATCCGCGACATAGAGTTTGTCACCGGCATAGGCGAGACCCTGCGGAGAGTGAAAGTTCTTTGGGCCCACGCGCTCAGGCGGCGAGAGCTCACTGACGACGCGCTCCACGCGCATCCGCAAATCATCCTCCAGCTGCCCGATGATGACTCTGTGATTACCTGTGTCGGAGAGAGCGATCCTCCTGCCATTGACCGCCACGTTCCCCGGATACCGCAGGAGCGTGGGATGGATCCGCGGTTCCTCCGCCGGAAAATGACGGGCTCCGGTGCCCGATCGGTCTCCCGGCGTCGAGATCAGGGCCTCGAGGGTCGGCCGGAGCATTCGGGCGGTGAATTCGCCGGCATGGGCCCCTACTACGTATCCGTTGCGGTCGATCACTGCCAGCGTTGGCCACGCTCGCACCGCATACGAGCGCCAGACACGGAACTGACGGTCATTGACTATCGGATGCGCAATCTCATACCGAAGGGAGGCCTCACGAATTCTGTGGGTCTCTCGTTCCGCGATATATTTGCCGCTGTGCACTCCGATCACGACGACGTCGTTGGGGAACTGCTCTTCGATCTCCCGCAACTGCGGAAGAATGTGGATGCAGTTTATTCAGCCATACGTCCAGAAATCTAGGAGCACGACCTTGCCGCGGATGCTTTCCAGCGTAAGGGATTCGCCACCCGTATGAATCCAGTCGAGACCGCGTGGGAATTCGGGCGCGCGAACGCGAGGCAAATCAGATAATGGCTGCGACATGATCGAATTGGCTCGGAAAAAGGTGGGACACCCCGCCCACCATCGGCCAGAAGGCGGATTCAGGAATCCGTGGCCCTTGGCACAACCGCACGGATTCCTTGATTTCATCAAGTGGTCGTTTGTCGATAGACGGCGAAATCCGCGCCGAGCCGACCCCGACCCGGCGACATTCACACGCGTCGCTCCGCAGTTTGTAGTGCCGCGAGCCGCACCGGAACAGCTCACGGTCACGTGGGTCGGACATACAAGCTTCCTGCTTCAGATGGCAGGGCTCAACGTTCTAATCGACCCCATCTGGAGCGAGCGCGCTTCGCCGTTCCAGTTTATCGGGCCTCGACGCTGGGTTCCACCAGCGGTGGAATTCGATCGCCTGCCGCCGATCGATGCCGTGGTTCTCTCACACGATCATTACGATCACCTCGATGCCGCGACCGTATCACGCATCGCCAAGCGTTATCCGGCCGCAGCGTGGTTCGCGCCGCTAGGCGTGGGCGGGTTCCTGCGACAGCGCGGGGCCCGGGAGGTGACGGAACGAGACTGGTGGCAGGACGGAATGATCGGATCGCTTCGCCTCACCTCAGTTCCAGCCCAGCATTTCTCCGGCAGAACGCTCGGGAGACGCAACAGGACTCTGTGGTCCGGTTGGGCGTTCCGTTCCGAACAGAAAGCGCTGTTTTTCGCTGGTGACACCGCCTTTCATCCCGAGTTCGAGGCAATCGCCACGCGATGCGGACCATTCGAGGTGGTGATCCTCCCGATCGGGGCCTACGAACCCCGGTGGTTCATGGGTCCGGTTCATATGAATCCTGAAGACTGCATGAAGGCTGTCGCCCAACTGTCGGCGGGACAGGCCGGCAGACATCTGATCATGGCGGCCGCCCATTGGGGGACGTTCAAGCTGACCGACGAGCCGATGGACGAGCCGCCGGCGAGAATGCGCGATCAATGGCGAACATCGGGTCTCGACAGCAACGACCTCTGGATTATGCGACATGGTGAGACGCGCACGATTGGTTAACGACGACGCGTGCGCACGATGCCCGCCTCGGTGGGATACGGTGTCCCGCAGCTTTGTTGTGCGCGAATCTTGCTATCGGTTCTACGAACCCTCCTACTCGGAGCTTTCCCATGGCTGCAGCCAAGAAGTCCAGTCGTTCAAAAGGTGGTAGAAAGAGGTCGCGGTCCGGATCCTCCGGACGCAAGCGTGGAGGTGCGAAGAAGGGCTCGGCGAAGCGGGGCTCCGGAAGCGGGCGCAAGTCGTCGCGGCGGAAATCCTCGGCCCGTCGCAAGAGCAGCGGGCGCAAATCCTCGGCACGTAAGTCCGGCCGCAAAGGAGGTGGACGCAAGACCAGCGGGCGTAGCCGCTCTCGCCGCGGAGCGCAGTCTCCCGTGGCTCGCGTGAAACGCGTCGCCACCGGGGTCGTTCACCAGGCTGCAGACTTGGGAGAGCGCGCGGTCGACACCGTTACCGAGTTTGTCCAGGACCGCTTCTAGTTTCACGCCGAAACGACAGCCGCTCTGAGCTATTCGGCGGCGGCTGTCGCGCCACGTTTGCCGTGCGCTCTCAGCCACTTCTCAACCTCCCCGAACACCCTTTCCCGGCCATAGTCGACGGTGATGATGTGTCCCGCGCCTTCGGTCCAGACCAGTTTTTTCTCCGTTGTTCCCAGCTTGTCCAAGGCGAATTCCGCGACCTCTGAGCGCACGCGCGGATCTTCCCGGGACTGGACTATCAACGTCGGACTAGTCACCCGGGGAAGAGCATTTCTCGCGCGACTCATAACTTTCGACAGCTCGAACAGAGTGCCCCCGGTGACAGCGCCGTAGGCGAGATTCTTTTCGCGCTCGATTGGGTCACGAACCGAGCGGGGATTCCTGGCGTTGATTTCTCCAGCCAAACTGCCCCACAGCCAGTGGGTTGCTGCCGCTAGGCGGAGCAGCTTCGGCATGCCCAGGTAGGGCGCGATCAAAATCAGCGCTGGAATATCCGGGGCCTCAGCGCCGAGGAGGACAGCCAGGGCTCCCCCCATTGAAAGTCCGACGACGCTGACGGCGGCGCTTCGCTTACGCATCTCGAACAATGAGCTCCTGGCAGCACTGATCCAATCGTTTGCGCGCGATCGCCTGAAGGCATCCATCGTTCGCCCGTGACCCGGCAGCAGTGGTGCGAGTACGCTATACCCTGCCCGATGTAACCTTCGGGCGAGTAGTGAAAGCGTCTGCGGAGTATCTCCAAAACCATGCAGGAGGAGAACCCCGGGTGAGCCCTCCTCCTGCAGATCGATCGTTTCAGCCCCTTTGACTACAGCGGCTGCGTCAGCGTCTCGCCGATCGACCATTCATCTCATCAACGGGAGACTTCTTTCGCTACCGGAACGCCGGACTCCTTGTCTCCGTTGGTACCGAGAGTGGATTTGAGAGAGCCGGGCTGGATCAGGAAAGTCAGACCTTTTCTCTCAGCGATACCGGCCGACACCAAGCGGCTCAACGCGAGTGCGATCGACTCCCTCGTAGCACCGACCATCTCGCAGAGCAGCCGATGATGAACGTTCTCCAACTTGAGCCGGCCATCGGATGTCCTGAAGCTGCCGTCGGTGCTCAGATGAGTCAGCGTCGATATCAGACGCTGATCGACGTTGAGCGCTGCCAGCTCGTGAAGCTTCTCGAGCAGGTCGGCCCGCTCCGACATTATCTGTGACAACAGAGGTATCGTCTGAGCGGGGTTCTCTCTCACTAGAGCGCGGAACTGCGCTCCGCTCAGAAACATGGTCTTCGTTTCCTCCGAGGCGCTGGCGTCCGTGACGTAGTGGCTATTGGGAGCCAGTCCTTCGCTGCCAAAGGTCTGTCCCGCGGTGGCAATGACAGGAACGAACCCACGTCCGACCTTTATCTTGTTACGCAGCACGACGTGACCGTCGAGAACGATGAAGACCCCGTCTGCCGGGGCGCCGCGCTGATAGAGCTGAAATCCGGGAGGCCAGTTCGCCTTCGCGGCGTACGCGCTAATGGGCGCTACTTCCTCTGGTGTGAGACGTACGCGCCGCACTCCAGGTTGCCCGGTTCTCATTTGCTCTCTGTCATTTGGGTAGCGTCGAGCAGTCATCCAACGCAATGTCCGGGCCTGAAACAGCTAGCGATGACTTAGCGTTTCAGTTGCCCTTGAGCAGTTCCGTCGCCGTCTGTAATACGTGAGTTGCTGCATCGAAACGCTGAGAAAGATCTGTCAGCTCTTGTCTGACAGCGATCTGGTCACCAAGCCGGATTGCTTCGTTCACGGAGGGCAATACCATCGTAGAATAGCCGTTATTCTCGTCGGCGGCGTAAATAAGATTTTTGAACCATGGTCGGGTCACCAAGCCCTTTGGTCTTGTCAGCTGCCGTTCAACTCCAAGCAGAGTTGCATTGACCCGCTTCGCAGTTCCGGGTTGCAGCTGAGCCGCCAGAGTGCGATCCCGTGCAGCGTTGAATGCCAGCGCTGCATCTTCCATCCTCCCGATCGCGGTAATCAATCCGCTACCGGAAATTTTCCAGTGCTTGTCGGTGATGGCCTGGTCGACCTGGGACCCGAAGCGTCGCATTGTCCGGGCGAATTCGACGTAGTCATACGGCAGGATATCGGCGTTGGCCAGGCGCAAGAGCGTCGCCGCTCCGATACGCGCGGCGGTCGCATGAAACTCGAAACCCGGGTCGCCGAACTTCGACATCCAATGGTACGAATCGTAGGCCGAGTGATACACACCCTGCGGCCCACCAAAGCCCCACTCAGCGATGGGTATGCCCAAATGATTGTAGAAACCGGCGAAGTCAGAACCTCCACCGGGATCGCCCATTTGCGGCTCGAGTGAATCCGCGGTCAGGTTTGCGTGCTTTCTCCAGACATCATACACACTGCCTTGGTGGCTTGGGTCGCTCACCTGCTTCGCCACGTCGCGCAACAACGCACGAAGGGATGGCGATCCGCCGCCGCTAAAGTTCGGGCCCTGCGCAATGTCGTCCTGGTTTAGATAAGCGATCGCGCTCCTGCTCAATCGTAGCGAGTCATCTTCGACGTACTCCGTAGAACCGAGCAGTCCCCATTCCTCCGCGTCCCAAGTCGCGAACACGATGGTACGCTTTGGTCGCTTTCCCGCCTTCACCTGGTCCGCGATTGCATGCGCCGCTTCGAGCACACTCACGGTGCCGCTGACGTTGTCCGCCGCACCTGGTCCCCATGCATCCCTGTGTCCGCCGATCATTACGATCTCATCCGGGAATTCGCTCCCGCGAACGATTCCGAAGGTGTCCCAGATCTCCTTGTAGGGCTTGGTCGTCGCATCCGTCGTCACCGCCATCCGCGCTTGCACGGGGCCGGGGCCGACGTGGTATCTGAACGGAAGGCCGCCCTGCCACGACTGCGGGATCGATCTGCCGGCCAGTCCGCGCAGAAGCTCGGAGGCATTTCCGTATGAGATGGGAAGCACCGGAATGTGAGGGACTTCCATCTCCGACAACGGGATCCGCTTCGAGCTGGCAGTGCTTGGATAACCCGGCGTGCTCGGATCTCCATTCGGGTTCATGACGCTTCCGCGCTGGATCCCGTGGGATGGCCGCATCGGACCGACAGGGTATACGTCTCCACGCACGTAGCCATCATCGGCGGGATCGCTATAGATCATCAGTCCTGCGGCCCCATGATTCTCGGCTTCGCGTGCCTTGATACCGCGATACGACCTGCCGTAACGCGCGATCGCGATCTTTCCCTTCACTGAAACGCCCATCGAATCGAGCTCGGCGTAGTCCTCGATCAGCCCGTAGTTCACGTAAACCACCTCGCCGTGCACGACGCCGGCGGCGCCATACCCGTTAAAAGCCATCACCTGCGGAAAGGCGACTGATGTAGTGTCCTCGGGGATTGGACCTTCCGCGAGATCCAGCTCGACGGAGTCGGGCGCGGTTCGCCATGCTCTCGTGCTCAGCGGATGCGGCATCCACACGCTATATGAGCGCACTTCCGTCTCGAGACCCCAAGATTTCATCTGATTGATCACGTAGTCGCGCGTTCGCGCCTGTGCCGGAGTTCCGGCCATGTGAGGTTGGAACGAAAGAAACCTCGAGTGGGCGGACGCGCTCGCCGGTGACGGCCGGCTGATGACGTCAGCTTCGGTCTCGCGCTCGGTCGTCGCCGATTGGGCGGAGTATCCGGGAGTGGTCTGCGCGCGGACCGGAAGAGCGAGTACGAGTGTCAATGAGAACGCGAATTGTTTGTTCATCTCCCTGCGGCTGCCTCGTTTGGCCTTGGTGTCATCGAAAGGGTCTCGCTCATTCGTCCAGTTGTTCGAGCGCGGCTGATATCGCCTCCCGAAGTCGTGCCTCACCTTCAACTCCGGGAGTGACTCCACCCGCGAGTGAATTGAACTTGGACAACATCTCGGCTTCCACGAATTTCTCGGGCTCGCGCGCGCCGAGCGACTCCAGAGAGCGAACTGCCAATCGGCGGAGCAGGGCCAAAGTCGAGTTCTCCAAACCCACCAACGATCCCGGATCGCTAGGCGTCGCCACTGCCGCGCGGTCCCGTTTGCGCCTCGGAGCGTCGAGAAGTGACGAAATCGACGCCAGCTTTACGACGAATGAGCCCGGCGTATGCTCCCGCCATTCGCTGACGACACCGCGTCTCCTCAGGGAGGGGAAATGTCGGACGATCGCGGCGCGCACGACAGACACTCCGCCGGGACTCTGGTTTCCGCGTCCAGTTATGAGGAGAACCTCGCCCGCTCCACTGATTTGGCGCTCGCGCAACCACGCTTCGGCGCGATAGCGCGCGTCGGCCGCAGTTGCCAGCGAGTCTCGAAGGTTCAGGATGTTCTTGGGCCCGAATTCGGCCTCGTCGAACGCTTTCCAGACGGACTGAAGGGAAACCCTGCCGGGCCGCATTTTTATCCTACCGGATCGCACTCTTAAGTATGTGGCCGTCGACTTTCTCTTGCGGCGTCAGGTGGAGGATCGCGGCAAGTGTCGGGGCCATGTCCACCACTCTCGCAAACTCAGGATAGCGACCGGGTTTGATGTCCTTCCCGTAAAAAATGATCGGTACCTGCGCGTCCGAGTCGTTCGGGCTTCCATGCTGTGCCAGGTAGTTTGACAGCCAGTAGTTATAGGGCGCCAGAGTGATAACCAGGGCTGCCCTCTCCTCGTCGGCAAACATGTGCAACCACCGACGCGCAATTTTGTCGTTCACCGTATCGGCGCGTGCGAGGTCTGAAATCCTGTCCGCCCGCGATACACCCGGCACACGAAGAAAGGCAGCACGCACAGCCCGGACGAGCGAGTCCTGATCGATCCTGGCTTTCGCCAGCGCCGACCGATCGAGCTCCAGGACACCACTGTCGAACGAAAAACCGTTGCCTTTGTAAGCCCCGAGCACGTAGTTGAGTCCATAGCCCGGCACTCCCCGCTCAGAAAGCGAGTTGCTCAGTCGCTGCAGAACCGGCCGGACATTGACCCGGATCGCCCCCGCATTTGGATCGCGGGCGTGGACTTCCGGATAGGGCGTGAGACCGTGATCCGCTGTCAGCGCGATGATGACATCCTTCTCGTTTCGGATGCGGAAGAGTGAATCCAGGAACACGCCAAGAGATCGATCGAGGCGCAATATCTGGTCGTGAAGCTCTCTGGAATCGGGTCCGTAGCGGTGACCAACAGCGTCGGTCGTCGATAACGAAATCGCCAGCAGGTCGGTCTCTGGACCCGCGCCGAGGTTGAGCGCGTTGACACCTGCGAGCGCGAAGTTGAGCGTCAGGTCATCCATCCACGGAAACTCGGCCAGCACGAGCGCAGCGGAATCCGGTGACACTGGTTCGACATGCGGAAACAGAAATCCCTTGCCGCCCGCCTCCGTTGGCACGCTGTCCGGCTCGGGATACGCACCGTCGGGCAGCAACAGCTGCCACGCACGCCCGGCAAAGCTGGCGGGAAGCCGGCGCGCATTGAAAGTCTTCACCCAGTCGGGAAGACTCGAACCGTAATACGTGCTGGTCGTGAAGATTCCGCTTGGCGCGTACCAGAAGACGGCCTGTTTTGACTTTCCAATCGGAAGGATCGCGGCGCGGTCTTTCCTCGATACCGAAAGCACACGTGTGCGCGGATCCTTCGCGACCAGCCAATCGACGAGTGTGGTGCCGCGAAAGCGAAATGGCGATGCTCCGGCACCAGGTGCATCAACCAGGGCGACAGTGCTGTCGCTGACGCCGGCGGAATTTGCGGAAATACCGGTGTGGACCGGGAACCGGCCCGACAGCGTCGCGGAATGGCCGGGCGCGGTCTCCGTTATCGCATGATCCTGAAATGCGTTCGTGAAAACGGCGCCGCCTCTGTAGAGTCTGCCCAGGCCGCCAGTAAGCTGCGGCTCGAAACGCGACAGATAGTCGGGCCGCATCGCATCAACCGTAATAAAGAGCACGAGCTTGGGATTTGAGGCGCCAGGACCCTGGGGTCGCGCGGGACGAGCGCCCAAGAGGGCGAGCACTAGAGACAGCAGAATGCATTTGAGCTGACGAGTCATTGATTTCTTCTTCGGGTCTGTTGTTGTTTTACTTGCACTGCGCTGACGCGCCGGCCGGAAGCCCGAAGGCAGTCGTGAGGGCAATTCTCCACCCTGCGGGCGTTCTGACGAAAACGCGCTCTGACACGCCGCTTGAAGTGGTGTCTTTCTGCGTCACCGTGTAACAATACGCGCCGTACACGACGCCGGGGGCAATCGGCAACACGCGCAGACCTGTATTGGCTGACACGGGTGCGCACCCGAGCAGAACGATCAACGCGATGAGTCGGGCGGACGAGAGTCTCGTCGTTGCCATGCATCTCTGCGGATAGTGTTAGGAAAATCTTAACCGGAGCCGCCACCATTGGCGACTCCGGTTTCCGCTACTGGCTGATGATCTTCTCGAGAATGTGGACGCCGCGCATCAGGTCTTCCCGATCCATCACGAGCGGCGGAAGGATGCGGAGCGTGTGGTCTCCCGCGGTGAGGGCGAGCAGGCCTTCGTCCCATCCGCGCTTTACTATTTCATTGGCAGATTCGACCACATCGAGGCCCCAGATGTAACCCGTTCCGCGAATTGCACGCACTTTCCCGGAGCGTCTTGCCAACCCATCGAGTTGCTCGCCGAGCAGGGCGCCGTTTTCACGAACGGCCATGAGCAGGGACGGATCCGAGAGCCGGTCCACTACGTGCCCTGCCACTGCCGCCACCAGAGGCCCGCCACCAAATGTCGTCCCGTGATCCCCCGGCTCGATGGTCCCCGAGATTTCCTCTGACACGAGAACAGCCCCCATCGGCAATCCAGCTGCCAAAGGCTTGGCAAGGGTCAGCATGTCGGGAACGACTCCGAGGCTTTCGTAGGCGAAGAAGTAGCCGGTGCGCCCGAGACCGCATTGAATCTCGTCGAATATGAGAGCTATCTGGCGCCCCGCGGTCAGAGCACGGAGTCGGCGGAGAAAATCGGAATCGAGTACGCGCACGCCGCCTTCACCCTGGATCGGCTCCACAATCACCGCAGCGACTGTCTCCTCATCGAGGGCCGTATCAAGGTCACCGATGTCCCGTTCACAGATCGAAACGGCACCGGCAAGGGGTCGGAACGGTGCCCGATACGACGGACGGTCGGTCGCAGCTAGAGAGGCGAACAATCTGCCGTGAAAACTCCCCCGCAGGGCAATTATCTCGACCTTGGCATCAGTGCCCGTCTTCCGCGCCCACCGCCTCGCGAACTTGAACGCTCCTTCATTAGCTTCCGCCCCCGAGTTGCAGAAAAACACCTTCGATGCGAACGAGCGCTCGACCAGCTTGGCGGCGAGCTGCTCGCCAGCGGCTGTCCGATAGAGATTCGATGAGTGGATGAGGCCCGTGCTTAACGCTTCGTGGATCACCTGAGCGACTCCCGCGTCTCCGTAGCCCAAGGCATTCACCGCTATGCCGCTAGCGAAGTCGAGATATCGCTTGCCGTCCGAGTCGATGAGTTCTACGCCTTCTCCCCTCACCAGCTGCATCGGTGCGCGCTTGTAGGTGGCGAGGAGTGGAGATGCTTCGGAAGAAAAACGGGTCACGAGTTCCTCTTCTACGGGCATGATGACGGCGCTCATAGGGCAACGCTCTGAGATTGGGTGAAGGAGGTACCGCGCTCGCTGTTGCTGAGACCGGCAAGATCACAGATTCTCACTCGAACAACTCCGGCAATGAGGGCAGCCTCGGCAGACTCCAGCTTGGCAGCCATACCGCCGGCGGCGACGCCGCTCGCGGTAAGCTCTCGGGCGGCCTCACTGCTCAGGCTCGCTAGGACGTCGCCGTTAGCATCGCGCACGCCTTCGACATCGGCGATCAGAAGCAGTTCCTCGGCTTCGAGTGCGGCGGCAATGGCGGCGGCGGCATCATCACCATTAACGTTGAGCGCGCCGCCGTTCCGGCTTTTAACGTCGTATCCAACCGGCGAGATCACGGGTAAATACCGCGCGTCCAGCAGAGTGCGAAGGAGAAGAGCCTTGATGGCAACAGGCTGACCGGCAAATCCGAGAGAGGCCGAATCGATCAGCTCTGCGCCGATCAGAGCACCGTCCTCTCCCGATATGCCGACCGCTGGCAGGCCTGCGGCAACCAGGGCGTTCACGAGTCGCTTGTTGACGACGCCCGACAACACCATGCGCAGAAGCTCAAGGTCCGCCTGTGACGTGACGCGGCGTCCACCGACGAATGCCACTTCCCTTCCCAGTGCGCGCTGCATTGCGGACATCTCGTCACCGCCCCCATGAACCATGCAGAGCTCCCCGGGCTCCCTGTCCCACGCATCGCGAACAAGAGGCGCCAGCCGCGGATCGACCTGCGCTCGTCCCCCGACCTTTACGACCCGCATTATGCCGGCAACCCCGCTTGCTCGCTCAATCCCAGCAGAATATTCGCGTTTTGCACCGCCTGTCCCGCTGCTCCCTTAACCAGGTTGTCGATCGCCGAAATTATTATGAGCGTCGGTTGGCGCATGTTGGCAGCCATGGCAACGCTCAAACGCACGACATTCCGGCGCACGACGTCGCGAAGAGACGGTGGCTGGTCAGCGATCTCGATGAAGGGCTCGCCGGGATAACAACCACGCCAGAGCGTAGATGGATCGTCGGCGTACTCGTTCACCGGCACTGTAATAGTGGCCAGAATCCCGCGGGCGACCGGAAGCAGGTGGGGCGTGAAAAGTATGTCGTTGTCCTTACCACCCAGCTCCTTGGCCACCGCCCGCATCTCTCCTATGTGCCGGTGCTCGTTCCCTACCGCGTAGGCGCGGAAATCCTCCGCGACCTCGGCGAAGAGCAGATCGGGACGGGCTGAATAGCCCGCGCCCGTAACACCGCTCGCGGCCGACACATTTATGGTAGCCCCGGGGACCACCCAACCTTCCTTTAAGAGCGGCGCGATCGCGAGCAGGACGGCAGTGGCGTAGCAACCGGGGTTGGCCACGATCTCCGCGCCCGGGATCTTGGCGCGCATGAGCTCGGTAAGACCGTACGGTGCTTGAGCTTGATTGAGCTTCGCGCCTGCGCCGGGCCTGAAATCAGACGAGAGATCCACTACCCGCGCTCCGGTTGCACGTGCATTGCCGACCCACTTTGCTGATGCACCATGCGGAAGTGCCGTAAAGACCACTTCTGCTTTGTTCAGCGGTGCGTCCTCTGTCGCGACGTAAGTCACCTCAGCAGCTCCAATGCGTGCCCGCTGGCCCCGCTGCTCGTTGGCAGAAGCGAAGACGAGCTCGAGCCCTGGGTGGCACGCGACGAGCCCGCACAGCTCGCGGCCCGCATAGCCACTTGCACCGAGGACTCCTACCGGAACTTTATGCATAAATAATGCATAACGTTACATTTGTCGCCCGTCAATGATTTCGTCGATTCACCCCGTAGATCGCTCGCGCAACGGTTCCTCGCGTGCTAAACTCCGCTCTGTGGCCAACAAACGCGAACGACACGACACCATCCTCGAGATCGTAGATTCTCGACTCGTGAGCAGCCAGGAGGATCTCCGGAAGCTGCTACTCCAGCGGGGGTGGGACGTGACCCAGGCGACGCTCTCGCGCGACCTCCGGGAATTGCGCCTCGCACGAGTACCGACTCCGGAGGGCGCGAGATACGCAGTTACTGACGGCAGTATAGAAGAGAGCAGGGCCGCGTTGGATACGCTCTTGCCGCAGCTCTTCCTCCGCATCGACGGGGTAAGCGAGATGCTGGTACTCCGTACGGTTCCCGGAGGTGCCCAGCCCATCGCCGCCGCCCTTGACGGCGAAGGATGGTCTGATATCCTGGGCACGGTCGGCGGGGACGATACCATCCTCATCATCTGCCGCTCCGTGGCCGCCAGGGAGCGAATCCTCCGGCGGCTCAGAGCCCTTGCCGGGGAGCCGTGAGCCAGTATTGACGGGTCCGAGAAGACCGATTAAATATTCAGTTATTCTGAATACTTATTGAGGCGCCCGTGATCCGTACAATCGCCCTGGCCTACTCCGGTGGGCTCGACACGTCCATTATCGTCCCCTGGCTCAAGGAGCGCTACGGCGCGCGTGTTATCTGCATCGCCGCGGACATTGGCCAGGGGAACGAGCTCGAGGGCGTGCGGGCAAAGGCGATCGCCTCCGGCGCCGACGAGTGCTACGTCGAAGATCTGCGCCACGAATTCGTGGAAAAGTTCGTGTGGCCCACCCTCCGCGCCGGCGCCGTCTACGGTCGGAAATACCTGCTCGGGACGTCGATGGGGCGCCCCCTCATCGCCCGGCGTCAGGTCGAGATCGCGCGGCAGGTCGGGGCCGATGCGCTCGCACACGGCTGCACTGGGAAAGGAAACGACCAGGTTCGCTTCGAGCTCACGTACGCCGCCTTTGCCCCGGACCTCCCCATCATCGCGCCGTGGCGCGAGTGGGATATTCGGAGCCGTGAGGACGCGATAGCCTACGCTGAGTCCCACCAGATTCCCGTCGCGGCCACGAGGGACAAGATCTACTCCCGGGACCGGAATATCTGGCACATTTCGCACGAAGGTGGCGTGCTCGAGCAGCCGGCCGCAGCACCGCCGGCGGACCTTTTCATGCTCACCACGGCTCCGGAAAACGCACCCAACCAAGCCGAAGAGGTCACCATCGGGTTCCTCAATGGAACCCCGGTATCGGTCAATGGGGCCGAGCTAGATGCTGTGGACTTGGTTCTAGCTCTCAATACAATCGGCGGACGGCACGGAATTGGACGAATCGATCTCGTCGAGGATCGTCTCGTCGGAATGAAATCGCGTGGCGTGTACGAAACTCCGGGCGGCACCCTCCTCTACTCCGCCCACAGCGAGTTGGAACAGCTTGTACTGGACAGGCGCACTCTTGCCGCCAAGGATCACATCGCTCCACGCTACGCCGATCTCGTGTACGAGGGTCGCTGGTGGACAACCGAGCGCGAGGCATATGACGCTTTCGTGAACGTCACGCAGGAGCGGGTCTCCGGCACGGTGACGCTCAAACTTTTCAAGGGATCAGCGTCGGTGGTCGGCCGCGAGAGCGAACACGCTCTTTACGACGAGCGTTTCGTAACGTTCGGCGAGGACGACGTTTATGAGCAGAGCGATGCCGCCGGGTTCATTCGCCTGTATGGACTTTCCGCGCGCGTTCGAGCCATCCGGGATCAGGAACTAGCGGCCGCGGCAGAACGCAAAAGCGAGACTAAGACCCGAGAGCCTGCGAACCTAGCCATAGCTTGACCGGCAAGGAGATCAGCATGTCGGACCATTCATCGCACAAACTGTGGGGAGGACGGTTCTCGATCCCCACGGCGGCTGCCCTCGATGCCCTGAACCGCTCCATTGGCACCGACTACCGCCTTTGGCCGTTCGATATCAATCTATCGCAGGCTTGGGCGGTGGCTTTGTGGGGCGCCGGAGTCCTGACCCTAGAGGAAAGCAAGAAAATTGAGCACGGGCTCGCGCTGGTTGGTCAGAAGCTTGCCGCCGGTGCCCAGGCGCTATCGTCCGATGAGGATGTGCACACCTTGATCGATCGGATGCTTCACGACGAGGTGGGTGACGTTGCATCGAAGCTCCACACTGGTCGGAGCCGGAACGATCAGGTCGCGACCGCGACCCGCCTTTGGTCAATGGATGCGTGTACAAAACTCGATGCCGCTATCCGCACCCTCCAACAGGTAATGGTCGATCACGCCCAGAAGCTCAGCGACGCACTGATGCCGGCATACACGCACCTGCAGCGCGCCCAACCCGTATCGGCCGCTCACTGGATGCTGTCGCATTTCTGGCCACTCGAACGGGATCACTCTCGGATTGCCGCGGCCTCACGTGCCGCCGCGGTGTTGCCGCTCGGCTCGGGAGCAATTGCGGGGTGTGCGTTTCCTATCTCCCGCGTCCTCCTCCAGGGCAGCTTGGGCTTCAGCTCCATGTCGCAGAACAGTATCGACGCTGTTGGCGACAGAGATTTCGTGGCTGAGTTGTTGTTTGCCGTGGCGATCGTGGCCACGCACCTCTCGCGACTCGCCGAGGATCTGATCATTTACGGCTCCAGCGAGTTCGGATTCGTTCAGTTCGGAGACGCGTTCACGACTGGCTCGAGCATGATGCCGCAGAAACGCAATCCGGATGCGCTGGAGCTTGCGCGCGGATCCGGTGCGCGCGCAATCGGTGATCTGGCGACGCTCCTGGCGACACTCAAAGGATTGCCCAGCGGCTACAACAAGGACTTGCAGGATGACAAACGTGTCCTGTTCGACGCGGTCGACACGATACTTCTGGTACTGCCCGCTGTGTCGGGCGCGCTCCAGGAGACGCGCTTCAACATCAAGCGCATGCGGAGCGCGATCTCGAGCAGCATGATGGCCACGGATCTGGCCGACTATCTGGTAGAGAGGGGAGCCTCATTTCGCGATGCCCACGCAGCGATCGGGTCACTCATTCGCGAAAGCGAGCGCGAGGACTGTGAGCTCGACGCGCTGCCGCTCGCATCGTTCAAGGCGGCGCATTCGCTATTTGGGGACGATGTTCTCAATTGGCTCGAGCCTGCCCGATCGGTTGCGCGTCGCGACGTGCCGGGCGGTACCGGTCCCGGCGCGGTAGCCGCACAGCTTCGTTCGGCGCGAGAGGCGTTGTGGCCAATAGCAGAAGTGGCACGTGGCAACGAACTGGTGCTCCGCGCCATATAGGGTCCGAGAAAGATCTTGATCAAAAAGAAAGGCGCACGAGGGGTGCGCTTTTCTTCTTCTTCGGACCCTTAGAACATCAGTCCGAGTGTGATCGGAACGAAATGGATTACCCCGCCTTTCGCCGGCTCGCGGGATATGAAGTGATATCTCGACTCCACGAAGCTCGCGATCGGCCCCAGTCCAAAAGTCACTCCAAGTCCCGCGTTCAGGCCGAAATGATTCTCGGAATTGGATCCCGCGAGATCGAGCTTCGTGTTGTACAGGCCCCCACCCGTGATGATATAGGTCTTGGCACTGGTGCCAGGGAACGCGTAGATGAGATTGCCAAGTAGGCCGGCAATTCGAAATCCGTAGGTGGTGGTAGAGCCCGACTGCGTTTTGTGCCCGAAATTGTTGTAAATCCCGTCCAGCCTGACACCAACCGGTAGCTCGGCCACGCCGAGCGCCAGGGCAACGATCCCGTTGAATCCCGTGACTTGGGTAGTGCTCAACGTCCCAACCGGTATGGCCGCACCTCCCCCGATGCCAAGAGCATAGGTCTTCTGGGCTATGGCCTGGGTGGAGAACACAAGTGAGATTAAGACGGAAACTGCTATGATGCGCGGAAGTCGCCTCATCTTATCCACCAAAGGAGATTGACTGTTTGTGCTACCCGGGAGAGCGGACAATATAATGTGAGAAACAGCTTGTAACGGAAGGTCAATGACGGTAGCATTAAATATCCTAGCATTGTAGGATAATTAATGCCTCGAGCATATACGATTGCTACAGCCGCACTTACCATCGGGACATCGGTCAAGTGGCTCGACAATGCGCTGTCGCACAATCGTGTTTCTGGAGTGGCGCAAGAGCGACAGGGCATTGCTCGCCGACTCACGGTTGATGGTTTAGTGGTTTTAGCATTGGCGGTTTTGCTGATACAGGAGCTTGGGTTGCCGACGTCAAAGGCGCTCGCGGTGGCGGATCGGATCGCGAACAACCAGGGTCGATACCTCGTCCCGCAAGGATTGACCCTCGCCCTTGACCTGACATTGTTTCGCTCAGAGCTGCTCGACCGGTTGGAACGCGCCGTCGAGATCGCGCCAGTTCCCAAAAGGGGACGTCCCCCTAAGAGCAAAACGGGGCGCCTCGATTGAGACGCCCCGCCAGATTGTGCCAGTGAAGCGGACGTGGCTTAAGAAGCCTTCGTCACGTTCTCGGCAGCTGGACCCTTCTGACCCTCGACGATGTCGAACTCTACTGCGTCACCTTCCGCAAGGGACTTGAATCCCGAGCCGGAGATCGCGCTGTAGTGAACGAAGCAATCCTTCTGCCCGTTGTCAGGGGTGATGAATCCAAAGCCCTTCGCGTCATTGAACCACTTCACTTTGCCGGTCGTACGCATTCCCTACTCCTGGAAAATTGTGTCTTGGGGAGCGGAAGAAACGCCCGACCCTCGACAATCTGATACGCAGGTCTCACTAACCCCGCACTGGACTTGAACCCGAAGCGAGGGCTTTCACCCCACAGCTCTGGCTCGACTTGGCGGAAAAATAGCAAGGACCGGGTAAGCAGACAATAGAGAGATTGAGGAGCGATTCAGGGACCGACCCGGTGGACCTCGGTTACGAAATACTCAGTCTCCCCAAAACATGAGGTCGGCACTCCCCGGTGTTGGTCATAGGTGAGTGACACTTGTTTGCCTGCGTTCCGCTCGATCACGTGGGCGATTGAGTCGTTTCGGACCGTAAAAGTGAAAATCTGGGGCATGGTGCCAGGCAGATTTGCCATGGCAAGCTCGCCTTCCCAGGTCTTACAGATCCATCCCTTCTTCGAAATCTTCTGGACGTACCCCGCGCGTTCGCCCGACGCATAGGTGTAGCCGAGCGCTACCCAGATCCAGAGTGCGATGACGACTGCCGGAACGAGAAGAAGAACGAGCAACGCGATCAACACCTTGTTGCGCTTCTTCCTAGCGGGTGCCCGAGCGCCCGCGGTCTCCGCCGTTTCCGGGGTGTCAGCCATTTGAGCTCCAAGAGAAGGGAAGCAACACGAAGCTTTTATGCACAGCTCGGGTCAGGGAATTAGCTTTCAAATTCAACACACGCAAGAATCGTTGCCCAATATCGCGCGAAGAAAGACTGCGACCGCCCTGGTAGGTGGGGTACCCGTCGGCTCGGCCCATCCTATCGTCGTCCAGTCCATGACAAACACTGACACAGCCGATGCCTCTGGTACGGCTCTGCAGGTGGCGGAACTCTCGCGTGCAGGAAGCCGCCTGGTCCGGGTGACGGTCAACAACGACGACGCTGCCCGTGCCGTGCCTGAGATAGCGAGCAGGTTAGTTGATATGGGCATTTCGGCTCCGCTGATCGGAGATTTCCACTACAACGGTCATTTGCTCCTTGCAAAGTATCCCGCCACAGCAAAGACCCTCGCCAAATACCGGATCAACCCGGGCAATGTGGGTGGAAAGCGGCGCGACGAGAACTTCCGAACGATCATCCAGATAGCGCTCGACAACGACAAGCCGGTGAGGATCGGGGTCAATTGGGGCTCCTTGGACCAGGATCTCTTGACGACCTTGATGGATGACAACGCGCGGAGCAGAGACCCACACACGGCAAAGGAAGTCTACATCGAAGCAATGCTTGAGAGCGCCCTGCGCTCGGCCTTGGTCGCCGAAGAGATGGGACTCGCGCACGAGCGCATCATCGTTTCCGCAAAAGTGTCGGGCGTCCAGGATCTAGTGAATGTGTATCGGCAGCTTTCAAGGCGCTGCGATTACCCCTTGCACCTCGGTCTCACCGAAGCCGGGCTTGGCTCCAAAGGAATCGTGGCTAGCACGGCGGCACTTTCGATCCTCCTGTCAGAGGGAATTGGAGACACAATTCGTGTGTCCCTCACCCCACGCCCCGGCGGGGACCGGACCGAAGAGGTTCACGTGGCGCAGCAAATCCTTCAGTCGCTCGAGCTCCAGAACTTCAACCCCCAGGTCACCGCTTGCCCGGGTTGTGGCCGCACTACGTCGACGTTTTTCCAGCACATGGCGGAGGACATTCAGACCTATTTGCGGGAACAGATGCCGACGTGGCGCGAGCGGTATCCCGGCGTGATAGACATGAAGGTGGCCGTGATGGGGTGCGTCGTTAACGGGCCGGGAGAGTCGAAGCATGCAAATATCGGCATCTCGCTGCCCGGAACTTTTGAGGATCCAAAGGCGCCGGTATACGTCGACGGGAAGCTCGTCGTAACCCTCAAGGGCGAAAGCATAGTACCCGAGTTCTTGAGGATACTCGAGCAGTACGTCGAAAAGACGTACGGTGCGGGCATGCCCGCTATGCGTGCCTAGCGCTGGCTTTAGCCAGCGAACTCTTGAAGCTCGGCTGAAACCTTGTCGAGCTCCGCCATGATCGGAGCGTCGAAGCCGAGCTGACGAAGCCTTTCATAAACCTGTCGGTACCAGCGGCCAGTCCCAGCTTTCCCCCCGCCGAACCGGCGCCAGACTGTCTCAGGATCCACGGTTCTCCGCAGATCTGCAATAATTGATGCCGCGATATGGATATTGTCTGCAGCGCACACCCAGCGCGCTTCTTCGCTCGCCCCCGAGAGCCGCTCCAAATAGTCCGTCTTCCGATCCTCGAGAGAGAGCTCAACTCCCTCGTCGTCGTTCCGGCGGTAGGTGACGGCCAAGACCGTTTCCAGGACTGTCGCGCCAAATTTGTCGGCGAGTCGCTGCTCCAGCATCTCCCGTGTATAGCCTTCCCTGACGCAGTCCTCTACCACATCCTGGAGGATACCCGCGACGACTGTCTCGTTGTCGCAGCCATATCGAGTGAGAATGACCGCGACGTTGGCGGGATGCGTCAAATAGGGAGGCTTTGTTCCCTTTCGCACCTGGCGGTCGTGATGCTTCGCCGCGAAGGCGAGAGCGTGATTGATCACGTCGGAGTAGCCTGTGACTGTCATCGCTTCACCGTTGCAAACCACGACATAAGTAGTTCCAGTCCCTGCTGATCGTCTGGCTTGAAGGCATCAAGCCGGTCAGAATCTACGTCGAGAACGGCGATCAATGCACCCCGCTGATCGAAAACGGGAACGACGATCTCGGATCGGGACCGCGCATCACAGGTGATGTGGCCGGGAAATTTGTCGACATCTGGGACAATTACAGCTTTTCCTTCCGCGGCAGCGGTGCCGCACACTCCCTGACCAAACACGATCTCGAGACAGCCCAAGCTTCCCTGATACGGTCCGACGCGGAGCAGCTGTCCCGGTACGACGACGCGGTAGAAGCCGGTCCATAGGTGTCCGAATGCATGATGCACCAGGGAGGCCATCGTGGCCATCGCTGTGACATCGTCACCGACACCCTCGAGGATGGCATCGCTATGTCCTTTCAGCTCAGCGTAGGCGCGGGCTTTGGGGACGTTTCTCAAATCGGGGATTGTCTCGGCCATTGCCACCTACCGCGCCGTCGCGAACTCCGGCTGAAACGCTCCTGATTGTCGAGTAGCCCCAAGCATTTCTTCACGCGTCTCTAGTTGCGGCATTTCCGCATCCCAGAGCACGAGTCCGTGAATGCGCATGTCAGCTCCACGGAGACTGTCCACGGCCGTCTTGAGACCTCCGACTGTAGTGTGGGCGATTCGCGCGCAGAAAATCACATCAGGAGCCGGAATGATGCTGCTAGCGCTCCGCTGAACGTAACTGGTTGGCGCCGCAATGATGATGAAATCGTAACGTCGCTGCATGCGAGCGAGCTCTTTGCGAACTTCCTCGACGATGTTTGGCTCCGGAAGCCCGGAACGTTTGGTACCGCTCGGAAGCACATCGAGCGGACGGTCACGGCCGATCGTTGTCGGAACGATTGCTTCGGGCCAGGTAGCAGCACCGGTAATGATTCCCGAAAGCCCAGGGTCGGGCCGGATTCGCAACACGCTGGCCACACTGCAGGTGGTCGGATCAACGTCGACGAGCAAGGTACTCCGTGCTTCGTATGCTGCGGAGGCAGCAAGATTGGCGGCGACGGTTGCGACAATGCCCGGATCGTCCCCGGTGATCGTCACAATCGGGACGCTCGCTTCCACCGAGGCAATGTGTAAATAGAGGGTTCTGTAACTCTCGGACACGACATCGATCAGCGGCGGTGCCTCGACGTCCGCCTGTCGCCGGCTCCTTTCAACTACGACTTCCGGCGGCTTTATCACGGTGAGCACGCGCGCGCCACTTATCTGCTCAGCCTCCCTAGGGTCGGCGATATGCGGCCGTTTCAGCTCGGTTCCGAACGAGGCCGCAAATCCAACAGCGAGCGCGAGCACAACCGCTGCAGCGAGCATGGCCCACGGTGGAGCGCCGACGTTGGCAAGCTCGCGGGCGCGCGCCGACTCACGATCAATGCGCGCATTCTTTTGATTTATCTGGTCCAGCTGATTTGTGGCGGCCGTCAATTGCTGCTGGGCCGTCGCATGCTGAGCGAGAAGCTTTGTGGTGTCCACCGTTATCACCGGCTTTACGACCGGGGCTGGCGTCGGACGTATGAGCGCCAGTTTGCCGCGTACCTCGCCGCGTTTTGCGTCGGCGATGCCTTGAATCTGGCGCCCGATGGCGTTCGCCCTCGATGTGAGGGCCAGGTAAACCGGGTCCACACCACCCACGGCGCCAAAAGCGTTTCGGTCGCGTTCGATGTCAGCCAAGGAGTCGAGCAGTACGCGCACTCTGGGATCAGCGGCTACGACTGGCGACGCCGCAAGTGCGCGATAGGATGTGGGAAGGGGGGCGTTCTCCGCTCTGTCGACCAGCCGGTTTAGCGTCGCCAACTCCGCACTCAGAGAATCGCGTTGGGCGCGTACCGCTGGCGGGAAGGTATCGATCACCGCTGCCGGAACCGGGATGAGCGCACGGCGCGTCGCGTTCAGCACTGAGTCAGTAGTGGTAAGCTCGGCGAGATAGCGATCTCTGGCCGCAACAGTCGGGGCAGAGTCAGTTCGGGTCTCGATTCTCGCGGCTACTGCCAGAGCCTTTCGCGAAGCATTTCTCGGCACAAGGACGAACGCGATCAGTGCGGCGACAAAGACTACGCCGCCAACGATGCCAAACACCAAGACCCGACGAAGCGCATTCCTGGCTCGTGCCGCCATCCAAAGGTAGGCAGAGCCTCCGCTCATCCGTGCAATGCTATGAACGTTCATCAGTCAAAGATTCACTGAGTATGGCGCGCGCGCGAGAGGGTCCGGCTCGGAGGATGTGGATCCCGGCATGACGGACCGAGGTCACACTTGTTATCACCTCGACAACGCAATTTAAGCACCGCTCAATCCCACCAGGGTGATCGGGTAGGTGAGGAGCCTTACAGCTCCCCACCTCCCACACCACCGTACGTGCCGTTCGGCATACGGCGGTTCATCGAGAATTAGTGTAAGAGTGTGAAAGGCGTTGGTGCATGCCGAGAAAGCT
>JABXNS010000091.1_pt1 | contig 32517 bp, 21 predicted proteins | sample 7301101 | NCBI WGS metagenome assembly JABXNS01 (sample SAMN14449646, study PRJNA615230) | soil metagenome | isolation source: soil from bare, unvegetated metal-rich iron-sulfur acidic spring small-cell... | place: Canada: Paint Pots Mound, Kootenay National Park, BC | collected 2017-05-25 | reverse complement strand
GCGGTGGGGCGTGTCCCCGCGCGGGGTCTGAGTTGCCGCCTCCGGAGAGCAGCCACGCTAGCTTCGCCCTGCTATCATTCTGGCCAACTGACATTATCACTCACCCCAAGGCTTGCGGCAAGGCCCCCGTACGAGTTCAAACTTCGCGCTCATTCTGAACAGGAGTTGCGATGACCGAACATGCGGTGGTGATCGCCGGAGGCGGTCCGACGGGGCTGATGTTGGCGGGCGAGTTGGCGTTGGCGGGCGTCAACGTTGCCATTGTCGAGCGGCGCACCAGCCAGGACCTTGCGGGCTCGCGCGCGGGTGGACTGAGCTCACGCACCATCGAGGTCCTCGATCAGCGCGGAATCGCGGCTCGGTTCCTCTCGGAGGGACAGGTGGCTCAGGTCGCGGGGTTCGCCACCGTCCGTTTGGACATCAGCGATTTTCCCACCCGACACAACTACGGGCTGGCGCTGTGGCAGAACCACATTGAGCGGATATTGGCCGGCTGGGTCGGCGAGCTCGCTGTGACGTTCTATCGCGGACGGGAGGTGACGGGCTTCGCGCAGGACGACGCCGGCGTCGACGTCCAGCTGTCCGATGGCCAGTTGCTACGGGCGGAATATCTCGCTGGGTGCGACGGAGGACGCAGCCTAGTCCGTAAGGCAGCCGGCATCGAGTTCCCCGGGTGGGACCCGACGATCAGCAGCCTTATCGCAGAGGTCGAGATGACCCAGGAGCCGAAATTGGGCATCCACCGCAATGCCTTTGGCGTCCATTCCTTCGGCAAGGTGGAGTACGAGATCCGCGACGGCGAGGTGGTCTACAAAGATGGGGGGCCGGTACGGGTCATGGTGACTGAACAGCACGTCGGATCCATGACCGAACCCACGCTGCGCGATCTCAGCGAGGCGCTCGTCGCCGTCTACGGGACCGACTACGGGATCCACAGTCCCACCTGGATCTCCAGATTCACCGACATGGCTCGGCAGGCCGCTGCCTACCGGGAGAGACGGGTCCTGCTGGCCGGCGACGCCGCGCACGTGCATTCGCCGGTCGGTGGACAGGGTCTCAACACCGGTGTGCAGGATGCGGTGAATCTTGGATGGAAGCTGGCCCAAGTGGTCCACCAGACAGCGCCGGAAAGCCTGCTCGACAGCTACCATGCCGAGCGCCACCCGGTCGCTGCCCGCGTGCTGCGCAACACGATGGCGCAGACCGCGCTCATGCGCCTCGACGATCGCATTGAGGCATTGCGCGACACCGTGTCCGAGCTGCTGAGCATGGACGAACCGCGGACACGATTCGCCGCGATGATGTCCGGTCTGGACATTCATTACAACATCGGCGAGGGACACCCACTGGTCGGACGACGTGTGCCTGATCTCGACCTGGACACGGCCGAAGGCCCTCTGCGGGTCTTCACGCTGCTACACCATGCCCGGCCGGTGCTAATCAATTTCGGTGAGCCTGGCGGTTTTGACATTGCCCGTTGGGCGGATCGGGTTCAGTTGATCGACGCCAAATACGACGGTGCGTGGGAGCTTCCGGTACTCGGGGCGGTCACGGCTCCCGCGGCCCTGTTGATTCGGCCTGACGGATACGTGGCCTGGGTTGGAGACCTAAACCAGCTGGGGCTCGCTGACGCGCTATCCACTTGGTTCGGACCGCCAACTGCGGCGTAGGCTCGCTTGCTGCTACACCGCATTCTGAACAGCGTGCTGTCGATTCAGCCGTCGATTCAACCCCACGTTACCCGGCATTCCGCGGAGAGGGGTTCGGCGAATTGGCGTTGTCGTCAACGGGTTATGGGTTTTTCGTCGGACTTCCATATCCCATTGGGATGCCTAAAGGGGCGCGAGGTCGTGCTGCGGCCTATCGCGGAAAACGGCGGCCGCCTCGCGCTCCTCAGCCGTGTGGGCCGGATCCTGGACCGCGATCAGTTAGCTGGCGCCCCTGATCAGAATGATTACATACGGCCTGAGTGTTAGATACAAGTCAGGTGTGCCGGCGGTCGAGGGCGGCGATCTGGATCAGATTGCCGCAGGTGTCTTTCAGCTTGGCGATGGTCGAGCCCGTTACCTTGGTCGGCGGCATTGTGAACTCCGCCCCCAGCGGTTTCATGCGGTCGTATTCCCGCTGGACGTCGTCCACGTAGAACATGGCGGCTGGCTGGCCCTGCTCGAACATCGCCTGCTGGTAGGCCCGAGCGGCGGGATTGTCGTTGAGCGCCAGTTGTAGCTCAGTGCCGTCCGGCTCCTCCGGTGAGGCAACGGTCAGCCACCTGAACGGCCCTTGGGTAAAGTCCCCCTTCTTCACAAAGCCAAGAACTCTGGCGTAGAAGCGCAGCGCTTTCTCCTGGTCGTTCACGTAGACGCTAGTGACTTTTATCTTCACGGCGATTTCCTCCTGTCACATTGTGCGTGCGTTGTTTTTTGCACTAGTCGTTTTGATTCAGCGTTTTTCGCATCGCGGCCGGTGAGGAGGTTGCCGTTGCGGTTTCGGCGCGGCGTGCGGCGCGGATTGGTGCACCACCTGTGCTCATTACGGACCGGTAACGAGTTTCTGGACCGCAGCTCCGGAGTGCGCAGCGCCGCCCGTCTGGTTGATGACGTGCCAGATCGCGCCGCGGCCGCCCCCGAGCGATACAGTCACCATGTTTCGCATTCGTATGCCCGGAGCGACGGGCACCTCGAAGGCGTGATCCGCGGCTACGGTGGGATTCCTGCTGAAAAAGCAGTAACTCCCGAGTCCCCACGCTTCGTGGCTTGTGACTGCGCCGTCCACCCGATAGGCGGCAAATCCCTGTGTCATCCCGCTCATCCACTCAGCCTGATTGGGCACGTCGTAGGGCATCTCGTTCTGGAACAGGTAGGTGCGCCCCCCGTTGCCGTTCCATTGCACTTGGTATTGCTGGTAGTGCTCCACGAACAGGCCGTACATCGTCACGTTGTTGCCGTTCACGATCAGGCCGTTCGCTGCGGTGTTGGACGTCCACCCCACTCCGTTGCCATGATCGGCCCGCCAGAGCCACAGATGGTCGCCGATCACGTCGTGGCTGTTGATCTCAAGCGAGCGAGCTGCCCTCGCGATGCCGGCGCCGCCGACGCGGACAAAAAGATCACTGAGCACTGTGGGGTTGGACGAGTGCCTGGCGGACGCGCCTGACGGCCCGATCTCGACAAGCACTGGCGAGTTGGTCGGCCCCGCATCGATGAGAAGGCCAGCTATGGTCACACCGTCAACATCGTCCACGTCGATCGCGCTGACGCCGCCGTCCGGTACGAGAGTCGCCAGGCCGAGACCGAGTACGATCGTGTTCTCTCGCCTGACGTGAAGCGGAGCATCCAAGTGATATACGCCCGGCGTGATGATGAGGCTCTTGTTACGCGCGAGCGCGCCGTTCATGACCCCGGCGGAGGTGCCCGGCTTGACGATGACGAACTCGCTCAGGGGGCGAGCCACACCGCGCGGGTTTCCAGTGACCCAGGTTGTACCTTCCGCGTTCGAACGGAGCGCCGGGACGAAAACCTTCCATGCGCCGCGAGGGTCGACGAAGAGGAACGGCTTTTCGCGGATTACCGGAGCGGAGTCGATCGTGGTATACGGTGGATCGGGGAAGCTGTTCGCCGGTGCGCGCTCGGTACCGACGAAAACCATGTTCCAGTTCGAACCCCTCCAACTTCCGACTGCGCTGTTGCGCGTGAGCCACTGCTGCTGGCTCCCGGATCTCACCTCGCCGTCCACCTTCGAGTCGGCAAGGAAGCCGCCGCTCGACCAGCCCCCATCGTCGAGCACGAGATCGCCGCGAATGTGCATTCGGCGCATTGGTGCCGCCTGCGAAACGGCCCAGCGGTCGAACCCGCCCGCGGGAACGACCGCCATATTTTCCACGACCCGCCAGAAGTTGAGCGTTGCGTTCCCCTTTCTCCAGCGAGCATCGGCGCGCATGCCGCCATTGATGACTACGTCGTTCGGCGAGAGGCCAAGACCTGACACCTGGGTGTAGAATCCGATTCGCGCATCCACATCGTACGTGCCCGGCTTGAACAGAAGCGCGTACCGCGCCGCGCCGAACTCGCTGGACTCCTGTGACGCGAAGATCGAGTCGAGCTTGAACTGGATAGTCGCCCGACGGGTTGAAGGTTCGAAGATCGTGACGTTGGGACCGAAGTCCGGTGTTCTGCGGGGAGACTGTGCCGCGACTTGTAGCGCAGTCACTGTGGCGAGAAGGAGCTGGGTGCGCATGACTCGATAGTGTTGTTCCCCCGCCAGGCCGTGCGTCGACGCGGTGCCGCCGCCAAGTTCTCGGAGCTCCGGCGCGTTCGGCGCGTACCATGGCGTCGAGGGGGCGGGACCGCTCGTCACCAGCCGCTTCATCGTTCTTTCCCCGGTATTCCCGAATCGCAGGCGCGATTGCAGAGCCACGAACCTCTGAACTTACGTGAAATGGCGCCGGACCCGCCAGGGCGAGTGGCCGCAGGTCGAGTCATTTTGTCAGGGGGACCTAGCCACGTCAGCGTGCTCCGACTAAGCATGGTGTTCACCCAGGCAATATCCAACTGGCGGCCTTATCAGAATGTTTGCAAACTCTGGGAAAGACCTGGATGCAAAGCAGGAGACGATTCCATGCAGTGGTTCTTAACGGCACTGGCTGCCACACTTGTCACCACGTCGTCAGTCGCTCAACCGTCCTCATCACCCCCGACCCAACAACCGCGATCCGTATACATTGATCGCGGGGGCACCATCCGGTGGAGGGATAGCGGCCGGGAGGTCGCCCTTTTTGGCGCCAACTACACGCTCCCCTCGGCGTCGGACTACCGCGCGGCCGGCTACCTAGACCTCGATCGAAAGAAATTGATTGATGAAGACATGGCGCACTTCGCCCGCATGGGATGGGGCGCTCTCCGTGTCTGTCTCTGGGGCGACTGGGAAAACACCGACCACGCTGGAAACCTTGTCGTAAACGAGCACCTCGATCTCGCCGATTATCTAATCGCCAGCGCGCGTAAGCGCGGGATATACGTCCTTCTTACGCCGATCACGACGTACGAGAGCACATGGCCCGATGCTCTGCAAGAGACGGCCTTGCCCGGCTTCTCCAATTTCTATAAGAAGTCCGAGCTCGGTACTAATGCCGCCGCGATCTCAGCACAGGTGAACTACATCCAGCAGCTGCTCCGGCATGTAAACCCTTACACCGGCATCGCACTAAAAGACGAGCCCTCGATCCTGTTTATCGAGATGATCAACGAGCCCACCCACCACAGCGCGGACGTGCGCGGATCGGTGGCGTACATCAACCAACTTTCCGACGCGGTGCGGAGCACCGGCTCGAAGGCAATCCTTTTCCACAACGTGAGCCAAGACTTCGCAATCGCCGATGCGATCAGCAAGTCGTCCGTGCAGGGAGTAACCTTCGGTTGGTATCCCACCGGTCTCAATTCCGGCCACGAGCTTCGCGGGAATTACCTCCGCACGGTCGACGACTACGAGAAGATGCGGGACCCGCGCATCGCACACCTGCCGAGGATTGTCTACGAGTTCGATTCGCCAGATCTGCGGACGGGCTACATGTACCCTGCAATGGTGCGCACGATGCGCTCGGTCGGTACGCAATTCGCCGCCATGTTCGCGTACGACATGCTTGGCACCGCCTCGCGCAACCTCGGTTGGCAGACGCATTACCTGAACTTGGTCTACACTCCTCGGAAGGCAATGAGCGCGGTCATCGCCGCCGAGGCGATGCGCCGGCTGCCGCGGGGCCAGTCTTTCGGCCCGTATCCGGACAACCGCCGGTTCGGCGACTTTCGCGTGAGTTACGAGGAGAACTCCGCTACGCTGGCGGCGACAGACGTTTACCTCAATGCCGGCACTACGGAGGTCGCGCCGCCGGACCCTGCGCAGCTGATGCGCGTTGCTGGATACGGCTCCTCTCCGGTGGTCGCCTACCCCGGCGAGGGTACATATTTCCTCGACCGGATCAGGCGCGGCGTCTGGCGGCTCGAGGTCTATCCTGATGCTGTGCCGGTGCGCGATCCCTTCGAGATGCCCAGCGTGGACAAGATCGTCACACGCGCGATCTGGCGTGCGTGGCCGATACGGATCGCGCTGCCAGACCTGGGGCCGTCGTTCATTGTTGAGCGAATCGCCGGCGACACCAAGGGACAGGTAGTGACACGCGCGACCGGCGGCGGCTTCATCGTCAGGCCAGGTGTCTATCTTCTCGGGCAGAGTGGGCTGGTGGACCGCAACACCGTTCCTGCCTTTGTAGGCGCGTTAGGGATCGACGAATACCATGCGCCGGCTAGCGATACCCTGCCAGTCGCAGTGACGGTCGAGGCCCGGGCTGAATACGTCGCCGGCGGCAGGATCGAGATCGCGGCCCGCGTAGTGGACGCGGCGGCCCCGGATTCGGTGGTGCTGTCGCTGCGTCGACGCGATCAGCATTTATTCCGCCTTTATCCGATGCGCGCGTCCGGCGCGTACGGCTTCGTGGCGTCGGTGCCGGCGGACTCGATCGGGGTCGGACCGTTTGAATATGCGATCACGGTCTTGACTGACAAACGCGCGACGACTTTCCCGGAAGGCGTGCACAAGCGGCCATGGGAGTGGAACTACGCCGGGCACGAGTTCTGGCAGGGAGCCGTGGTCCGGCAGTCGACGCCGGTGCGGCTGTTCAGTGCGCGCGAGGACGCGGCGCAGCTTGCCTTCTCCCGAATCGGCGATGGATGGCGGGAGGGGATCTATCGCATCCTGACCTCGCCAGTGAACGGCGAGCCTGTGTTTCATTTCGAGCTGCCGCGGTTGGATGGGCGCGGTCCGAACGACTATACGGCGTCGCAGGTAGTCGAAGATCGGATCGCCGGGCGTGGCGACGCCATCCGGCAAGCAACGAACGTGCGTATCCGCCTGCGCGTTGGGAGCCGCGGCGACGCAATGCGGCTCACACTTGTGGAGCTCGACGGCACGAGCTGGAGCGCCGAGATTCAGGGAGATACCGCTTGGACGGAGCGCACGATCCCGCTCTCCGCCTTCGTCTCGGCCAAAAGCGCGATGCTTCCCGAAGGATTTCCTGGCGAATGGAACTATTGGGTCAGTGCTCCGACGGGTCGCGGTAGCATGGGGGATAGAATCCGCCTGCCGGAAATAGAGCGAATCCAATTCTCGTTACGCCCTTCTGGCCCGAGACCGCCTCAAGTGGAAATCGAGTGGGTCATGCTGGGTTTCCCGTAAGGCCGGCCCTTCGTTGGCTTTCCCTGATCGCGCTCGATGCTATTGCAGTTGCTATTGCAGTATGGATGCGACGGCGTACTTTGGTCATGGATGATCGCGTCCGAGAGGTAGTGTTGAGGATGTTTCCAAGTGCAGCGGTTCCGCCGAATGACGGAAAGCTGCCTGCTCCCTGTTCTGCTGGAGGCCTGATGTGGCGAAAAACATTCGTTAGTCTGTTCGCATCCCTGGTTGCGAGCGGTACGCTTGTAGCGCAATCCGGTACTATCACTGGCTCCGTCACGACGGCTGACGGCGGCCGGCCGATTGCAAGGGTTCAAGTCGTTGTCGTCGGGACGGCGCAAGGCGCCATCACAGGTGACGACGGGCGATATACGATAGTGTTGGATCGGGGCACCTACACGCTGCGTGTTCGGCGCATCGGCTTCGGCCCCGACTCGGCGAACAACGTAGTTGTCACGAGCGGTGGAATCACGACCCGCGATTTCCGCTTGATCACCAGCGCCCAGTTGCTTGGTGATGTGGTTGCCATTGGTTACGGCACCACCCGGGCAAGAGACCTTACCGGCTCGGTCTCGACCACCGTGGAGCGGGACTTCAACCCCGGCCGCGTCGTGAGCCCGGAGGAACTGATCCGCGCCAAGGTGCCCGGGGTGCAGGTCGTCGACAATAACGAGCCTGGCGGCGGCGTAACGATCAGGATCCGCGGCGGGACGTCGACGGGCGCCTACGGCGCGTCGAACGATCCGCTCTACGTCGTTGATGGCGTGCCACTGCAGGTGGGTGGCGGCGCCTCGGCGGGGCGTAACCCACTGAATTTCCTCAATCCCAGAGACATCGCGACGATCACGGTGCTCAAAGACGCGTCGTCGACCGCGATCTACGGCTCGCGCGGCGCGAATGGCGTCGTCATCATCACGACGAAATCCGGCTTGACAGGGCCTAGCTTTGCATACAGCGGATCTGTTTCCACGTCCCGCGCGACAGGCGGACCCGACCTCGTAGATGCGTCGCAATTCCGCGCTGCAGTCCAGAAGTACGCGCCATACCGGTTGTCGATGCTCGGCACTGCAAATACCGACTGGCTCCGGGCGATCGAGCAGGACGCGAACGGACTCGAGCACACGCTCGGCGTTTCCGGTCATCGTGACGCGATGAGCTACCGCCTCGGTCTCGGCTACCTCAACCAGTCGGGGGTACTGCAGGGGACCGAGACGCAGCGCGCAGCGCTGTCGTTCAACTACGCCGATCGGCTCTTCGATCGCCTGAATATCCGCACCAACCTCAAGGGATCGAGGACCAAGGACCTCTTCACTCCTGGCGGCGTTCTCGGGAACGCGATCGCCTTCCCCGCAACGCAGCCGATCATGGCCGACTCGGCGACGTACTACGAGTTTCGCGGCGCCGGGGGCGCACCGATCACGGGTGTCCCGAGCAATCCGCTTGCTATTCTCGCCCAGGTGCAGGATCAGGGCACGACGTTGCGCAGCGTCGGCGACGTCGAGGGAGAGTACGAATTTCCCTTCCTTAGCGGATTGACGGCGACCCTGCGCGGCGGCTACGACGTAGTGCGCGCCGACCGCACCACCTTCACCCCGACGACCCTCTACTCGCAGCTCACGAGCAGCACACCGGGAAACATTTACCGCAACATTCCGGAGCAGCAGAACACGGTGTTCGACGCGTTTGCCAAGTATGCGCGGCAGCTCGATCAGGTTGCGAGCTCGTTCGACCTCACGGCAGGCTATTCCGCCGAGCGCTTTCGCGGGGATTACCCCTCCTTCAGTGTGAGCGGCCTTGGCTCCAACCTTCTTGGTCTGTATGGCATCCCTACCGCCGCGGAGGCGAGGCCGTTCTACAACGTGGACGAGACGCGGCTCGTCTCTGGGTTTGGTCGGGCAAATTGGACTGTTAAGGACCGCTACATGTTCACGGCGACGGTACGCCGTGACGGGTCCTCCAAGTTCGCGCTCGGCAACCAGTATGGAACGTTTCCCTCGGCGGCGTTCGCCTGGCGTGTACTCGATGAACCTTCGTTCAAGGCACGGACGCCGCTTTCCGACCTCAAGTTTCGCGTCTCATGGGGCAAGAACGGCAATCAATCGGTCGGGAACTATCTGAGCTATCTCGCCTACACTTACGGACAGGTGACGGCCCAAGCTCAGCTCGGGAACCAGTTCGTGACCACCCTCCGGCCAGGCTCGATCGATCCCAACTTGCGTTGGGAGACCACGACTTCGACCAACGTCGGTCTCGATTATGGTTTCCTAGGGAATCGCTTCACGGGTACAGTGGACTTCTACACCAAGAAGACGACCGACCTCCTCTTCGACGTTCCTACTGCCGCAGGGGTTGCCCTCTCCAACCACATAGTCACCAATATCGGCAGCCTCCAGAATCGCGGATTCGAGATCGCGCTCAATGCCCAGCTGCTCGACGGGGGGGAGCGTGGCGGCGTTCATTGGGACGCGAATTTCAACGCTTCGACCAATCGGAACAGGCTGCTGTCAATCGACCGTCCCGGAATTACGCGCCTGCTGACGGGAGGTATCGCCGGCGGCGTCGGGACTAACATTCAAGTCCTGCAGCCGGGTCAGCCGATCAACTCCTTTTTCGTGTACCACCAGATCGGCGATACAGCGGGCGTTCCGATCTACGAGGACCTGAACAAGGATGGCATCATAAATTCGAGCGACCTGCGCGCGTTCCACAGCCCGGCGCCAAAGTGGATTCTCGGGCACACGTCGAACATTTCGTGGAACCGCTTCGACGCGAGTGCTACGCTGCGCGCATATCTGGGGAATTATGTCTACAACAACGTCGCCTCGAACCTGGGATACTTCAATATCCTCACGCTCGGAAACGCGCCGACAAACATGCATGCATCGGTGCTTAAAACCGGGTTCGTAACGCCTCAGTATTTGTCGGATCACTACGTTGAGGATGCTTCGTTCCTGCGGATGGACAACTTGACGCTCGGCTACACCTTTGGCCAAATGCGCGCGTCGGACGCGTTGCGGCTAGTCGAAGGAGCCCGCGTTTTCGGGACCATTCAAAACGTGTTCACGAGGACGAAGTACTCCGGCGTCGATCCGACGGCTGGCGTCAATGGTATTGACAATAACCTTTACCCGCGCGCGCGAACGTTCGTGGCGGGGCTTTCGCTCGGATTCTGAACTGGCCGCACTCCGCCTGCCGGCGGAGTCGACCGCTTCAACCAGACAAAACAAGAAGGGAGAAACATACATGTTAAGGCTATCCACGAAGTGGCTCGTAACCGCAGCTGGCCTGCTTGCAGTCGCTACCGCATGCGGTGATCTGACCGTCGCGCCAAAAAGCTCGATCACGAGCGCCAACATTTTTAAGGACCCCGCGTCGTATCGTTCGTTCCTGGCCAAGCTGTACGCCGGGCTGGTGGTCACTGGCCAGAATGGACCCGACAACAATCCGGACATCGCCGGGATAGACGAAGGATTCTCGCAGTACGTACGCGGCTACTGGCAGCTCCAGCAGCTGCCGACCGATGAGGCGATCATCGGCTGGGGCGACATCGGGCTCCCCGAGTTGAACACGCAGACCTGGTCAGCATCCAATCCGTTCGTCAACGCGATGTACTCGCGCATCTACTACCAGGTCGCATTGGCAAATCAGTTCCTTCGCGAAACAACGGACTCAAAGCTCGCCAGCCGCGGCGTGACCGCCGCGCTAAAGGCGCAGATCCAACAGTACCGCGCTGAGGCGCGGTTCCTCCGCGCCCTCAGCTACTGGCACGCCGTAGATTTGTTCGGCAACGCGCCTTTGACCGACGAAAACACCGACGTTACAGCCCTTCCCCGCCAAGCAACGCGTACTGAGCTGTTCACCTTCGTCGAGGCGGAGCTGAAGGCGATTCGCCCGCTTCTGCCCGCGCAGAGCGTCGGCGACAACTACGGCCGCGCGAGCCAGGCCGCCGTCGATATGCTTCTGGCGCACCTTTACCTGAACGCGAAGGTGTACACTGGCACCGATCGCTCGTCCGATGCAAGGACGGCGGCCGAGGCGGTAATCGCCGCCGGATTCACCCTCGACCCGGTTTACCGTCGACTTTTCTCCGCGGATAACAACACCTCACCGGAACTGGTTTTCAGCGTCCCGCAGGATGGACTGCGCACACGGACGTGGGGCGGATTGACCTTTCTCGTCCACGCGGCTGTGGGCGGCAACATGAACCCGTCAGATTACGGGATCGACGGCGGCTGGTGGGGATTGCGCCTCCGCTCGCCGGTGTCTGACCGGTTCGCCGCCGAGCCGGCAGGCGACCAGCGCGCTTCGCTCATCTTCACCAACGGTCAGTCGAAGGTTGTCACCTCGGTCGGTGATTTCAGCAAAGGCTATGGTTTCCCCAAGTACCGCAACGTCACATCCACTGGCGCGACGGGATCGAACCTGACTTTCCCCGATACGGACTACCCGATGTTCCGTCTGGCCGACGCGTATCTCATTTACGCCGAAGCTGTGCTCCGCGGGGGCGGCGGGAGTACCGCTACGGCTCTCAGCTACGTGAACATGATTCGTGAGCGCGCTTTCGGCAGCCCGGCGGGTGACATCACTCCCGCCCAGCTTACACTTCCCTTCATACTTGATGAGCGCGGGCGTGAGCTGACCTGGGAGGGTTTCCGCCGGCAGGACCTGATCCGCTTCGGACAGTTCTCCGATGCCGGCATCTGGGAGTGGAAGGGTGGTGATCCCGCCGGAAAAGTGACTGCCAAGTTCTACGACCTTTATCCGATCCCGTCGAACGAGCTGTCCGCCAACCCCAACGTCAAGCAGAACCCAGGCTACTAAGCATCGACGGTCCCTCACTTGTCACAGGCGCTTTCCAAGGCTGCGCTAGGCATCGCGCTGCTCGGGGGTTGCGGCGGTGGAGCGACGGCGCCGAGGGGCGCTATTGACTCGGGTCCGGGCGAGCGGCCGTCGGTTCCTCAGACCTACCGCCCGAGCGGCCGCGCAGCGGCGGGCGATGTCTTCGTTCACCTGTTCGAGTGGAAATGGACCGACATCGCATCCGAGTGCGAGAGTCAGCTCGGACCGATTGGGTTTAAGGCGGTACAGATCTCGCCGCCGATGGAGCACAGCGTCCAGGATAGCCACACGTGGAGCGAGCGCTATCAGCCGGTTAGTTACAGCATCGATCGCAGCCGCTCGGGAACGCGCGCCGAGTTCGTGGACATGGTTAACCGGTGTAAGGCGGTTGGAGTAGACATCTACGTCGATGCGGTGATCAACCACATGACGAACGTGCCGAGCCCGGGCATCGGCAGCAACGGCACCGCATATACGAAATACAGCTACCCGGGCTTGTATGCCCCGAGCGATTTCCATCTGCCGGCGTGCACAGTTACGAATTATCAGAGCGCGGCAAATGTCCAGGACTGCGAGCTGTTCGGATTGCCCGACCTGAACACCGGTCTACCAACCGTCAGGCAGAAGATCGCGGATTATCTCATCTCGCTGGCGAGACTCGGGGTCGCTGGATTCCGGGTCGACGCGGCGAAACACATCCAGCAGATGGAGCTCGACCAGATCGTGGCTCTTGTCAACCAGACCCTATCGGCCGAAGCACGTCCGCTCCCGTGGTTTTTTCTCGAGGTGAGCGGCGGACCTGGTGAGGCTCTCGGGCCGCGCGACTATTTCGGCATCGGCTATAGCTCCGGCGGCGCAGCAGACATTACCGAGTTCGTCTTTAAGGGCGTCGGCGACAAGTTCCTCCCACTCGCCGGCCAGCACATTTCACAGCTCAATCCGAATGGGCCGCCAGGGAATCAGTTTTCGCCTCTCGCATGGGGATTGATCCCCGGCGACAAAGCAGTTGTCTTTCTGGAAAACCACGACACCCAGCGCAACGGCGGCATCAGCTATCGCGATGGGATGGCGTTCCGACTGGCCAACGTCTGGATGCTGGCGGAGCCTTACGGCTATCCGTCGATTATGTCGAGCTACGCCTTCGACCGCACGACACAGGCGGGACGGGAGATGGGGCCTCCCTCCGATGCGAGCGGCAACACCAACAACGTGAGCTGCGCGTCGAGCCTTGAAACGGCAACCATCGGCCTATGGGTGTGCGAGCATCGCGATCCGTACATCGCGCGAATGGTCGCCTTCCGACGAATCGTCGCCGGCACCGACCAGAATCACTGGTGGGACGACGGGTCCAACGCGATCGCTTTCTCCCGAGGCAATAAAGGTTTCGTCGCGATCAACCGGGAAGGAGCTACAGTGAGTGCGAAGATTGCGACGGGGCTGCCAACTGGCACCTACTGCGACATCCTGAGTGGCGGTCGCAATGGTTCCGGCTGCGTCGGCACCAGCATCGTCATAGACGCGGGCGGAGGATTACAGCTTACACTGCCTGCCAACACTGCGGTAGCGGTTCATTCGGGAACGCGGCTCTGACGAACGCGGCTCTGACGAACGCCGCTCTGACGAACGCCGCTCTGACGCTGGCGGTGCAGCACGGGATGGCAGTAGAGCGAGTCTGAGCTACGCGCGCATCAGGCCGCGACTGCGTTTCGTTCCCTATAGATCGCAATCGTTGAGAGATATGGACGAAACGGCCGCAAGATCCCGCCGCTCGGATTGAGAGCGCTCTGGCCGTGGGCGGTCATGTACCCCCGCGCACCGATAGGAAAATGCTCCGAGGCTGACCAGGCGACACGACGTCGCCAGCGACCAGCTCCGGATATGCGCGGTCGAACAGATTTCGTATGCCAAGATCCGCCTCGAACGCGCGGTGTGTCCACCGGAGGCTCAAGTGCGTGAGCCCGTAACCACCTAATACGACGCCGGGTCGATCTAATGGGGAGTAGCCGCCCACCCAGTTTCCGCTGACGCGAATCCGCCAAGGCTCCGCTGGCTTCGAAAAATCGAGTGCTGCAACACCCAGATATTTGGAAGTGTTATAGACTCTGAGCCCGTTGAGCACGACCGGAGCGCCAGTGCCGCCAGGCGCGGCGACAATGCTTCGATAACGTGCGTCATTAAAGGTCCAGTCCCCGGAAAACGTGGCAATCTCGCCGATCGTGCGCGTGCGCCAGTCCAGCTCGAGACCCTGCCGTCGGCTCGCGCCACCGCTCGTGGATGCGAGTGTCACCGGGTTGAATGTCTGCTCGTTACTGAGATCGGTGCGAAAGAGCGCCGCCGATGCGCTCGTCGACCCATAATCAACCTTGATTCCGCTCTCGTAGGCCCACGCCGTGATCGGCGTGAGCGCTGGTTTGCCAATCACCCCGTCCGTAGAGCGAAAGCCGCGGGACACGTTCCCATAGAATCGAATTGAGGGCGCGAGACGGAGCAGCGCGCCGAATTTGGGAGAGAAAACTCCGTGACTCGCTCTCAGCGCGGCGCCGTTATCCGGCGCGGAACGCGTCGTCAACCAGTCGTACCGTGCACCGAGGTCCAGGCGCAGACGATCCGTCAGGTTGAAAACCGTTTGCATGAACGGGGCGGCTAGAATCTGGCGCCCGACCACCAACTGGTTCACAGAGTCGTGCGCGCGCGCAGTGGTGAAATAATTCTGGTAATGCGAGCGGTCCCACCGCGCCTCTCCGCCCAAGGTCACCTCGCCATGGGCCAGAGTCCACGTGCCGGCGCTCGTTGCACCGAACCCGAGGCGTGAATCCTCCTCTTCGGTCTGACTAGCGGTGCCCTCGAAGCGGCCACCGGCCGGAGGAATAGTGAGGAAAAGCTGCCATCGTCCTTGCGTAGCGTAGGCGGTGGTGCGCCAAAGCGTAGTTCCGGAAAGCACGCGGAGACTCAACCGCTCCTGGGCGCGCCGCTTGTAACCGCCGTCCGTCGGGTTCGAGACTATGTCGTACTGATGCGCAATGAACTCGGCCTCGCTCAAGAAGCCGGGCGATTTCCAATTTCCGCCGTAAACTTCAGCGCCCGCATCCAGCGTGACGCCCGTAGAGAGATCGCGCACGATGCGAGCGTGTCCCTGACCGACATCGAACCGGGCGTTGGGCCGAAAGCCATCCTCGCGCTCAAATCGAGCTCCCATAACACCGCCGTCGGAGCCGTGGTCGAATCCCGTAAGCGCCATCAGGTCCGCTCGACCGAAGGAGCCGCCAGTTGCGACGAATTCCGTTCCGCGCATTCGTTCCAAGGTGCGGACGTTCACCACTCCGGAGACCGCGAAATTCCCAAACAGCGCGCTGGTAGGACCGTGGATAACATCAATGTCCTGAATTCCCCCGGGAAATAGTACGGCCCAATCGTTATAGCCTTCGGCGTGGCCGTTCATCGGCTCATTGATCGGCACTCCGTCGACCCACAAGGCAAGATCTGTCGAGTGGTCGGAACTGAACCCGCGCAAGGATGCGTCGGAAGCGAAACCGGGACCTTGCCCCTGTTGATGGACCTCGACGCCTGACGTTTGTCGCAGCAGGTCGTAGGCGTTGGTCGCGGGTGTGTTTCTAATGGTAGAGGCATCGATGTGGCTGGCGTTGACCGGCTGAGATCGCTCCGCAGGCATTGCCACGATGGTGACGGCCCTCAATCGCGTAGCGGAATCGACACGGGCGGAGTCGCGATGAGCGATACCCGTCGTGTCCTGCGCGAGACACAGGTTGGGCACCCCGCAAGACAAAACGATCGCAAACGCTGTCAGGGACGCTCGCACAATTACAATTTGGAGCACACCAGCCCTCCATGGACTGCACTGGATTCGGATCGCGAACCTGAACGGAACGTGTCTCCGTCAGTGAGCGGTGAGCAGCATCCGCGCGTGAGCCGGATCTTCGGGCCGAGCCGCGATTCGCTACTCGACGGTCTAGCTACGCTCGGTGTTGTGAGCTAGGCCGCGCGGGGAGGACCGTTCGCGAATGGCTGGGAGTGGGCCCACCGAATCCGTATGAGGGTGGCATCGGCGTGGCGCTCGCTGAGGACTCGAGCTACCGCGCTCGCTGGAAGGGCGGCGACCGTCGCGATGACGGCCGCGGGCAGGCTGCAGCAGCAGTGCTCGAGACACGCATAGGCAACCGGCGCGCGATCCGAGCCGCCGGTCGGCGCGATTTGAGGCCCGCCTGCGCTTTGAGCGTCGTGATGATCAGTATGCCTGGCGCCGTGGCCGCTTGCAGCGTGGGAGGAGTGGGACGCCGCGGAGTGCGCATTATGACTGTCTCCAAGTGCCCCGTGATGCGCCGACGTGTGTGGACCGCTCAGACTTGTCAGAGCGACGCCGAGCCAAACACCCCACGTGCCGATGAGACAGCGAGACCAAAGTGAGCGAGCCACGCACGAATAATACGATGTGGGCGCGCTCTCGCCACTTCGCGAGTGCGAATTCCAGCTGAGCGTGCACAGGTGCCGAGCCCACTCTGGCGCATCTCGCCAATTCGAGCGACACTATCACGGCGTGCGTCTCCATCAAACCCACACGAGACCGGAACCTGGCCAGTAAAACGTACGGCCAGGGAGCAGGGTTGAAGCTTGCCCCCATATTGCTGGCGGTGGCGGCTTGCTCTAGCCGCGCCAAACCAGGCTCGATCGCGATCACGCACGTTTCGGTGATCGATGTCGCGAGCGGTGCGACCCATCAGGATAACACCGTTATCGTGTCCGGCAATCGAATCATCTATGCCGGTCCCGCGTCGTCCGCAACGATTCCCGCCGGCGCCAAGGTGATCGAGGGCCAAGGCAAGTTCCTAATCCCCGGGCTCTGGGACATGCACGTGCACGCGTTCGTACACAACTTCGCAGAGTTTGCCGGGCCGCTTATGATCGCGAACGGTGTGACCGGTGCGCGCGAAATGGGCTATTACATCGACACCACATTCCGATGGAAATCGGCCATCGCGGCAGGCCGGGAGATCGGACCGCGGTTGGTCGCCGGCGTCAGAGTGGATGGTCCGGTCAATCGGGCTCGCTACATAGCCCACGTCTCCACTCAAGAAGACGGCGTGAGAGCGGTCGACACCTTGGCCCGAAGAAAGGATGGCTCTCGCCGCGCCGACTTCATAAAGACCTATTCCTGGATTCCGCGCGCCGCCTACTTCGGAATCTCGCGGGAGGCGAAGAAGCTGGGAGTGCCGTTCGCCGGGCACGTTCCGTTCTCGGTGAGCGTGGTGGAAGCATCAGACGCTGGCCAGCGAAGCATCGAGCACGAGGACGACCTGATGCGCGCCTGTAGCTCCAAGGACAGCCTCCTGCGCGAGCGCTTGGGGGATACGACGGAACTTTCGGCTTCGGGATGGTTTCCCGAGATCAATGCCCAGGCGCGTGTCATCCAAGCTTCTTTCGATCCGATGCGCTGCAAGTCGGTCATCGCTACGCTGGCACGAAATCACACCTGGGTCACGCCTACGCTTGTCGTCTACCAGCCTCAGGCACACGCCTTCGACAGTGCGAGAACCCATCCCGAGTGGTTCAAGTACGTTCCCGGAATAGTGCGCGCAGGATGGATGCGCAGGAAGGAAGGAATCCCGCCAGCCGACTCCGTCGTCGCGCGAGCCTACTTCAGCTTTGGACGCACGCGCGAGCTGAAGGACGCTGGCGTAAAACTGCTAGCGGGCACGGACACCCCACAGCCGTTTGTCTACCCCGGCTTTAGCCTTCACGAGGAGCTGGAGCTGCTTGTCCGATCCGGACTCACGCCGTTAGATGCAATTCGGAGTGCGACCTACAATCCAGCGGAATTCCTAGGCGCGCTCGATTCCCTGGGAACCGTCGGGCAAGGGAAAGTCGCGGATCTCGTGCTGCTCGATGCAGATCCGTTGACAGACATCCGAAATACGCGGCGAATCTCCGTCGTTATTGCTAACGGTCGCGTCTTCGATCGTGCGGCGCGCGCGGAGCTATTGAATAAGGTCGATGCGGCGTTAAAGCATTAGCTGGCCGATCAACGGCTCCCGGAGGTGCCAACGCCTTCTGCCGCCTTCGGAGCGCTTCTTCGGAGATACTCATAGAGTGCCGCGCTCATCGCGGCAACGAAGAGTCCGACGGTCCAGCCACCGACCACGTCAGTGGTCCAGTGAACGTCGAGATAAAGGCGGCTCAAGCCGACCAGAAGTGGAATGGCGCCGCCAATGATGATCGCCCAAGTCCAGGAGATTATCCCCTCCCGGGCCAGCACGTAGCACAGAGTGACGGCGACCGCCGCCGAAGTAGTGGCGTGGCCGCTGGGAAAGGAATAACTGCGTTCGTTGAAGAGGGCGCCGCCGGCAGGCCTCGCACGGCCGTAGATGACCTTGACGAGACCTGAGACCATACCACCCACGGCGGGAGCGGCAATCACCACGCCAGCTTTGCTGCGACCCCTGCGGCGGTAGAACCACGCGCCGGCCAGGATTGCCACTACCACCATCACCGCCGGCGAGCCGATCATCGTTATCGCGTAGGCGAGCTTGTAGATGACGGGATTCTGGTGCGAGATGATCCACGCGCGGATGGAGGTGTCGAAGGCCGTAGTCGAGTGCGCCGCTACATCCTCACCCAGATCGGCAAAGATGCTGATCGCAAAAGCGGACACTACTACGATCAATGTCCAGAACGTGATCAGCTTCCCGATCCAGTCCTTGAGGCGGCCAGTCGCTCGGGCGTCCCGAGGGGGCGTCGCGGTCACGGTGATTTGGGCAAAATAGCTACGCGGCGGCGCCGACGACCGGCATCAGCTTCTTATCTCCACGCTCTTTCTGTCGAGCGCGCAGCTTGTACCGGTTCCGGCGAGCGTTTCGCAACGACAGCACACAGAGGCCCCAACTCCACACGAGCCATGACAGGCGATCGGGCACGCTCATCGTGCGCATCATGTTGAGCGCGACCGCGATACCGCCAAGTACCGCTTCAGCTTTATTGCGGGGCAGGGAGGGAGTTCTTCGCGCGATCACCGAAATCGCGCGCGGCCCTTGGGTCACGATCGTTCGGCGAATCGAGGCGTCCAACTCCGCCGGCGTCATTGCGCGCCAGCCGGGAATCCGGAGCACGCTCCACGCGGGCGCGGTCCGTCCCCAGCCGTGATTGTCAGATCCCGACAGGATCGCCAGATGAAGCCCTGTCGCGACCGCAACTATCTCGTCGCGATCGCGCGCGGTTTGCGCCATCCCTCGAGGGGAGCCATCTGATATCTCGACACCCGCGAGGCGCACAGGACCCTCGGTCTCTCCCAAGGGAATGCGGCGAAGGTTACCGGGCAACGTGAGTAAAAGAATTGGCGACACCGGTCCGGGTTGAGTTGCCACCGCGTCCTTTCCCCAATCCGGGGAAGTGATTCGCATCCGCTTGGGATCCGCGCCGAGCAAGATCGGATGCTCGTCACCGTCCCTGAGCTCGACGCCCGGAAGCAGCACCGTACCGTCACCGGATCGGGCTGGATTCCGTGTCATGCCACTAAGTGCCCCTGCAAAAGTGCGATGATCGGTGACGTAAGCCGCGTTAAAGCCGGAGCTCGAATGCCACTCTCGGTTTCGCTCCGGATCAAATCCGACTCGACCGTCGTGCGATGCATCGGTGTGACTGTGAAAGTCAACCGCGACGAGATCCTGATCCGTAAGAGCGAGCGAGGCCATTGGTCTCGTCCCGACGAGCACGATGCCTACGATGGCGATAGTGCCACCGGTGAAGACGAGCGCCGCCCTCGCCAGTTTGGAGGCTGCAAACACTGCTCCAGCGCGCGCATTGTGATATGTCCAGAAGCCGAGAAAAAATGCTACGCAAAGCGCGAAGGTCGCCCAATATTGGGCAGGTGCGAGGAGCGTGAGCGCATCGAGTACGTTGGAAACCGGCGCGATCAAGTCGTAAGCGAGCGAGGTTCGAAGGCTGGCCGTGACGGCCGAGCCCAGGTGCTCGAGATCAACGAGCGGCGACAACGGAAAAACCGCCGTGATTGCAAGCGTGGTGGTGAGCACGAGCGGCCATCGATAGCGCGAGATTCGCCGTAGCTTGAGTCTGTGCACAACACTCGGATGAGAGGTCCGTAGCGATTGTTCCATCGATACCCTAAACGATTTAACGGTCGCTACGATGACGCTACAGTTGTCACCAGCGGAAATCTAACGACCACTTTCGTTCCCTTGCCAGGCTCGGAGGTAAGCGAGATCTCTGCCCCGTGCTCGCGCGCGATCCAGCTCGCGATCGAAAGACCGAGGCCGGCGCCATCGGTTCTACTGCGCGCCGTCTCGCCGCGGAAAAATCTCTGAAAAACGCGTGGCAGATCCTCCTGCTTGATGCCGATTCCTGAATCCTCCACCGCAAAGGTCGGTGCTCCATCGTGCATGGAGACCCGAACGTGCACCTGGCCTCCGGTGTCCGTGAACTTGACCGCGTTGTCGAGCACGATCATGATCAGCTGGCGAATGAGCGCCGGGTCGCCCTCGACGGGCGCTTCCTCGAACTCGTCTACCGTGACTTCCACGTGTTTCTGCCGGGCCACAACCCGGGCCGCGCCCGCGGCATCGAGCGCGAGATCGTCCAGAAAGATCCGCTCTTTCTCGTTCTGGCGCTCGCCCGTATCGGCTCGCGCCAGAACGAGGAGGCTGTCCACGATGCTTCCTAACCGACGCGCTTCCACCTCGACGCCGCGGAGCGCTGAAACGTAGTTCGCGGCATCTCGCGGCTGTTGCAGCGCGATTTCGGCGCGCGTCCTCAGGATGGTGATCGGAGTCCTCAGTTCATGTGCAGCGTCGGCCATGAACCGCCGCATGAACTCAATCGAGCGCTCGATCGGGGCGGTCGATTTCCGAACAAGAACAAAGCCGCCTCCGGCCACGAGAACGAGAGCGGCGAACGCGATTGCGACGAACGCGGTAATCAGATCCGCGTACTTGTCCTCGAGCTCCTCCGGATCGGCGACCGCAACGGCAACGAGTTGGCGTCCGGAAGCCAGCCTGAAGCGCAGCGCGTGCAGTCGGAGTGTTTTGCCTTCTGCCAAATCGCGCTCCACCGTGATCTGCCCGACTCTGCCGGCGTCTCGCGCCGCCTGACTGATCCAACCATCGATCTTAGCCGGCTTTACTGGATTTCCCTGAGGGTCCAGTAGGTAGAGGATCCGCTCGGGGATGGTGAGCTCGTCAACGGCATCGATTACGCGTCCGCGGGCTCCGGCCGCCTCGAGCTCTCTGATCCGGGCCGCGCGCACGAGCTCCAGAGTGGCACTCTTGAGGGAATCATCGAGCTGTTGAGAGAGCTGGTAGCTGATGACGGCGAACAATCCCGCGCCGAGGAGCAGAAGAATGATCCCAAAAGTCGCGACATACCAAATTGTGAGACGCAGCCGGAGCCGTATGAGGCGCTCGACCCCCAACCGCGAAGCAGTCGCTTCAATCGCCAAAACGATATCCGGCGCCGCGCACGGTCTGAATCAACTTGACGGGGTAGTCGTCGTCGATCTTCCGGCGCAGGCGGCGCACGAGCACCTCCAGAACGTTCGTGAAAGGATCGTGGTTCTCGTCCCAGACGTGTGCCGTAATCGCCGCCCGATCGACGACCTGCCCGCGATGAAGCACGAAAAACTCCAGCAGTGAGAACTCCTTAGCCGTGAGCTCGATTGCTTTCCCCGCGCGCCGCACACGTTGGGCTTGGAGATCCACTTCGAGATCCAAGATCTTGAGGGTCTCAGGCAGAGGAGCCCCGCGCCGCCTGGCGAGGGCCCTAACCCGAGCCAAGAGCTCCCGGAACGCGAAGGGCTTGGTGAGGTAGTCGTCAGCACCCACCTCGAGCCCGGCAACCCGGTCGTCCACGGTGTCCCGTGCGGTGAGCATGAGGATCGGCGTGGCGACCTCGCGGGCCCTCAGCTCGCGGCAGAGATCGAAGCCGCTTCCACCGGGCAGCATCACGTCGAGAATGTCGACGTCGAAGCTCCCCAGGAGTGCCTTCATTTTCCCCTCGGCGTAGTTCGCGACCGTGACGACCTGTACGCCGTGTTCGGCGAATCCCGTCTTGATGATGGCTGCCAGGCCGGGGTCGTCCTCGACAAGAAGAACGCGCATTGGCGCCAATCTACAATGCCGAGCCCGGAACGCCCACCATGTAATGCGGACGACAGCTTAACATCGTATGATTCATGACCACAAATCGCAGTATTATTCCCGTGACCCGCGCGGGCTGCAGATCAACACATTTGGAGGACACATGTTCAAAGTTATCGCTCTTTCGCTAGCCGTTGCCGCAGTCGCAACGACCGCCAGCGCTCAGGGCACGTACCAGAGCACCACCCAGGCGAGCCAGGCCAGGGCGAAGACCCACGGAATGATGAAGCGCCACAAGGCCAAGAAGGAGACCGAGGGGAGCGAGGCCGCGCTCCAGAAGGAAGCGAAAATCACGGAAGCAGCTGCACGTGCCACCGCTCTTAAGGAAGTTCCGACCGGGACCGTCAAGAAGTACGAGCTAGAGCGCGAGAACGGGAAGCTCATTTACTCCTATGACATCAGCGTCCCAGGCAAGACCGGAATCGAAGAGGTTGCGGTCAACGCCATCGATGGCACCGTCGTGACGCACGAGCACGAGACTCCGAAGGCGGAGCGAGCCGAGGCAGCGAAGGAAGCAAGGGAAAAGAAAGCAAAGAAGTAGTCGCGCTAGGAGGCTTTAGCCTCCGCTGCGTGAGCGAGACACATGGACGGGTGGGCGCAAGGCCGCGAAACGGGCTTTGCCCCCACCCGCGTCGCATTACCCCCGCGGCGTCAACTTCCTGATGCGATTTCTAGCCCGAGAGACTGCGCTCCTCGTGTTCCTTCCGGCCGTTGTACGGAGCCAGGAACCTGTAACGAGACAACAGGCGGTGGAATCGGCCATCGCGCGCGGTGCGCGCGCGGCAGTGGCCCAAGCCGACACTCTCGTCGGGTCGGCGCAACTTCTCACCGCCCGTCAGTGGGACAATCCATCATTGGCGGCGACCTACTCCAAATCGCCGCCAAAGTATCATACGATCTTCGATCTACCAATAGACATTAGGGGAACCCGGGGAACGCGCATCCAGGCCGCTAAAGCCAACAGGCTTGCCAGCCTATACCGTTTCGAGTTCGAACGGGCCGCCGCGGCACTCGATGCCGACACGAGCTACACCCGAGCCCTCGCGGCACTGGAACGCGTAAAGCTCTCGAGGCGAAACGCGAGAGACGCCGATAGCCTCCGCCGTATGGCCGTCCTTCGCCGTGACGCGGGCGACGCAAGCGAGCTGGACGTTCTCCTGGCTACAGTGAACGCTGGTCAAGCGGCAAATCTCGCGATCGCGGATTCAGTGGCACTCATTTCGAGCATATTCGACCTACAGATCGTAATGGGGCTTGACACCGCGCGTATTGCAATCGTCCCATCCGACTCGCTCACCATGCCGCCACTCACAGCGCCCAACGCTGTTCCCGAAGTCGCGCTCCCAATCGCTGCCGCTCGGCAGGCGCTCTCCGCGGCGGATCTTTCCGTCAGAGTGCAGCGACGAAGTCTCTTCACACCCTTCAGCGTTCAAGCGGGTGTGGAATGGGGTGATCCCTCGATGCCCGGGCCTCTGCCGACCTTTGGATTCTCCGTCCCACTTCCTTTGCTCAACAGAAATCGGGGAGCAATCGCGCAGGCTGAGGCGGAGCGCGCGCGAGCACGCGCCGAGCTCTCGCTGGCGCTCTTCCAGACCCAAGCAACGATTGGAAGGGCGCGCCGCCAGCGAACCGTGGCACTGGAGAAGCTTCAGCGCGACAGGTTGCTCGTTGAGAGCGCAAATCGGATCGCCGCCATGTCGCTCGTCGCCTATCGGGAAGGTGCGCAAGCCCTTCCCGCCGTGCTCGAGGCGCAAAGGAACGCGCGTGATATCCTGTCGCAATACGTTAACGATCTCGCCGACGCCTGGATCGCAACGGCGACGCTCCGCCTTTATTCTCTGACTGCTCCCGCGCAATGAGACTTCTCGTGCTGGTTGGGCTCGTCGTTGTTGGAGCGGGCTGTCACAAGGCCGCGGATGCTGCGGCCGATTCCACCGCTGTCGTCACGGTCAAGACCGACGTCGCCAAGATCCAGCCTTTCGAGGATAAAGTCGGCTCGATAGGCACGGTCGCGGCAAGGAGCGGACATCTCGCGTCCCTCTCCGCGCCTGCGCCGGCGCGCATCGCGACTGTCTACGTCTCGGTCGGTCAGAAGGTCTCCTCTGGAACGCCCCTCATCGCGTTCGAGCAGACGCCATTCGTGAGCGCCGCTCAGAGCGCTGAAGCCACTCTCGCAGCGGCACAGCAGGCCTACGATCGCGCTCGTCGCTTGGCCGAGGCGGGCATCGTACCACGAGCGACCGCCGAACAGGCCGCGAAGGATCTCGCGCAGGCTCGAGCGGCGGCGGTTACGGCGCGGCGCTTGGCAGAGCTCGCCGTTGTCCGCTCGCCCATCTCAGGTGTCGTGACCAGGCTCAATGCGTCGATCGGCGCTTCGGCCGACGTCAATCAGCCGCTGGTCGAAGTGGCTGACCTGAGCGCGCTCGATATCGTATTCAACGTCTCGCCGTCGGACGCTGCGCATATAGCACCTGGCGCCCAGGTCACCTTGAGCGCTGGAGAGACCGCTTCCGGCGAAGCTCTCGGGATCGGTCGCGTCATGTCGGTGAGCGGGACCGTCGATTCCAGTACACGCAGCGTAGAGGTTCGGGCGCAAGCCCCGCTATCTACCCGCGCTCTCCGAATTGGCGAAACGATCTTTGGTCAGATCAGCCTTGGAGTCAAGGCACGGGCCATCATCGTGCCCGTCGCCGCGCTTGTTCCGTTAGGCGACGGGTTCCAGGTCTTCGTGGTGAATCAGGCCAATATCGCCTTGGCTCGCAAGGTCACCGTTGGTCGTCGCACGGAAACCATCGCTGAGATCACGAGTGGCCTGGCCGGCGGGGAGCGAGTCGTTACCGAAGGCGCGTACGGCGTCCAGGACAGCGTCAAGGTAACTCAGGCCAAATAGTGCTCTTCGACCTGCTCGCCTCGCAGCGGCGATTCATCTACCTGGTGGTCGGCCTGCTCAGTGTTGCGGGCATTTTCGCCGCGACCAGGCTGCCGTCGGCGATCTACCCCGAACTGGCGTTCCCTCGGATCTTGGTCGTCGCCGAAGGCTCGGCCTTGGGCGCCCGACAGATCGTCTTCAGCGTGACGCGGCCAATCGAGGAAGCGATTAGCATCGTCCCCGGTGTGATTCGCGTCAGATCTCGCTCCATTAGGGGCGGCGCCGAGATCAGCATCACGTTCGCCGACAACGCCGACATGATGTTCGCGTTGCAGCAGGTCCAGGCCCGCGTGAACGAAGTGCGACCGCAATTGCCTGCCGATCTGACCATTGCGGTCGAGCGGATGACACCGTCGCTGTTTCCGATTCTCTCATATAACCTCGAGGGCGGCGACCCCGGCACCCTATACGACATTGCGCGATACCAGCTCAAGCCACTCATATCACGGGTGCCCGGAGTGGGTCGGGTCGATGTCCAAGGGAGCGATATTCGGGAAGTGGAGGTTGTGGCCGATCCCACGCGGCTGGCATCACAGCGCCTGACGTACGACGATCTCGCAAACGCGATCAGACAAGCGACCGGAGTGAACGCGGTCGGACGCGTCGCCCAGGATTACAAACAGTATCTGATCGTGAGCGCCCAGGAGGCTCACACCGTCGATGACATCGCCAACGTCGTCGTGGGGAAGGGTCTACGCGTCCGCGACATAGCGACCGTAACCCTGGGCAGCGTCGACCACGTGCTCATTATCTCGGGAGATGGAAAGCCCGCCGCTCTGCTCAACATTACGAGACAGCCGGGTGGCAATACGCTCGCGATTGTGGATAGCGTGGCGAATCTCGCCGCCGCGGTGAGAAAGACGCTCCCGCTCGGAGCCACCCTCAAGCCGGTCTACGATCAGGGTGCGCTGGTGCGCGACGCCGTGGCTTCCGTCCGCGACGCGATGATAATCGGAGCTGTGCTGGCCGTCATCATCCTGCTGCTCTTCCTCCACCACGCGCGTATAACGGCGATCAGTGCTTCCTCGATCCCGCTCACGCTCGCCATCAGCGTCTACGCGATGTATCTGGTGGGCCAGACATTCAATCTGATGACGCTCGGCGCGATGGCGATCGCCATCGGCTTAGTGATCGACGACTCCGTGGTCATTACGGAAAACATTGTCCGGCACTTGCGACTCAGGCCCAATCGCCATGAAGCCATTCGCGAAGCTGTACAGGAGCTCATTTGGCCCGTCACCACGTCGACCATTACTACGGTCGTGGTATTTCTGCCGCTTCGACTGCTTTCCGGCGTGGTTGGGCAGTTCTTCGCAGCGCTCTCGATAACGCTCACAATTGCGGTGCTGGTGTCGCTCCTCCTTGCGCTATCGATCATTCCGTTGATGGCGGATCAGTTCCTGAGAGAAGAGGACACCGATCACGCTTCCCCCGACGTCAAAATGGCGACGGGCACGCCGAAAAAGCGCGGGGTGCTCGATCGTGTCGGAGAATCGCTGGACGCTTTGTCGACGCGCTACCAGCGGGAGCTGGGACGCGTACTGCACCATCCACGACGGGTGCTACTCGCGGGTGCCATTCTGATTGTGGCCGGAATCATCGCCCAGCGCTTCGTCGGTACCGGGTTCCTACCTCTAATGGACGAAGGCGCTTTCGTTCTCGACTATTTCACGCCCGGAGGCACGGCGCTCTCGGAGACTGACAGGCAGCTCCACATCGTCGAGCGCATACTCGCCAAGACTCCCGAGGTTGTCGCGACATCGCGCCGCACCGGAGCTGAGCTCGGCCTGTTTGCCACGGAACAGAACAAGGGCGACATCGCGGTTCGGTTGAAGCCGCAGGGCCAGCGTTCGCGGACGATCTTCGAGGTGATCGACGAAGTGCGGGTGAAAGTATCAAGCGCCGTCCCCCGCCTGCACATCGATTTCGTTCAGATTCTTTCGGACGTCATCAACGATCTCGCCGGTTCGGCCCGCCCGGTCGAGATCAAGCTGTTCGGACCCGACCTGACAAAACTCGAAGCGTACGCCGCGACCATTGAGCCCAAGCTGACCGCCATCCCCGGGCTCGTGGATCTGTTCAATGGCGTGAGCGAGCCGACCGCCGAGCTGGCGATGCGGGTGAACGGCGCGGAGGCCAACCGAGTGGGCCTCACGGCGCAACAGATTTCGACCGTGGCGATGGGGGCGCTCCTCGGCGCGCCGGCGGGGGAAGTGAGGCTCGAGGACCGCGCCATCGGCGTTCGAGTGCGAGCGCCGGACAGCGTCCGTTACAATCCGAATCGCTTGCGCACCCTTCCGATCGTATCACCTCAAACGGGGTCGACGGTTCCCCTCGGCACGCTCGCAGATTTTCAGCCCACCGAGACGCGCGCCGAGCTACTGCGCGAAGATCAGCAGCAAATGATCGCAATCACGGCGGACGTGACCAGCCGATCGCTCGGCAGCATCGTGAGCGACGTCAAGCAGGTCATCGCTAATAAACCACCGCCAGCTGGGGTCCGGATCGAGCTGGGCGGACAGTACGCGAGCCAACAGGAGGCGTTTCGCGGCTTCCTCATCGTGCTCGCCCTCGCCGTGGCGTGTGTCGTCACCGTGATGGTGCTCCAGTTCCAGTCCTTCATCGAGCCTTTCGTGGTATTGCTCGCGGCACCGCTCTCGTTTGTCGGCGCCATGCTACTCCTTCTTCTGACGGGCACGCCGCTCAACGTCTCGTCGTTCATGGGACTGATCCTACTGGTCGGCCTGATCGTCAAGAACGGAATCATCCTCCTTGACTTCACTCGACACCGGATGCAGACGGAAGGGGTCGCGCTCGAGCGAGCTCTGATCGAGGCGGGCGGCGTGAGGCTGCGGCCAATTCTCATGACCACGCTCTGCACCCTCTTCGGGTTATTGCCCTTGGCGCTCGGCTTGGGCGCTGGGAGCGAGCTCCAGAAACCGCTGGCACTGGCGGTCATAGGCGGTCTGACGCTGTCGACGCCGATTACGTTGTTCGTCGTTCCGACACTGCTGGTCGCAATCAGGGGTCGAGACTACAAGCTCACCAGGGCGTACCACTCGCCTGGCCTCCCTGGCGTTTGATTGGGAGCGAGTGGCCCTCCGCGCTTGGGCGGCCGAGTAGTTTCTAAGGCATGACCACGCCTCCGATCGCGCATCCGCCCGAAACCCTCGAGGGGTGGTACGCTTCGCACCAGATATTTCGATTTACCAGACAGAAGCCAGATGCCGCCCGCTTGGTGCGGCTGGCCAGAGGAGCCAGGACGGCGCTTGACTCCGCCTCTCAAGGGCGAAAGACGGGTGCCCGGAAACCATCGGCGCCCGCCGGATGGAGTTGTTTCGTTCGTCTGATCGGTTCAACGTCGGACGTGATGGTGATTCACTTTCGGGAGTCGCTCGACGCAATTGCGAACGCTGAGGACTCGATTTCCAAGTCGGAATTAAGGAAGGCGCTCGAGCCCGTATACGCGTTTCTAAGTGTCACCGAGGCTGGACTCTATCACATCACTGCCGAGCTGGCGCGCGCCGCAGAAGCGCGCGGGGGGAGGGTGGGGGATCCGGAATACGAGCGCTCTCTCGCTGCTCGCGTGACGGCCGAGCGGGAAAGCCAGCAGGTCAAACGCCGACTCTATCCGGAGCTGCCGGACACGATGCCTTTCGTCTGCTTCTATCCGATGTCCAAGCGCCGCGACGAGTCGCAGAACTGGTACGCACTCTCGCTGGACGAACGCAGCAGGCTGATGCAAGCCCACGGGCTTACCGGTCGCCGCTACTCGGGGAGAGTGCAGCAGGTGATTACTGGCGCGATCGGGTTCGATGCTTGGGAATGGGGCGTCACCCTCTTTGCCCAGGACCCACTTCAATTCAAGAAGCTCGTAACCGACATGCGGTTCGACGAGGTGAGTGCCAAGTACGCCGAGTTTGGAGATTTCTACGTCGGCAGAGTCATGCCGCGGTAGCGACGCGAGTCTTCGCGCAGTTGGAGGCCTACTACGCTCGCGGCAGGCTCAAGTTGAAGGTCGAGCCAGAGCCTACGCTGCTCGACACAGTGAGATCGCCGTTCATGGCGCGCGCGAGATCGCGGCTGATCGCGGGCCCGAGACCCGTCCCCCCGTGGGCGCTCCTCAACGACAACGGCTAGGCTGAGCATCGAGCGGGCGTATTCCTCGGGTTGAAGCGCCCCTCACGAGCGACTATACTCCCCAGTCTGTTTCACCTTCGGAAAGGGTCCGAAACGGGACGTAGCGCAGCCCGGTAGCGCACCTGAATGGGGTTCAGGGGGTCGCGGGTTCAAATCCCGCCGTCCCGATTCTAGAAGTGAAAGCACTGTCGGCATTTACGCCGATGGTGCTTTTTTTTCCGGTGCCAGCTTGGTCGAGTTTCGGTCGAGTTTCTCCGTGCCTTTGATTAGGCCACGCCTCTGTCTCGCAGCTTCAGCGTAACGCTGGTGACTGCTAGGACCGACTCTTCATCCGACTGCTGATAAACTTCCAGCAGCGTGCTCACATCCTTCCAACCGCCAGCAGCTGCTACGTCCTTCAATGGAAGATGCTTCCGTTCGATCGCCCACTTGCGCCTGTATGCGTGCCACAGGCTACCGTCCAACTTTGGCAGCTTGGCTTTCTTCTCAGCGACACGGAGTTCCTTGTTGAACAAGTGCCTGTCCGTAATTCCGTCACGTGAGTTTGCCTCTGAGAAGACGTATCCCGCCAACCGCACCGATCTCACGCTGAAAACTTCTGACCGCTTCAAAGAAGTCTGTGGGCATTGGCACCTCCCACTTATAACCCTTCTTATCAGCTTCAGCGCGCCAACAGACAACCTTACGGTCAAACTCGAAGTCCTCCCACCGAAGCTGTCGAATTGAACCGAGCCGCTTGCCTGTGCGTTCGGCAAGGAACAGCCCGAACTCGATTCGAGACCAACGAATACAATCTTCGTCTGATTCACTCTCAGCCCGAAGTTTCTGCATCGCCGCAACGGTGGCCTCATATCGCTCCCACGTTGCTACGGGTTGCTTCTTGTTCTTCTCGTGAACGCGCTTCACTCCCTGCAAAGGATTCCGCTGGAGTAGGAACGCTCCGCTTGGCAGCCTCACGGTCGTTGCCCATTGCAGCATCGCATGGAGCAGCGCCATGTCTGACTCGGCGGACCGTGCGCGTGTCTTACCTGTCACGTCACCTTTGGTAGTCACTATCCCGCCAGCCTGTCGTGCGCGCTCGTATGAACGCTGATGGTCTCTGCTGAAGTCTTCTACTCGGAAATCTTCTCCGAAGTAGCCGAGCAAAATCCGCGATCTCGCTTCGGAGTCTTTACGTGTACGCGCTTTGTTGTCCAGGTATTCAGCACACTCGCTCGAATACCGTCGCCACAGTTCCCCCAATGTCAGCGGGGTTCGTGGTAAGGCTTGCCCTTCGCCCTTCAACAGTTCGGCCAATAACAGCCATCCTAGACGCAGCGCTTCCTCGCGATCCGTAGTGCCCAACGGTCGTTGGTCTTCACCGGCACCTGGTATCCAGACTGCGCGGTGGAATCTCCCGCCCCTTCGTTTTTGACACAGCCGGACGCGAACTCCGCGATCTCCGATGGAGCACGTCCATGCACCAGCTCTAGTACGGTGCCACCTATTACGCCTTGCAATCCTCTGAGCCATCTCAATGTGCCCCCTGTCGGCTCACAAGGGATTGGGCGTCGGCACTCACATCATACGGTTTTGGTCCGGCACCGACAAGCGCAGCAGCCGGCTTGCGCGGCAGATCGCGCCGCAGAATGAGCGGCTTTCCAGCTCGGCCAGCGTTCAATGCTGGCGTGTCGCGCAAAAGACGGCGCAAGTATTCGGCGCTGTATCCGCTTTCAATCGCCGCCTTGTTGACAGACAATGCTTCGTTGTCGTGTTTGTGCAGAGAGGTCTCAAGCTCAGAGGCGCAGCGTTCTCTTGCTGCTGCGACTTCTGGACAGCCCTCTGCTCGTATTACTCCCGCCAACTCGCGCCACTGAACGATGAGCGCGGCAGGCGTAGAGTCTTTCAATCAGCTGCCCTCAACTTCTGCGCGTATGTATTGGTCGCCAGACATTATGCTGGCGAAGAAAAGCGATTTCGCGGATGGAGCAAGTCTCTGCGCCGAACTTGCGGAGAATTGGTCGGATCGTCCGAATCGTCCGAATCGTCGAGTTCGGGGCGAAGATTGTTGACCTTCGCGTACAGCCGGGCGTTGTCTTCGCGCTCTTGCGCCAGATCGTCCTCAAACTCCGCTACGCTCTTGCGTCCCATGTCCACCTCCCAGAAGGGGTGAGCTTCTTATCCGGAGTAGAAAAAGAAAAAAGCGCCAGAAATCGAAAGCGATTCCGGCGCTTTGCTAAAATGTCCAAACGGACGAGAGGGGCGATTTTTTTTACTTCATTACTTCGAACGCTTTCCTTCAAACCTCCTCAGCTCCCGATGTCAAGGAGCTGGTCGCCTCACTGGGCTGGGCGGCCGGATTTGTTTGGGGAGACGCACCTCCGCGCCGATTTGCGGGCGCCGGTTTCAACGCGGAATGTCCGCGCTGAAATTACCGCGCTGATGTCTGCACGCCAATTGCCGCACCGATTTGCGCACCGATTTGCGCGCACCGAGTGTTTGCGATCTTACAATCGATCGTTCGTCAGTCGCGGAATGAGTTAGGTCAATAGTTTTGCGTGACGGGGCGTGACGGCGCGAGGGTTTTATGGTTGCGGCTCACACTTTTTCCGCGGCGGGCGCAGTGATAGAACGAAGTTCCTTTAAAGCTTTTCGTGAGAGTTTTGAGCGTCGACGGCGTTGACTCGCTCAAACGAGGGTCGGCGCATGCGCGGCCAGGCACTTTTTGACTTCGGGTGCGCTGTAGCCCGTTAATGGCGGCTTCTGTGAAAAAAAACTCCGTCCACTCTTTTGTTAAATAGCCGGACGCGCATTCCTCGCTCTCCGAGGGAGCACGTCCAAGTACCCGTTTTGCTTCGGCGCGCAAGGAGTAACCCTTGAGTAAGGGAATTGTCGCGTCTCTCGATGCGAAGCCCAGTCCTTGGTGAGCTCCGCGCGGCGCCTGCTGTTTGTTGATATGGAACAGAGGAGGGAGGTGAGGCGCAACAGAGCAAAAAACAGATTCCGAAAAAGCGGCTGAGCTCCGTGCAATCCCGTGTGTGGCAAGCATGTATGCTCGAGAAGCCGGACCGGATCGGTGCGAGCGCCCGCTTCCCGAGCAAGGACCTCCCTCCGGATGAGCGGTGAGGGCTACTCCGCGAGCAACCCTATCTTCAGCGCGAAGTCGACGTAATCGCTGCGGTGCGCCAATCCCAGTTTTTCGTTGATCCGCTGCTTGTAGGTTTCGACGGTCTTGGGACTGATGAACAG
>JABXNS010000090.1_pt1 | contig 32780 bp, 36 predicted proteins | sample 7301101 | NCBI WGS metagenome assembly JABXNS01 (sample SAMN14449646, study PRJNA615230) | soil metagenome | isolation source: soil from bare, unvegetated metal-rich iron-sulfur acidic spring small-cell... | place: Canada: Paint Pots Mound, Kootenay National Park, BC | collected 2017-05-25 | reverse complement strand
GTATCGGCGGTGCAGATATTCTTCGGCCGCGCGGGCGAAATAGACTTCATCAAAGATCTTGGCCGGCGGGAACCAGAATCCGGCGTACAGGATTACAAATGAGATTCCCGCTAGACCAAGGGATACGATGTAATCGATCGGCCACGCGAACCTGTACGCGTCAATGCCGGTCCGGAATTCCGAGCGGATTTTGGAAATTCTCTTAGTGCGCAACTCTGGTTAGCTGATGGTGGGCGCCGGTGCCGGTGCCGGCATGGGCACCGGAACAGCGAAAGGCTCCGTCGCCGGCTTCTGGATGCCGTGGATCGAGAGTGTCAGCGCAACCGCTGCGGCAAGGCCAAAGATGGCGCGTTGGAGACGCTCGCGAGCCACCCTCGCCCTCGCGCGCAAATGAATCGAGTGCAGGGGCACGGGCGGCGCGCTTACCTGTAGAGCGTTTTGCAGATGCACGTCGCCTTTAAGCCACGCCACTTCGGCTCGCTTTCGTTGAGGCCTCATCGACCTGATCTCTGAGCGCTTTCTCCAGCGACCTTTTGGCAAGCATAATGTGAAATCGAACCGAGCTGTCCGGCATGCCGAGTGTCGCGGCGATTTCGTGACTGTTCAGCTCGGCGTAGTAATAGAGCGCGACCGCGATCCGCTGTGCTGGCGTAAGCGTGCTGAGCGCGTTCTGGACATCAATTCTCAGGAGCGAGCAGTCAAGGTCGCGCGAAACGCTCTGAGCCTCTGACATGGCCGCTCGCGCGTTCCATCTGCCGATCGCCGCCGCTTGGCGCACTACGATGCGATAAAACCACACGCTGAATGCCTCGATGGAGCGTAGCCGCCGTATCGACCGGAATAAGATCGCGCAGGCCTCCTGTGCGGCATCTTCGGCGAGTGAAGCATCGTTTACGATGGAAACGGCGATGCGGTAGGCGCGAGGCCAGACCGCGCGACTCAAGGCGTCCGACTCCGACGATCCTCCATTTCGCGCTTGCTCTATCAAATACGCCGGTATCGGGTTCTGATTCACGTTTTTTCCATCGCCTCTACTAGTATAGAGCGTCCTGGCGTGCGAAACCGTTGGCGGCGATCGTTATCGAGCCCTCATAGCTTGACATTGCATCGGAGGCGACGTAGTATGACCGTAATTACTAGAATACTAGTAATTAGACGACAATCGTGGAGATTTTCGCATGCCGCGAAAGCGTTCACTCACGCCGACCGATCACGAGCTTCGGCTCATGAACGTACTCTGGGTTCGCAAGCACGCGACGGTAGCAGAGGTCGTTGACGCGCTTGGCCCACCACCGCTCGCATATACGACGGTTCTGTCCACGATGCGCACGCTCGAAGAAAAGGGCTACGTTGCGCACAAGAAAACCGGGCGCGCGTTTGTGTATCATCCGCTCGTCGAACGTGACGCTGCAGCAACCTCACTCATCGATACACTGCTCGACCGCTTCTTTTCGAATTCGCCCGGCGTTTTAGCGCTCGCGCTACTCGAAGACAAGCGACTCTCGAAGAAAGACGTCGCGCGGCTAAAACAAGTCATCGAGCGGAGAGGCGGTTCGTGATGATGCATGTCGCTCGACTGCTGCTCGACGTGTTATTTGCGTCGCTCTGGCAAGATGCGCTCATCGGCATCTGCGTTGCATTGCTGCTGCTCTTCGCAGGGAAGCGCCTCAACGCGTCCACCCGGCACGTCGTCTTGCAGTGTGCCCTGCTGGCGATGATCGCCGTTCCCATCGCGACGACCCTGTCAAATATGGACGCTTCAAGCGTCACACAAAGCGGCCACAGTGTCGCCGGCCCAAGTCTCCCGAACGCGCTCTTGCCGACTGAAGAGCGCGGAAGCATCGTTCGCCGTGTCGATCTCATTCTAGGCGATCGGACCGTGCTCGCTCTGGTGGTCTTATGGATCGCCGGATTACTCGTGTTCGGATTGCGGATCGCGCTGGGCTTCGCGCAGGTTTCACGTCTGGTCCGAGGCAGCGAACGAATCGCGGATCGCATGGGCGTGCCGGTATATGCCTCGCACCGGATCACGGTTCCGATTGCCTTTGGCCTGCTCTCGCCGGCCATCGCTGTCCCTGACGTCCTCGCGCGCGAAGACGGCGACGAATTGGATTGCGTACTCTCGCACGAACTGGGCGCACGTGCGCCGATACGATACGTGGTCGAACGCCATTGAACGGGCCATTCAAGCGTGTTTCTTTTTCAATCCGGCGGTCGTTATGATCTTAAAATCGATCGGACTCGAGCGCGAAGCCGCCTGCGATGATTGGGCCGTCGCGCATTCAAACGATATGGCCACGTACACACGCAGTCTCGCGGTGCTCGCGGTCCGGACAACTTCGGGTGCTCAAATGGCCGCGGCATGTGGCGCAATAGGGTTCGGCCACGCCATCGTTCAGCGAATCGAACGATTGGAAGATCCACGCCGCAACGGGTCTCTCATGCTATCGCGCTACGCGATCGGAGGAATAACATTTATGCTGATCGGCATTGCCATTTCACTGCAGTTCCTCGCACCCGCGATTGCATTTGCGCCCGGAGTTTCCACGGCGAACGTCACCGCAGCCGCATCGAACTGTTGGCGAGGGGTGACGATCGCGTCGCCTGCTATACCACATCCACCACGAACCCATGGAAAGGTAACAACGATGATCGACGTTTCGGTCTCAGCGTCGGGAACGGTTACTGGGACGAAAGTTGCGAAATCCAGCGGCGATGTAGAATTCGACCGCGCCGCCACAAAAGTGGCCAAAGATAGCGCTTATGCCCCAGCAATGCGAAACTGCAGGCCCGTTGCCGGCACGTTTCGCTTCATGTTGAGCAGCTCAGGAGTCTAATCATGACGAAAATACATAAACTTCTCGGTTTGACCACTATGCTAATCGTGCTCGGTGGCAGCGCGGCAACCGCGTCTCCACCCGCGATGGCGCCGATAATGAAGCCGGTGAATGCCGTTCTTGCCGCCATGAATGACCACAATCCACGGACACTTTCTGGCGCGTTTGCAACCGGCGCAGTGATCGTCGACAATCAGGCGCCGTTTCAGTGGTCCGGAGGCACTGCCCCGAGCGATTGGCTCTCCGCAATCAGCACATGGGGGAAGATGCGCTCTGCGCATTTCACCGCAACCGCCGATCCTTGGGGAGTTGAGGGGGCGCCCGGAACCGCGTACGTAATCGTTCGCGGCACGCTGCGCGGTTTTGGCCAACGTCGTGGCGTGAATGAAAGCGCCGCGATGACATTCTCGCTGCGACAGGAAAACGGCGCATGGAAAATTACGAACCAGTCCTGGACCTCGCTCTAGCAGTTGTGCGGGACGATCCGAGCCGCGCCTAATCGCTTTCGCGATCATTGTGTAAAACAACGGGTACCTCCCATGGCGGTTTCCCTTCACCAGCCAACTGGCGGCCGATTTTTATGATCAGGTCCACGTCTTCGGTCGACAAAACCTCGAGTTGGAGCGCAGCGCGATAGCGGTCCCAGAGGTCACCCAAATTACTTGATTCAGTTACTGCATGCTCGTATGCACGCCGACATTTGGCCCGAATAGCTTGTTGCGCTCCCTCATGATGGATGCGTCCGAGCCGCGTCCGAATCGGGCTTGACCAAACCTCGGCATCTCCAGGGCCGGGACGGGAGTTCCAATCGAGTGAATCTGGTGGCGGCACGTCATCAAAAAACCGCGGAAATTTTTCCGACAGCACTTGCTGATATCGCCGGCCGAGCGTGCCCTCGTAGACGAACGGAAGCCGACACATGTATGCGTAAGCTCCGAAGAGCAACACTGTTATCAACGTGCAATCGCTCATCGGGTAGCATGTTATTTCATGGCGTGGCGGCCATGAATCGGGAAAAACACCCTCCGTGAGCTGAGGAGTGCGGATATATTCGCCGCCGGCAGTTTTTCCGCCAAGAATGTATGGCAGTAATTGAGACGCATCCTTAATCGATATCTCCGCAACAAACCCTGCGAAGAAGTGCAGCGCCATTTTTAATATTCCGCCAGCGATATGCTCGTCCGACGCGACGAGAAAATGTGCTTCCGGATCAGTGATTACGGCAAGCATGAATTTTCGACCCGCGTCACTGAACGCTTCGGCGGGGAGGCTATCCAGAAGCACGAGATCGCCAGCCGCGCGCGCGATTCGATTACCGTCGTCTCGCGCTTGTACATCCAACCGCTTTTCCTTTGCGAATCCTTCCCGCACAATTACTAGGGGCTTTCCATCCGCGTCCACCGCTCGAAATTCCGCTCCGGCACCTCCACGTTGTCGCGGAACCTGCAACATGGTGACGAGTGGCGCGAAATTCTTGCTCAATGGTTCGTCAGCGGCGTTGACCATCGCGTTGTGGCGAGGGCACAGAATGTGCGCCGTTAGCCGTCCGCCAATCGCTTCAGGAACGATGTGTTCGAGCGACGTGGCTGGCAGGTCGCAATAAAGACAGTGGGCTGGTGCGAGCCGATCTGCGCCTATCAACTCGCCTGAAGCGGACTGGGCGGCGGTCGCTGTACTCATCAGGGCCTCGTCCTTCTGTAATTCCTCGTCCTTATAGATTGTAAATTCAGGACCCTAACCGCCAAATTAGAATTGACAGATTGGCATATTGGCATTGTCCTGAAATGCCAAACGATGCCAAGATTCGTCTCCTCGTCGGTCATGCACCCCATCGACCTTATCCGGCAACAGCGATTCCGGGCATAGCGCCGGCCTGCGCATTTCGAATTAATCCGCACGAGTTCTTGCATCGCTCTGCTCTTGAGGGGAACCAATGCTATGAACGGGCCTACTTGAAATACGGACTCGTCGCGAGGCCGCTCATTATCGAGGAGTCGACGTCCTTAAAACTGAGCGGTGACGGCAATGACAAGACCGGAAGAACTGCTCGTCGTCAGTGAGCCAGCGCTCTCGCAGAATGGCGATCCTGTGGTCGAGCGACTTAGGCTTGGGGGCGAGCCCCAATTTGTCAGGATTTCCACCGCCGGTGGCATGCTCCACGTAGCCGGAGGTTCTAATCGGTGCGGAAGTTAAAGCGACAACTGAATGTAGCTAAACTTCGCTTCTTGGCATGCGTTGATCGCCATAACCCCGGATGGGACGACTAAGGCCCCTAAGATTATACCCTTCATGATAGCCGCGTGAATGTCAATGGGCGACTCTCCCAAAAGTCGGGCGCAGCTTTCGCTAAGTCCAACAATGGCGTTGTGGCAAACAAAAAATGAGGTTCCTTTAAAAACCTGTTCGCGAAGACTACCGCTCCTTTCATACGGGTTACCTTTACCGGGCCGAGCTTCGGGAATTTCTCGCGAAATGTTAGGGTCTTTCTGTGCCGCCGGAATAATGAATCTATCCCAGATCGTATCATTCATCGCAAGTACGATTGAATACCCGTGATACAGGACTGCTACCGCATGAAAAACTTCCGCTGGGTAATAAGACGCGTAAGCTTGGCGAGAGCTTTCTATGCTCCTGAGCATGTCTCCATTCGAAAGTTTAGTTGCGCCGAAACACTGCTTGTGCACGGCGCTGCTCCCGATAGTTGCCTGAAAACGCTCGCGATTGAAGTTCCACTCGAACACTCCGCTTACGGCAGGTTCGATCCGTTCCGCCGGAGGAAGAGCCGGGGCGGCAACCATAACGGAAGTAACCGCCAGGAAATCTTTGCGTGTACTCACCGCATCCTCCACAGGCTGAATGGCATATCGACCTCCTGGCCCCATCAAGTGGACGTCGAGGCCAATTCACGACGGCCGCGCGGGCCAAGAGCGAATATTCCCAGCAATTGAAATAGAGTTTTTTCCGACTGGCGCCGTCGCCATCCACCTAGCGAATTTTTTCATAAAGACCGAGATTAGGCGTAAAGTTGAGGTGGAACGGAACTGCGTCGACTCCTCTTTTCTCGAGTTCAGTATCAGTCGCTCCGACGATATGGGCACATTGTGCAATTGTAACGATTGACAAAGGATCAAGAAAAGAAATGCTGATCCACGCGACGGACGATCCGGAATGCTTGCCTAAACGATAGTATGGTGAATCGGCCACTTGTTGTCCGCGTAACATCACTAGGACGTCGTGACTTAAAGCGGCCAAAACGACTGCTGAGAAGACGCGGCCCGATGCTGGGCAAGAAGCTTTGATTGCGAACGGATTTCGCGGCGGGACGGCGGGTGCAGATTCCAAGCCAACGACCAGTGAAGGTCGTGCCGCAACGGAATTAGTCCGTTGCGTAGCATGCTCCAGAGTATAGGCCCCGACCCGCTTGTCGAAAAAAACCGCGTCATCGGAGGCTGTAAAGTCCTCCGGGACATAGAGCCCGCGGCGACGCGCGTCATCTGTCGTGTCAGAATGCAACGTCATACAAAATGACAGGGCCAGCCCCGTCAATTTGTCTTTCGCAAGTAGCGTAAAACTCTTACCAACAGATCTGATATGTTCGGTGATTAAAATGCCAAGCTGAGGGTCAGCGGGGAGAGGCACGTCTGCCGCTGGCGAGTCACCGGGAAGCGCCATGTCGGCCCCGCGAACGATATCAAGTATGGCTTTAACGCGACTTACTAGTTCCGGCGTACACGTGGGAAGGTCCGTTTCCGGTTCAAATGGGTGAGTCGGAGGTTCATCCGGCATAGACGTTAGTCGCATGATGAACACATCGTTTGCTGGCTGAGCAATTGACGCCAATGCCTCCAAGGCGCTAACGCGCTGAGGAGGGCCGGAACTTCCCGAGGTAAAGTTGTAAGTGAACTGCAGTTTGGGTCTGCCAAACGGCTGGGCAATCGGAACAATGCCGTTTGGATAGGGAGCTGCAAACGATGACGACGCAAAATCCTCACCGTTTACTCCTGTCGAATTCGTGAGGCTCAACGTCAAAGCGCCATGGCTCAGTTTTCGCGACACGCCCAGGTTAACAGCGAGATAGGCTGGCGTCGCGCTGGCGTTATTTCGACTTGAAAAATCAAGATACGCGAGCAATTCCGTTTGCCCATGATCTAATAAGTAATCCGTAAGTAGTCCAGCGCGAACCAACGGAACGGATGGCGTCGGAATCCAGCCCGCTCCGACGTTGTAGAGGCTGTTGGTGAACTGCAAAAACGGCGCAACGACCAATCCGCTTCGCAACCGCCCCGCAAAAGAAACCGTAGAGCGCGTCGTTAAGAGCTTGGCATTTCGGCCGACGTTCAAGACGAGGTCCTGAGGGGACAAGTTTGTAGCCACTCCACACGCGCCCGAAGTCCCATAGAACCGGCTGATTGCCTGTAGCTCAGATAAACTAATAGCGTTTGTTCCAGTCAGTGATCCCAGCGTTAGCGTCGGAACAAGTGCATCAGACAGGATATCTCGCGATACAGATATCTGAAATGCAGAGCTACTGGTTTCATGTTCGTATGCAAACGACGACCCTGTATCCGCGGGAACTCCTGGAACATCGCTGTTTCCAGTTGCGAACACGTGACGATGCAAGCAATCATAGCCCAGCGAGGGCGGATCTAGCAGCGTGCCCCATGCGGGAAATGCTGGCAGAGGCGGTAGTGAGGTTTCGCCTGCAAAGAATTGAGCGCTGAGGTAATCGCGGGTGTTAAAATAGAACGTGCGTGCGACCCTAACAGTCGGGCGACCACGTGCGAAAGGTGGGCTGCCATAACCGCGCAACCGCGACGTTGATGCGATCCGATCGGAAACCACGAGGGACGAAAGCCCGCTCTCGAACTTCTGCGGGGCGGCACCGGGAAGCGATGCCACAAACGATTGCCTAAAAGCTGAAAAGTCAATGCCAATATCATTTTCCGAATCGGCCGGCATCTGAATCTGAACGGCGGTGCGAGTTGCAACGGCGCGACTACTGTCGAAAAACGGGTCTGGATTGCCGTTCACGAACCGCGAGACAAAATTGTGGACGCCGAGGTTTGTCGAACGTCCATAATCCAGCGTTATTCTAGCGTATCCGATGAGCGCCGAATATCTAAGCAACTGGTCGTAGAATGTGTTCCCTGAATAGTTTCCCGGACCGCTGCCGCACGGTGTGCCACCGGAGGCAATGTTGCAAGCACTTTGATCGTTAGCGTTAACGGCCGATGACTCGAGTAGGAACGATTGCGACGTTCCCAGTGGGAACCGCAATTTAGCGAGCCAACCGCTGCCGCTTGCGAAATCCCGGTGATCGTAAAAAAGCCCACTTTCATCTTGGAATCGGAGACCATTAAGGGTTCCGACTTGTGTTCTTCGCACGCCTCGAAACACGTACCCAACAAAACCCGCTGTGCCACGTACCGTCAGGGCCGCAGCGCTTCCCGCACGAGAATCTACACTTTGCGTGCCTTGCGTACTAAATGCAATTGTCGGATCAGATGTCGCGAGATCGATTCCGGGTCCGCCCGAGGAGCCGGTCGGGCGCACGGACACAGACTGAAATAGATCGAGTCCTATCGGAGAAAGCGCGGCGCTGAGACCACCACCGGCTACGGGTACGCCATCCACTGTCGTGGGCGTTGAACCGGCGGTGAGTCCAGCGACAGCAAAACCGGTGCCTTCCCTCCCGATCGCCGGGAGTTTATCGAGAGCAGCGGCAAGCCCGCCGTCGGACGCGGTCAATGGAGACGATGCGTTCGCAGCATTTAGCGCAACTGAAGGGCGAATAGTGGCGGTAACCGATGCGATTATCTTTGGCTGATCCGCAACCGAGAGCGCGATAGTCTCAACTGTCGTCTGCCCCCGAAGAACCGTCAAGGTTGTTTTCTCAATACTAAAACCTGCGCTGTAAATACTGACCCGATAATCGCCAGGCGCAAGGTCATCGAGAATGACGCTTCCAGATTTGTCAGTGTAAGCAATTCGCCCTTCGGGACCGGTCACAAGCACGCGCGCAAGCACAATAGGTTTGCGCGATCTGGCGTCAAGAATAGACAGGTCCGCAGCGCCGTTATCGGAAGCGGCGGCGGGCGTACACAAGAGAGCGAGGAACGCTAGCGATGCCGCAGCAACCCCGCGGAACATCATTTAGAACGGGCTGGATCTAATTATTCTGTAAAATCCGATCGCGGGAGAGTACTGCGGTGCCGACGCTCCAGTAGATGGTAGCGCCGGAATCAACCCAAGAGTTTTTGCTTTATCGGCCGTTCCATAATGCACTTTTAAGCAATCGTAAATTGCCGGGAGAATCTTCAAACTTCTGTCAAGTGGCAGCAATGACGAATCTAACTGCACAACGTAGGAATTGTTTGGAGATTTAACAAGCGTAGCGCTGATTCCGGAGCGAGGTTCGGTCGCGGTCGTTAGTTGGCTCGCGCTCCAAGTCCTTCGATTCTTTTCGGCCTTTACAAATCGATCGACCAAATCGATTATCGGGTCGGCAAGTTGGTGCTCCGCTGAATTGCATTTATAACGCGTACTCGAAATCGCAACAGCATTGCCTGCAAGAGAGAGCGTCTTCGGAAGAGGGCCGCCACGCATAATAATCCGCATTTGCGGTCCTGGCAATGTGACGGCGGCCGAAGCAAAGCCAAAAGCGCTTAAGGTCGCTACGAATGCTAGGCCGAGTTGTCTATATCCAATTGATCCGAGCACGTTTTGCATGAACTGTAATCCCCCAAAAAAAACCTTATTTTGAATTTATGCGCAACAGTAGCATAGACTCGGTATTCTTCGTCTTAGACGAGCATTGCTCTATTTAAAGCCCTTCAGGTGAGCGAGCGTTTACTTGCCCTTGAGCGTCGCCCGGAGATTAGCATTGCGTTGTCGCGTTTCGCTCAGTCGAAAAATCAACGGCTCATGCGGGAGTCGCAGAGATTTTGGTTGTTCCCGGCTCCCGCATGAGTGCTTTAGGAGCCCTTCCAATGGCACGAAGCTCTTATGCTGGGCCACCTACCTCCGCGCTTGCATCGTGCTCGGCCTTATCCGATCGTGTTATGTCGTGTGGGTGTAAAATGTACATAAGTGTTGCCCCACCCGCAGCTATAGACGCAATATATTGACTGGACATAGTTACCGTTGCCGTCAATCATCGTATCGATTTCCACGTATTGGAATATGCAGGCACCATCATCTATCGTTAGTGGACAAGTAAGCGCCTGGGCAGTGCCTCCAGTAAATGCGAAGAGGCCTGAGGCGAGGAAAATACTCGATAGAAAGGAGCCTATAAGCTTCCTCATTTGATCCTGACTTTCTGTCGTAGGTCCTTCTAATATTGGTTGCACCAAAAAGGGCCCCGACGAAATTTGCTTTCCTTAGGCACTGAGCGCCACCTGCCATTGGATGGCAACGCAACCTGCCTTGCCCAAATCTTTACGATGTATCGGCAAACTTCTCCGACGTTTTGAGGTGAAAGGCAATTGCCGCTTGCACCGAAGAAAAGCCAGCAAAACTGCAAACGCGGTTGTCAGCTTACCGGCTAAGCGAGCGACTACTCGGCCTCATCAGATCGCATGCCGCGTCCGGGCTGAGACCTCATACGCTCGTAGCCACCAAGAAAGCGGAAGCGCGGCGATCGTGGATTGCGTCGATTATAGCGGATAAATACACTGACCCTGGGGCGCGAAAGCTGTGATCGCGAACTGATCGAATTCTGTCATAGGACTCTCGCGTCTCACGTGGTTCCTCCAGATGGGTTGAGAGCTTCCAGTGCGGAACCTTATCACGTGCCGACACTGGCCGATAGCATCGCCTCAACGCCAAGACTCATCAGGCGGACGACGCGGAAGCAGCATGGCGCTATATGCCTCTCTGGAAGTTTGAACACCTGATCCAGAGCGAGGCATTATACTTTAATCGGCTAGTGCACTTTCTCGAAAGAGATCCGCTTGGGGGGTCGATACCGTCGTTACAGATCATTGCAGATGCGGCGTTTCTTGATTCTAAAGCGTATTATCGCTTTATCGAGAGGGGCCAGATTCGACAGACGTACATAAATTGTTGGCACGGCGGTGGGACCGAATCGCTAGAAATCTGGGAAACCTTTACAACGGTGTGCAAACGGCGATTCTGTCCAGTGGCGCGGGTCAGTGGTCGGCGACATTCCCTTTCACGCTCGTGGGTTTACCGGTACCCAACGCGACGATTCAACTGACCTTGACGGCCCGACAGAATGATGGGACATCCGCTGTCATTCCGATTCCGGTGAGCGGGGTGGCGCGAACCTCCAGCGGGTCTCGTCAAAACAGGCACCGTGAAGTTTGTTGCGGCCTACTAGCGATCGTGCTCAGTAGCTGCGCCGGCCGATGCTTGCCGCCAGTGGGCCGTGTCGCTAACTTCAGCAAACCCAGGCTCTTCGATCCAGCAGGTAATTCAAACCGAAGGGACTATTAAAAGCCACCTAGGCGTGTAGGCGTTAAGCCCGCGCCAAAGGGGCATCTCTGGGTGGAGGCGCGCCGTCTGCCCACTGGAGAGCTCGCCCCTGGGTGTGGAGGGTGAGATGAAGCGAGCGCTTCTGGTCGGGATAATTAACTATCCGAATCCCGACGACCGACTCAAGGGCTGCATCAACGATGTCAATCATATGAAGCAGCTGCTGATTTCTTATGGCGGCTATGCTCCAGAAGCATGCGAGATACTAGCCGACGCATCCGCCACCCGCGATAACATCGTCCAGCGCTTAAAAGCGCTCGTGTTCGGCCTCCGATCGGGCGATAGAATTTCCTTTTTCTACAGCGGTCATGGTGCGCAGCTACCGGAACAGGACCCAAACGGGAACGTGGTCGGATTGCATGATGTTCTCTGTCCGTACGATTTTGATTGGACGGCCCCGCACGCGATTCGCGACGTCGATTTCACCGAGATATTCGGAAGTATCCCAGACGGCGCCAAACTCTCATGGCTATCCGATTCGTGCTTTGCCGGCGGTTACACCAAGCTCTTTGCCCATCTGGTTGGCGGAGCGACTCACACAGCGATTAAGACAATTCCGCCGCCACCGAAGATCCATGATGAGATCCTTTCTTTCTTGTTGACGCAATCAGCGAAAGCGACTCACTTCAAAGCGGTCGCGCAGACCTTACGGAACGTCGAGCTCCTGTCAGCTTGCACGGCGAACGAATTATCTGAGGACGCCCAGTGGCCGGACGGGGCGTGGGACGGCGTCTTCACGCATTACCTCGTAGACCAATACCTAAACCAAAACGGAGCGCTCAAGCCGTCCTCGCAATTAATTGCCGATCTTTCCGCGGCGATCGATCGCACTCAGTTCACTCAAACACCGCAGTTGCATGGGGACCCGGCCTTATCCAACACGCCTGTTCTTCGGTGAGGAATACGTCATGCACAGACGCATTTGGCCCTTTGTCGCCAGTTTAAGCCTACTCTTGACATCGATTGCGCCTCAACCATCGCTAGCCGACGGGAAAAACTCCACATTTAACATCGTTGGTGGGGCCGCGTTGATCTATCTGGCCTCAAAACGGTTACAAGCTCAGCATGTGATCGACCACAACAAACAGACCGCAATTGGACTGCTGCAAGCACCAGTTCCCGATTTGGAAAACTACGACTTCGATACCCAAACGAGGACTCCAGCGTTATCTTTCATTTCGCTGCGGCACGCTGTCCTAGGAGATGTGCGCGATAAGGTGCACGGTGCAGCCATCACAAAAGATCGGCCAACTCCGCCGCCTTGGGGTACGCCAGCGGCTCCGCGTTTGCAATACGAGACACTTCGATCGTGTTGGAATGCACTTATCTTTGCAACGTCACAATCAAACACTAAGGCCGTATCCGACGAAATAGCGACGCTTTATCCCACGCCCTCTCCGACCCCATCCCCGAAACCCTCCTCAACACCTTCGCCGGCAGCGACTCCCAAAGATAAGACCAAGCCGGGCACGCACAAGCCCCCTGCGAAGCCCCAAAATAAAACGAAATCAATGGCGAAGAAGCCACCGAACGGCGGCGATTCTTCGGGCGCAGATTCCTCTAAAGGTTCATCTGATTCCGGAACGGGCAACACGCCTTCTCCGGCTGCCTCGGATGCTAACGCGTCGCCCGATACTAAGGTTGACACTTCAATGTGTGCGCCGACTGCATTTCGACATCCATTGCCGGGCATGATCAGTAACTTCGACTCGATTGACGCACTTAACGCCTTCAGCGCTCCCTCACTCTCCGCACAGATCGTCGCAGGCAACGTAGAAGCTTATTCCACCGAGAATTCTCTGCGGCTCGATGTTGTGTATATCTTGGCGCAGAATTTTATGCGAGATGCAGAGGGGAAGACGCTAACAGCAACACAGGCAAAAGGCTTCCTTCCATCGTGGCTGACAGGATTGTACAAAGACTGTTACTCCAGCCAGTCCGCGTTAAGCTGCGCAGACGACCTAGTAGCGTTAGAACAGGGGCTCGAGAAAGCATACGCGGCGGATCAGTCCTGTAGTTTTGCTCGAGCCTACTGGCTGCCACCCTTCTCGGCCGCGAAGAAGCCATGGGCGAGCAAGGACACAGATCCCGATTTTGGCCCTGTGCCTGGGTGTACTTAGTTCACGATCAAGGAGTCGATATGAGCGGAATAATCATTCTAACTATCCTCCTATTTGCCATTGCGATCGCATTCGCATTCGCGGCTACGCGTGAGTATGGCGCGCATAGGAAGGCGATGGTTAGCGTCGATGCGACACTGACAAAGGCCATGGCCGGTCCGATTGCGGGCGTCGCGCCATTGCAGCAGGCGGCCGTAGCAACAGAAATGTCGGCCGGCGTGTTGCGATTACTTCTGGCGCTCGCGCTGTTTTTCTTAGGCATAGCGCTTTATCTGGTGTTCGCGCCACGCCGAGCAACCACAGCGACGACGCTACTGGCTACGATTGCCAAGGCTTCGACACCGCCGTGCACGCTTTCGCTTTCCTATCTGAGTCCGATCTACTCGGGTGATGCGGTAGTCGTATCACTCTCGGAACCGAAAAAGGAATGTAACGGCTACACCGTCGGGGCAGCAACGTTCAAAGGTCTTGACGCGACGGGCAACTCGGCAACGCCGGCAGCAATTGTGGACAATGCGATTGCTGCAGACGGTTCTCACCAGTGGCGGTGGCTTGTAAAACCCTCTACTGGTCAACAGGTTTATCAGGCAAGTTTTTCCTACGATAATGCAACGTATGCATTCGAGCCGGCTACAATTTTGGCACGAGAGCCTTTTTCCCTAACAAACATACAAGCGCAAATCGCAAGCGCAGCATCGTTGTTCATCGCCATCTTTGGTTTCTTAGGTGGGATCATCGAATATTTTCGAAATCCTCAATTGCCAGGTTTTCCAAAGCCGTAGTGCGTAAGCTAACGGTCACCTTGCCGTCAATCTGATTCATGAATCGTGACTGCGCGCTAAACTCAATCGGCGGCCATTATGGGTTTTAGAGTCAGCGGCCCAACAGGATGGTCACCGGATCCGAACGGGCAATCTTCGTTCACCGCGTTCCAAATCGGTGTGATGACCGTAATAGGAGCGATTGTTCTCTTTTTTCTAGTGTGGGTTCTGAGCGTTGTGTTTCGCGACCCGGCAATTCATTCATCGAGCACGGTTATTGTCACGGCACAACCAAGCGATGAGCCAAGCGATGAGCCCAGCGACCCGCCCGAAACAGAGACCCCCTCGGCCAATCCAGAGCCGCGCCCGTCGCCGTGCTCCACGTCGACAGATCCATCTTCCGGGGTGTCCTCTGAGCCGTCACCGGGCTATTCGCCGACCGATTCAGCCGTAGGGGGTTCGCCGGCCCCTTGCTCCAGCAGCGCAACAGACGCATCGCCCGCTTCATCTCCGGAGCCGTCCCCTGCGAATGAAACTACCGATCACTCTCCGCGCTAAATTGGGCCATGTTCGGCGACGGGATGCTTTTCGATTCCTCGGGTATCCGACCGACTGCGACGTTACGAGTGAACTGAAAGGATATATATGAGCGAGTCCCACGAGCCTTTTTCGATCATTGTTGGTCAGGATGAGCACAAGTGGCCGAACCAAGAGATCGCGTACAACGATGTAGTTGCGTTTTACTTGCAAGATGGAAGCCCGAAGTCGAACGAATACCTCATTAAGTATTCTGAGGGCCCAAAAGCGAATCCGAGCGGAACTCTGGCTCCAGAGGGACGCGTCATGGTGAAAAATGGGATGCACTTCCGAGTTTCTGGAACTGGCGAGTCATAATCCATCTATTCAGGATTTGGATGATCAAGGTTACGATCTCGATCTCATAAACGGCTATTTCGTGGTCTTCGGCGTGCCTTATTTGGATAAGGACGGCGCGCTGAACTATGGGGACTTAGCTTTTCCAGTTGACCTTGCGAATTGGGTCATTGATCGACCAAAGAATCACCAAGTCTGGTTCCGGGGAGATCGGCCTCATGACGAAACGCGCCGGCAACTAAAGCTCGGTGCGGCAGCACACGCTGTAACGGTGGACGAAGGGTTTGTTACGCACTACGCCTTTTCGTTAAAGCTCCAGGATTCAACGGGTCAGAACCGAGACTACTCGTCGTTCGAAGAAAAGGTTAGCACGTATCTCGACATAATCACCGGCCCGGCGATCGCCATGCATGAGGAAGCGCGGCCTTTAAAGCGGATGGAGCGTAAGGCACTTGAGCAAGGTAGCCCGCTTCGTTTGCCAGATGTGTTATCGGCCCGTTACCACATGAACGATGTTTCGTTTCGACTTCGAGGTAAGAAGGTCGCCATCGTAGGTTTGGGCGGCACGGGCTCCTACATTCTCGATTTTGTTTCTCGGACGCACTTAGAGCAGATCGCCCTGTTCGATGATGACAAGATACATGTCCATACGATATTCCGGATGCCTGGATTCATTCCAGATGCGGTTGGAAATAAGAAAGTCAACGTTTTGGCAGAACAATACGGAAGGTGGCACGGTGGAATTAGACCTTTTCCAGAGCGAATTACGGCGCAAAACATGGAAGCTCTACGCGAATTCGACTTTGTGTTCGTTTCTATCGATGACGGCCCATCGCGGCACGATATTGTAGACTGGCTGACTTCAAACAATGTACCGTTCGTTGACTGCGGGATGGGCCTCAATCGCTCTCGCGGCGCCCTCAATGGGGTTGTCCGGATCACGGGAGTGGATCGCGTCGCATATGAGCGCAGCGTCGGGACGACGCATTTACCGATCGCAAGCGTCCAGGCTGACGAATATCGAAGGCAAGCCCAGATCGCTGAGCTTAACGCGCTAAATGCGGCATTTGCCGTGATCCGCTTTAAGCAACACTTTGGTCTATTGGATCGAGTAGAAACGGCGATTTCTTACATATTTGAAACGGCCTCTTATGAGTTGGATCGCTGGGGCCTACCGGCTTGATATACACCTACGAAGCTGTGGAGCGCATCCCGAATCTGATGAGCGAAGGCGTAGTATACCACACGCGTAAATTCAAGCTGGCCGCGCTTCTCTGCGCCTGCGGATGTCGGCACCGCGTAGTACTGTTGGTGCCAGACAGCCATCAGGTGACCTCGCAAAACGGGCTAGCAACGATACTACCTTCAATTGCCGTGTGCGACGGCCCTTGCAAATCGCACTACGTCGTCACCGCGGGTCAAGTTGAGTGGCTGCCCGCGTTTACTGCCGAGCAGGCGACCTCATTAATGCAAAATCAGGTCGCTCGACACCTTGCGCACGACCAGAAATCGCAATCCCTGCTTAGTAGAGCGTGGCAGGCGGTGGTGCTAGCAGTCATCCGAATCAGAAGTTTTTTCGCTGGGCCTACTTAGAATATTCGTTGCTAGGACTTTGGCAGCGAGGGCTATTCTATGCCAAAGGCAGCACGGGCCGCAGCGGCTACGAGGTCGTATGCAGGACGTAATGCTGAAACCGTCTGCACGAGCTGACGTCAATAAAGAGGCCAAGCGACTGGCGCTGCATTCAGCCGAGGAAGTCTCGGCCTTTGCAGCATCCAGCACGACTTCGATGGCAGCACCATCTGCGGCGACGTTTCTCAGATAGAATTGTGAGATGTAGTGATGCCGACGTGCTTGCGCCATTCTCTGTCGGAATCCTTATGCGGAGGCTTTGGACCGTCGCGGCAATCCCGGAAGTTCGAAGCCCGCTCCCGTGGTTGTCTCCGTGATGACATATAGATCGTCTGGCAGGAACTCCAGGCGTAGTTTCGGCATGAGCGGCGGATTATAACCACGCGCGCGCAGCTCGTCCACGATATACGACGGATTTCTGATGAGGTAATCTCTGAATGAGGCTAAGCTGCGCATGATCGCGTTCGCCGAAATAGTGTTTCGGGTCGCAGTGACAGCCGAGGTCAGTCCACCGATTCCGATCATGTAAAACTTGCCACGTCGCCCAATCATACCTGTGTTGATGCCGGCATTTCGGAGTGCGCGACGCTCGTCATCCGACGGCGCTCGATCGACTCCGACAACGCCCTTGGCTTCGTGCACGAAGTTGGATTGCTGCCAGTTATCTATCAAAATATGCGCGATATACTCTCGCGTCCAGGAGTGGTGATCGGGGAGAATGTCTATTAGGTAGGCATTATCACGCTCAAACGTACCTATGAGAACAGGTTTCGTTCGTTCCACAAAACCGTCCGCCTCGAGCACCGACGAAAGGTGGAGATGATGGATGCCCCAGTCGTTCAGTAAGAGATCCAGATCTGAGCGTTTCCCGAAAGGGCCACCCGGTGGGCCGACGTAACCAGTTTTCGTCCGCCGGCTCAAGTGCGGCCTGAGATCGCCGCCGAGTTCTATCAACTCGCATATTTGCTTTAGGGCAGGCCGATAGTTCGGGTCCAATGCCAACGGATTTGCTCGCAATTCTCTTGAGCGGAATATTCTACGAGGCTGTTGCGATATGAGGCGATACCGCCAATTTAGATAAATGATTAGAAGATCGGCGGTTTGCATGGTAGCCAAATCGGGTCTAAAGCGCGGCTCATGGGGCAACGCGCTTAAAACGTGATCACGAATATCTCTGTCAAAGTCGACGTCGATTGGATAGTACATTTGGCCGATGCTACCGCTTTGCTTCTCTGAGTGTCCCGGGCTCAGGTTTGAGCGACCTGCCTTCTAGCCTTTCTCAGTCGCGCCCGGCTGGGACGATACAACCCTCACCGTCAAATAGGCTTCGACGGATTTGGCATATTTTACATTGTGACAGAAATGTCAAATGATTCCAAAATTCCCTTAGTGGGCCGTGCTACCAATCGACCTTAGCCGACTGCAGCAATTTCCGACGCGGTACTGGTCTCCGCATTTTGCATCCGCTCGATTGTGCTTTCAATAATCTCACGAAAGCCTTTGATATTTTCCATCCAGTCGACTGGCATTTCAAATGTCCGCGTCATTCGAAGCAATCCGTACGCAAGGGCAAAACCAGCGGATGATTCAAAGGATGCTAGAGCGAAGCCCTTACAAAGCAGCGAAGTAACCGGATTAGGGGCAATCAGCTGCAGCTCGTGCGCCTTCGTTACAATTGCCAAGAGCGGCTCATGGATTGTTCTGGCTTCAATTAGATCCGAATCGGGCGCGTCGAATATGTCGCCGACGAGCCGTAAGATTTTGGGAATTGATTCTTGCCACAGATCAGGATCTTCGCCGAGCTGTTTGAGCAGGGCGCGCTCCTCTTGGTTCCATCCCAAATAGTGCGCCGTAACCTCATTGTAATCCGCGCGCGTTTTTGCATCGCTCTGCTCTAAGCCGCCAATCAGAGCCCCGCCAAAATTGAACATCTTGTCGTACGCGGCCGCGTTCCAGCGCGCAACCCAACGCTTACGGGATCGTTTCAATCGCCGCATCTGATCGGTGATCTTATGGCCGGCTTGCTCTGGCGAATACTGTAGCAGTTTGCGCAGATCTTTAAGTGCCGATCGAAGGTGCCGGCGCAAATGCTTTCCGGCGATCGGAAAGCACTTGAGCCAAAGTCGTACTGCGCACTCTGAAAAACTGAGCTTCTGTGAGCGCAACTCCAGCAACGCCATCAGCTGCTCCGATGGATCGTCGATATAGCCCCAAGCCTGGCCGCGACCGCGCCCCAGTCCCGTGGGTGCCAATTTGGGAAGCAGTCCACGGTAGCGATACCGCTCCAGCGAGCGTGCAGTGAGGTGATACCCCGAGGCGGCGGCCCTTGCCACGAGGTCAGAATCGAGCACCAATACGGCTCCCCCCATGTTTTGTTGGACTTCCGGGACCGCGAGCGCTATCCTCGTAGCTAACGATACCTAGAAAGGAGGTGGCAAAATGAAGTTCTTGAGATTCTTTGCAGCCGTGAGCGGAGTAGCGGTAGCCGTCAAGCTCCTGATCGATCGGTGGAGCGATCTGTGAGTTTACGGTTTCCCTCGGGCCGCTCGGCACTACTGACCTGAAATGACGGTTGAGGAGTTTGTCGCAGCCGTGGAACCAATTCCGCGCGCTAAGATCTTCCATGCCGTGCAGCTGCGCGATCTCGAAACATACGTGCACCTGGGCCACGTTGCCACGCGCGCCGAACTCTTCGAGCACTCTCCAGTTGAATACACTCCCTTTGGCTCGGACGTCGATGACCAAAACCAAATGGACTGCGCAGCGGACTGCTTTGGTAATCTAGTCGATCAAGGTTTCTTCAGCACCGCTGGACGCGGAATTCCCAATGTATATGGACCGATAACGCTCGTATTCTATCCCGTCGCGCTGCGCAATTCTGGATCGAACGAAATCATCGTGCGCCGTGGCGCCATTTGGAGCAGCGACGAGGCTGGCCGCCAAGCGCTTACGCCTTACGGAATCCGTGCACTATTCGACTCAAGGGGGTTTACGAAGCGCGGAGAGCTACAAGTGCGCCATGGCTTGCTGCGTCTTGCCGACCTGGCATACGTGATCGTCAATCCCATTACTATAAATGGGCAAAGCCTGGTCGAACGCGTCCGCACTATGGTGCAAAACCTTCCGGGGCGTAACGAGCCGGTTCCCGTTTATGAACGCAAGTTCGTCGCGAACGGACGCGAGATCTACGACGAGTTTGTGCGCTGGGCAGGCGGCGCGCCACAGCACCAAGGGGCTTACGAAACGCTCCCCGCGGGAGTTCGTGAAAGTATCGATCGGCTTGGGGATTGGAAATATGCCAACATTTCGCGATTCGCAGAATACTTATCGCACGGCACCCTCTCGAGGATGCACAATCAGAACGGTCATCTCAAAGCTGGCGTAGCCTTTGAAGACTATGAAGAGCCTTATTACGACGATGAAGCCGATCTGCTTCAACGGATTACCAGTCTTGACCCTGAACAGCTGTATGATCGGGATGAAGCAATAATCCGGATTGAGCATGCGGAGTTAAGTCTTCTGGATGCTCGAGCTGCACCTGAGTCGGACGAGCGCGACGATTTCATTGAAGCGGCATGGCGTGAATATACAGAGGCAATCGAAAACCTAAACTACTGGATCGAAGACGCGCGCAAAGCGATTTTAGCCGGTCGAGATGAAATGCACGAGACAATAGCAGGCAGCCACAATAGTGACCTCTCAGCCAAACTGACAGGCTGGGCAGATGAATGTGAGCAAATAGAGATTCCGTATAGGGATGTCACTGGGCCTGAACGCAGGTTAATCAATTGGCGAAAAGTCACCAATTATTCGGAATGCGGTTGGTGACGCGTGTTAGGATCTCGCGGCAATCCCGAAGGCTCTAATAGGGAGAGAAGAGCATCGTGGAAATGCCGAAGTTGAGGAGCCGCGGGCGCGCATCAGATACCTCGCGACTGTGGTCCTTGGCAGCGCCAATAAGACTGAACGGTGGCTTTCGAGTCCGAAGCAAAGTTTAGACGGCAAGACTCCACCTGAAATGCTCGCGTTTCCTGAAGGAGCAAAACGCCTACGCCCATCCGTCTGCATCAATAATTGGTGTGCCAGCTGGTAGTAGCTGTTACACGAGCCTTAATCCACTGATGGCGCGCTCCACTCGTCCGGAGAAATGCGGCCTTGTACGCCTTGCTGCCCACGTCTTTCGTCCAGCGGTTGGTCAAAAGTTATTCTGCCGCAAGCTTCAAGTATTAGAAACGCCCGCGTAGCCGGTGAGTAGTGGCTTTGGCCGAAATGGTAATCTGGCTTAAGCTCATCGGCCACTTCGCGGGCAGTTCGCATCACGTTTTCTGGCGAGCCATCAGCACCCCTAAGAGCGTACTTGAACAATTCATTAAGACTAGAAAAGCGGCGGGTTGACTCGTAGTTTATTGCGGCCAATGCTTCCGCGTTGAGCGCAGCTTCATAAGCATCCGCATCCCTCCATCCAGCAGCAGCTGGACCGCGGTCCACCCATTCAAGCATCCAATCGTCGCGGTTCGTCATGGGTGCGTCCATATGGCAACCACTACACAACAGCACGAAGTTCGATGGAATATCCGCGCCGCCAGCACCGGTTGCGACAATGTGGGCACGCTCTAACTCACGAAGCTAAGATTCAAAGACTATATGACAAGCGAAGCATTGCGGCTTCTTAGCGTCAAGCTTACGCCCTATCTTCTGCACGATGCTTGGGTACGTCGTCTTGACCCATCCCGCCGGCGGCTCACCGCGGCCATCATACCGATCTATGGCCTGCAGCAGAACCATTTCTTTTTCAGGAGCTGCCTGCTCGCGATCTGATGAACGGTCCCTCTCACAGCTCCATTCTTCATTCGATTTAGCGGCCTCGGTCAGGTAGTAATTAAGGATCGCCAGCCGTGAAGTCTTGATGGCCGGTCGGTAAGGCAAGGCGAACCTCCCGTTAAAAAATCATGCGCGCAGAGATTATTTCCTGGCATCCCTCGATCGCCACTTTCCATCGAGCATCTCTTGGAAAGCCTTTCTCGGAATCAATAGACGCTTACCAATCCGAATCACCGGTAGCTGTCCATCTCGAGCAGCCCGATACGCGGTTTGCCTTCCAATCCCAAGAACAACGGCCGCTTCCTCAACGCTCATGATAACCGATTTATCTTCCGGCATTTGTGTTCTCCCGCTGAACGGGATAGTTAGCGATAACCTTGCCGCTTAATTCGTCGACTACATCCACAGAATCGCCGTGCCATTTACCGTCCTTCAATGAGGCGATCACAATCGCCGGACGACGGAGTTCCTCAAGTGTTTCGTCACCAACCCTTGGCTCGTAACGCGCGAGGGCGAACCCCTCCAGCACTTTGAGGGCATCGTCTTCCGCGTTGCCACTTCGAATGAAATGTTCCGCTCCGCACGATTCGAGATCAATGGATTGATCGGTCACGCCCGCCGGCTCTTGAGCAGAGAACATCGCTTGACCCAGTAACTTGATCGCGTCATCATCCGTCTTGGCATGGATTCGTACCTGGTGAAGTTCTTTATAGTAGGCGATATATGTTTTCATTTCGATTCTCCAGAGGAGCGTTTCTGACCCATGTTAGCGATGTGGCATATGCATTGCAACAGGTTAGGGTACTGCGCAGCACAAGACGGCACGGCGCAGACGAATCGGTGCATATATCGATACACACCCGCTTGCTTCCCGCAGCTGCAGGTCTTCGGCGAACGGCTGGCTATGATCGGTCGAGAGGAGGCTTGGCGATGCGGGGAACCTATCCGGCCGCGCACGAGTTGGGGCTCGATGATATTGAGATCGCGCTCTTCGAGTACTACATGCGCTTACGGCAGATCTATAAGAAGGCCGGCGACGAATTCTGGGCGGCGATGGAAGCGTGGGAGCTTTTGGACGGAATCGAGGAAGCGCTTCAGAACGAGTTCGCGGCCGCCGCTGCAGCGTCGAGAGACGACATGCAGAGCCAGATCGAGACTGCTGATCACTCCCTGGGCATACCGACGATCAGCGCGACCGTTATTTACACGCCGGGCATGTACAACGCGGAAATCCGTGCTGACGCGGCGAGGCTAGTTGCGGAATCCTCCGCTGGTTCGCTTATTCTCATGTTGGACGACGTTTTTCAGCGATTGCGGCACTCAATCGTGCCGAAGGCGCCCTACGCAAGCGAATTTCGCATCGGTCAAATCCTTGATGGAAGCGCGCACATGAGCACTCTTCTCTACGCATCCGGGAATGCTTATCGACATTCCAAAGATTGGGTCGACCTTGTGAACAGCGACGGTAAGATAGATTTCCACCATCGCGAGTACGATCGGGCTAAGAAGTCCCTGGAGATTCTCAGCGGTGCGATCGGGCTCACTCAAGTTGCGAGCGAAAGTGTATGCGTTGCGACACTGACGGTCCTCGGGCGAGACCAAATGAGCGCGAGTGGCCCGTTCGAGCGACTCTGGGATAGAACCGAAGAAGCGGGACTTGACTTCGCCGCGATCTATTGCGAGGATGACTCCGCGGAACGAGTGCGTGAGGCGTTATTGTACCAAGACGCCTACAACCGCGTAGAGACGTCTTTCTCAATGGACGAACGCCTCTTTAGGCCATGGTCCGAGGACGAGCCCGAAGACCCAACCGACGGCGGGTAGCCCAGAGCAAGCACCCCGGGGCGTCGGGACGCCGTTAAGTGCCGGCGAGGCGGGCGCCGATCAACGGCGGGGCACCTCACAAAATATCCGGCGCCAGAGTGACAGGCGTATGGCACTCTTTTGCCATCAACTGGCAACATGATCATCGGCAACTCTTCTGCGCCCCTTGCGGCCTTTAACCCTGGGCGCCTTAGCGCGGTCGCTCCTAAACGTCCATCAGCGAGTCCTTTGTTTAAACCGTTTACATAATGCCGCCAATTGCCTACAATACCATGAAGATGAAATCGACTCATCGTCGGAAAAGTCGACTAGATTCGATCGAGCTCTTTAGTGGAGCTGGCGGGTTAGCGCTTGGAACTGCGATGGCCGGCTTCCATCACGCCGCTCTATTTGAGATCGATGCAACGGCGCGCAAGACACTAACGCTCAATCAAAAAGTGAGTCGCAGACGAGGAATCTCATCCTGGACTCTGTTCGGCGATGATGTACGGAAGACGGATTTTTCCGTGTTCGCGCCGCTGGATCTGTTAGCGGGTGGTTCACCCTGCCAGCCGTTCAGTCACGCCGGCAAGCGGCGTGGACGAATGGATCGACGCGACATGATCCCAGAGTTCGTTCGGGCAGTTCGCGAAATTCAGCCTAAGGCGTTTATCTTAGAGAACGTACGTGGCCTCGCGAACTCAAAATTTGCCGACTATCTCGATTATGTAAAGCTGCAACTCTCCTATCCGCATGATTCGCCAGCCAGGCGCGAGAATTGGCGCTCGCATCATGCGCGACTTAAACGCCAAGCCTTGCGCGGATCGATCGACGCAACGTACAATGTTGTGAGTAAGGTTGTCAACGCGGCCGACTACGGCGTTCCTCAACAAAGGCAGCGCCTATTCATCGTGGGATTGCGCGTTGATCTCGGTGTGACCTGGGAGTTTCCCGCGCCAACGCACTCGCTAGACGCGCTGCTTTACGATCAATACGTTACGGGGAAATATTGGCGACGCCATGGGATAGGCCGCCGGGAAGTCCCCGAGATGTTCCGCCGACGTGTCGAGTCGCTAAACAAGCGACCACGCGGAAGGCCGTGGTTTACGGTCCGGGACGCATTAGCCGATCTGCCATCACCACGAAAGGGTGGTCGCGACACTCCCGGTTATCACAACCATCGGGGTCGGCCGGGAGCGCGCACGTATCCGGGGCATCTTGGCTCTGATTGCGATTTACCTTCGAAAACGCTGAAAGCCGGACGGCATGGAGTCGCCGGCGGCGAGAACGTGGTTTGTTGGCCGAACGGTACTCATCGGTATTACACGATTCGCGAAGCCGCTCGGTTGCAGACATTTCCCGACTCATGGAGATTCGTCGGCAATTGGGTGGACCTGATACGGCAAATCGGAAACGCCGTTCCGCCGAAGCTAGCGATGATCGTAGGGCGCAGCGTAGCCAAAGCTCTCAAGCGCGCATCATCGATGCCCATTTCGCGCCTTAACAATCGGCACAGCACGCGACGCAAAGTGCCTGCTTTATTGCGTCGCGCTGCGTAGATTTGCTTCACTAATGCTGCTAGTTATTAGCCGCTAGCTGCCGACGAGCGACTTCACGCTGTCTGGCGTCGCGCTCCTCATCAAGCATATACTCGCTATAGGGTGAGGTCTCGATGGGATAGGCGGCGTCACCCGCGATGAATTCCTGAACGGGATGCATCAGGGGGAGCACGACGGCGTAGGCGCGCCACATGCCGTTGATTCGAGCGCCACTGAGGGAGTCAAAATCTCGAATGGCTTCACCGGTCGCCGGGTCATACTTCTCCAGCAGGATTTGCGGCTCGAGGTGCTCGTGCTCCAAGTCGCGCGTCGCATCGTCATCGCCGCCGCTACGTCCCCGTGCCCGAAGGCCCGTGTGCGCCTCTCGCTTCCACTCGCGGAACGCGAACCGGCAGTTCCCCGCGTCGTCAGCACGATACTCGAGAAAGGAACCGAGCTTACTAAGGTTCTGCACCTTGTCACCTCTGCGGGCAATTTGGAAGTTCTGAAAGTTCTCATAGTACAACCCGTGCGCTTCCGGCGACTCCAAATAGTCGAATAGCGCCGTCTCTTCGGCAATGCGCAGAACCGGTCCGGTGCGCCGGCTATCGCGCTTCTTGACACGCAGATTCGTGCTCGGCTGTTTTACCAGGGCGTTGACAATTTCCGAATCAACTTGTTTGAAGAATCGCTCAAGTTTGACGTCACCCGCCCGACGTACGACCGTCAGAATCACGGTAGGGCGCCCCCGGCGCTTGCCGCCCACAACAATTGTATGACGACTCGGATCCATTATGTAGCCACCGTTAATCGAGCTGACCGCGCGCATCATCAACGTATTCCGCTCCGAAAGAATCACCGTCGAGTTCTTCCCGTAACCGCACGCTCTTCCGATTAACCCCTGCATCATAGAGTTTAAGTCCGTGAATTTCTCCGTGAACTCGAAGAAGTATTTTACCGCAGACGGAAACGCGTCACCCATCCGCGCGCGGCTCGTGACCATCAGCAAGAATGGTTTTTCTTGACGATCAGAGTCACGCTCCGCGAGTATCTGCTTGACGCTTTTGCCGGTGGCCTCCAGGCCGTAATACTGAACAACGTCGAACTCGTTGCGGATTGGTAGAGTGCCCAAGATATCGTCGGCCTTCACGTTATTGTTCAACGTGCGCATGCATACGCCGAACGTCTCGCCAGGATGCCGCTCACGTAGGTTTATCAGCATTTGGCTAATCGCCATGAGAGCATCCTCTCGGTACTGCTGCCATTCACCCTGATAGTTAAGCCGCTTGCGCATTTTATTAAAGCGGTCAAGCGAATCGAACGCACGCAGGTTGACCCTCGCAAGAAACGGTACGCCAATTTCGTTGGCAAACTCGCTAAAGCTAAGGATCCTCGGCGGATTAATCTCAGCCGCCTCGTCGATTTTAGCGCCAGCAAAGAAATTGAACCTGGAATATCCTGGCCCCAACCGTTGCGGAACCTTCCAGACTCGCTTGAGATCGTGTATCTCGTACGGCGTCGCCGACAACGCGATGAAAACGTGTTTGTCCCGCGCGATGTTCAGGCGCTTGGCCGTCTCATCGAATATTCTCGCAAAAACACATGGGTGACGCTGTATGTTTCCCGAGGGGTCGACCTCGATCCGATCGCTGGCGCCAAACTGAGGTTCGTCGATTATCATGAGCGGCGTGAAGCCCGCCTTCGCCAGCGCCTCAACTCGATCGGCGATCCTATTAACGTTTTCTCCCCATGCGCGGCGCCAAATGTAATCTTGAACCTTCGGTACGTAGAAGTAGTTCTTGACATGATTCAGCACTTGATCTCGGTACATGCTCAAAGTCGGCGCGATGACGAACAACGGGTGAAGCGTGACCGGCGTAATCGCGTTCGGGTTCGGATAGGCTTCGTCGAGTTCAAATTTCAGATCTCCATAACATGGGAGAAACCGGGTTATCTCGTGTTCGGTTTGGGCCTGATGCGACGTCTGGGACGTGAGAAGGTAAAAGCGATAGAGTTGCGTTCCCCTCAGCAGATACTATACGGGGCCTAGTAGTTGCAATGCCAAACCGGTTGTGGTCTTTCCACTCTGAAGCGCGCCCAAGATCAGACCAGCCTCACCAGGGTTGCGAAGGATGGCGATCATCGCGTCGATCGCGGTGACCAATTGCTCGCGATGGAGTACTCCAGTATCGTCAGGTCGCGTCAGGAACGGCGCGACCTTGTTCAGTGAGGTGTGCAGGTCGCTTGCGGCCGCAATGCCCGACGAGGCGTTCAGAATTACTCCAAGGTGCTCGGCTCGCGCGTACTCGTTGAAATCATGCGCGACCGCTTCAAGGTGGCTCTTGTACTCCTGGATCTTGGCCCGAAGATCGTCGTGCTGCGGCTCGGCGGTTATCATAGAGGCGCATTATAGCATGCGCATCAATTCGGCCGCAATATTTCTGCGTCGTATTATTTGCGGATTAACAGAGCAGGCAAGCGCAAGGTCGCGTCGAGCGCCGCCCGGCCGATGCGCGTCAGCACGCACTCCCAAATTATGCCGACAGCCCATCCTTGGCTCTCGAGGGCTTCGACGACCTCTCGATCACGACGGCAGTTCGCTTCGATCTTTTCGCCCCAAAACTCGCGGTTGTAGCTCGGCATTCGCACGCCGCAGGAATGACCGTGCCAATAACATCCGTGTGCGAAGACGGCATGCATGACCGCGCTGGCCGCAGCACTCTCGGGAGGTCCCTGCGGGGCGCCCGCTTTATTTCGAAAGGAGGAACGCTTCACGAACGCGCGCCAATCACAGCGGTCTCTGTTTTAGAAGTTGCCTGGCTCTCTCCTATCCATCGGAGCTAGGCCCACGACACCATGGTCCACTCAACTGAACAAATCTAGGAACGACGAAATGACAAACGAGGGAACGCGCGGTCGGCGCACAGGTTTAAGGCCTGACCAATTGGTTCCAACTGAACGGCAGATCGCCGAAAACATCATTGTTATTCCGAAAGCGTTTCTAGATCAGGCTAAGCTCAATCATCACGGATTCAAGGCCATCGTCCTAGGCGACGCCATCGAGAATCGCAAGGTCGACTCCGAAAACCGCGTGTCGCTTCCAATAAGAAATCGAGTGACAGTCGGAGAACGGCTGCGGCTTCGAGTACAGGACGGTGTGCTACATCTCGAACAGGACTCTTAACGCGACCTACAGCAATCCACGATTTCGCAGATGAGCTCGCGTCTTTGGTGTGAGTTGACTCAAAGCACTCTTGGCGCTCCGAGCGAACTGCGGCCAAACCTTAACGCAAGCGTCTAAAAGGTTCTGTAACTCGGGGTATGCCGCAAACTCTTTCGAGAGATAGACCGCGCGCACATCGAACCCGGAACGAAACTTACGATCGCCGCGCAGCACGCCTTCCGCTTCTAGCCGACGGTGAGCTTTCCTAACATTTTGAAGGTGGTAACCGGTCGCGGTTGCGACGCTAAGTGCTTGAAACGTCCAACCTAAAGCCCCGATCGTTAGGAGAATGGTCGTAGGGATGGGGCTTCCGAATAACGCGAGCTTGTCTCCGCTCCACGCTGGATAGGTTTCCGGCGCGTTAGGTTTCTGATGCCGGCGCACAAGCGGCGGCAACGGATACATTTCCTCGAGCTTTAATAATAGGTCCCGTAAAGGTTCGGCGACTGGGTATCTCGGATGCAAAATAGCAGCGGCGCCATTTTGCGTCTCCCAGACGTGCACCACGCCGCCGCGCCCGAATGGCGCATAGTGATGCCCCTCTACACGAATAGCCGGCGCCCCCGTTATTCGACGCAGATCCTTGAGGTGAAGCGCGCCATGCTTCGCAAGCGCCATCAGATTGCGTAACCGCAAGTCGGTTCCAAATAGGCGCGGAGCTTTATCTTCCGGCGTCTCAAACGACCTCGGGCGGCCTCTGGATAGGGTTGCGAAGTTCCGGACTCGCGGATCGAGTTTGTAGACTTCTTTGGCAAGCACGGCGACTAGCTCCACGTAAGCCGACGGGACACGCTCATTGATTTTATAACCAGACCGCCCGCCTGTTAGAATGCCGGCAGTCTTCAGGCGCTCAATTGAAATCTCTACCTCGCAAGGCCATGCGTCAGGAAGCCGCCGCTCGAGCGGCTTCAATGCAAGGGGTTTCCCTGCATCGATTAAGCATGAAAGAATATGGAAATCGAGCCTGCCCCTTTGCGCGAGCGGCATCGCCGGATCAATAGCGCTTTCTGAAATGTCTCCAAGACTTACGACGCGTGAACGCCGGCCCGTAAGAGAGCAAAGCGTCGATCGCAACGCGGAGATTCCTGGGTGGTGCTGGTTCAGAACTAGGTAGTAGCCACCATCATGCTGCACACTTGAAATCAAACCCGAACGCATGAGACGCCGTCTTCCCGCATCATGAGACGGACATGTCTTAACCGCTCCGCTCACATATATTTCCGTAAGCGTCCGCTGGTTAACGGCGGTGCCGAAAAGGCAGAGGCCGGCTGGGTCCAATGGTCGCGCTGGCGTGATCAACCTGTGCATTCAGACTCAGATAAGGAACTTGGTGCCGTATTCATAGCGGACTTGAGTGCCATATGCATGGCACAGAGCTGCTAATGCATCCGGCTGGACCATGCAGCATACGGTAGTCTTAACGACGTGCCGACAGACTACACTTCGGCGTCAGGCCACGACGACGAGGCTATCTGGCACGTATCTTCCTATCAAGCAGTCTTGCTGTTCAACGCACAAGTTGTCGCCCAAATTGTAAGCTCCCGAACCTGCTGCAGGCCAGCTTCGGGATGCATCGCCGCCAAAGTGGAGGCCAGTTCTGCACTACTTCGTATTGAGCCGCTATTTAGCAAATCATCAGGTTTCTTATCATTTTCTATTTTTTCAAACGAGTGCTCGAACTCTCCCCACTCCTCTGCCGAGAGCTTCCAGATGTCGTGCTCGGGCTGTGGCTGAAGATCGCCGAGTTCACGGAGAATCCGCCTAATGGCTTTCATCTTGATCTTCGGGGACCAATCCGTGTTGCCAATTGTTTCAAGTCGAGCTCTTAGGCCGTCATCCGGACTCATCGGAATCTGGCACGCGCCGACCGTCGCCTTGACGAGCTGGATCTTGCGATCGAGCGTGATGAGCTTACCAGCTCGCAATATCAACATCGCGTATAGATGGAAGTGGCCCGCCGCGAATAGGAATAGGGGACCTGCACACCATTCCAACCCCGCACGGCTTTCCCGCAGCATTGCGGCAAGGTTCCAGGCAATCCGCGGCGTGGGCTGGCCGCCTTCGAACCGCAGGATCGAGCGCGCGTAAGTGATTTCAGCTGAATGCGGGAGAGTAGCCCGCTCCTTAGAGCTGGTCACGATCTTCCTCATGCCAGCAAGCCCAAGGGTCAGGTTCCGTTGCGGAGATACCTGCGCGATCAGCTCGTGCCAACCTGGCACGACGTGCTCCCGAACCGCCAGTCTTCGATTCATATGAAAGGCATTATAGTGTAATGCCTTCCACTCGACCAGGGACACACGGGCGATCGTCCCTCGCCGCCCTAGCTCTAGGGTGATACCGTGAGCAAACAAAACGGGGCCCCGGCTGCTGCCGGAACCCCTCGGAAACTGCTCGTCTGCGGCTCGTCAGAACCGAAAATCGCAGACGGGTCTTGTCCCAGGACCATCCTACACCACCTTGGTACCCGTGGGAAGGCCCGGAGAAAGGCGCCCTACGATGCCCCCGGATTCAACAAGTCCCATCCGCCAATCCCTCGCATGGACCGAAGGGTCAACCGAGCCGGCCAAATGCTCATGCACTCGATTTCGCAAGGCTGGCCTCTGTCGACATATCCTTGCTCTTTCAATAGCGCTAGCCACGCCTAAGCACGTCACACCTAGCGTGTCCCCTAAATCCAGACGAGCAGGTTCACGAGATGAGTAGGCAACAGCAACGGGCTTCTGAACGCTCCGCCGCAAAGGCGATTACGCGCAAACTTTATCTCGCCGCCGACGGCGATTTCGAAGCCTTGGCCAGTCCGTTCATCATGCAGTACAGCGATCTCAATGATCGTCAGAGGCGCGGTTTTGCGATGTGGAAGCGATCGTTGGACAAACCCGGCCGTTGGTTCTTCGGAGCTATTAAAGATAGCGTCATCTGGCTTTCAGCTTCGGACGCACGAGCGTACGAAGTGACATACGCTCTTCGCAATCTGCGGGGGACCATGGCCTGGAAATTCCGCTGTCAATGCTGGGATTTCAAGAAACGCGGCGAGATCGATTGCAAGCACATATTCGCAGAGCGTTTGAGGCGAAAAGAGGTCGTCGTCGAAGGGGCACCATCCAAGCGAGAGGCTTCCAAGAGAGCTAAACGCCGTCCAACACGCAAGCGTCATGGTCACGACGGTCGTACCATTAAATCAGTTCAGCGCTCGGCTCGGGTGAAGGGTCCGGTACGCATTCCGATATTGCTCGCATCGCTAAAGGCCGCCTACGACCGCAATTGTAGCGAGATCGTAATCCCGATACGCCCACACCTATACCGGGGCGGATCCCATGGCACATTGCATTCCACTAAGGCGCTTGCGCTAGTTGCAAAGATCGCGCATGGAAAGTCGGCCGACGAGATGGTGAGCCAATACGAACGGATGATCGAAGAAGGTACGCTTTCGCGCAAGAGGCCGCCGTCGCAGGGCACTTTGTCCGACTGGTTCAATGACGAGCGGCTGACGCCGATCCTACATGAATTTTTGCGAGTGACGAGCCTGCCGTTCATCGAGCGAGAGATCGGCGCGATGGTGGATTCCACGAAAGTCTCGCAGCTCATGACCGCCCATTATAAGCGGGTTAGATACGGTGATGATACGCGCGACGAGGCCGATTGGATGAAATGTCATGCTATCGTCGGCGTCGAGACGTTGGTCGTTATGGGCGTCGAATTCTCAGGTTCGCATAACGACGACGACGAGACGAGCAAAACGCACGACATTAACTTCCTGCGAACGCTGGTCGAGAAAGCGCTGCGTTCGTTTCCACTGGAATATCTGCTCGCGGACAAGGGATACTTGTCGGGTCCCGTATTGGATTGGCTCTGGGAGGGCGTCCAGATGAAGGCCGCGATCCCGGTGAAGAAGCGTTGGTTTCGTGATGAGAGTAAGGAGTACAGCGTCGCAATCCGCAATCTCGTTGAGTGGTTTGACCGCAACAACAATCGAGATTTCCACGAAACCTACCGCTGCCGGTCCAAAATTGAAACGCTCTTTTCTCTACTCAAGCGCCTCGCTCGCGGATATTGCTGGTCCCGCGGTCGAAAGCGAGAGCAAGAACTCAATTCCACAAAGCCCTCGACGGCGTGGATAAACGAGGTACTCTGTAAACTAATTTATCTCAATTTGCGAACCACGGTCTCGCTCGAAGAAGAGACGGGCGTCAAGATCGACTACTGCATTCCGTTCAGACGTTTTCCAAAGCCGACGGAGCCGCTATTAAAGAGTTGGAAAAAGGCGGCCTAGATACTAGACCCGCATAAAAAAACAGAGCCGCGGATCAGGCTCTGTTTTTTTATGCTTTCTTGGGGCGCAAATGCCGAGATACCGCGAAATGCAGCGGGTATGCGTTCCCTAGTTCTTCGCGATCACTCCCGCACATGATGCGCCGAAATTGCCGTCGTTACCGCATTTTCGGTGCACATTTTCATCACCGAAAATCCCATTCCGCAGGATCTGCCACATTTCGCGATATCTGGCCATTTCGGCGAGATACCGCGAGTCAGCACTAGAACGGGATCTCTTCGTCCAGCGAATCTTCGACGCGCGCTGCGCCTGCCGCAACCGGCGTGCCGTTGCCGAAACCTTCGCTCGATTCTTGCTGCTGACGGTCTTGACGCGAGCCCAGCATTTGCATCGTGTTGATTACGAT
>JABXNS010000089.1_pt1 | contig 32983 bp, 30 predicted proteins | sample 7301101 | NCBI WGS metagenome assembly JABXNS01 (sample SAMN14449646, study PRJNA615230) | soil metagenome | isolation source: soil from bare, unvegetated metal-rich iron-sulfur acidic spring small-cell... | place: Canada: Paint Pots Mound, Kootenay National Park, BC | collected 2017-05-25 | reverse complement strand
GACCAGCAGCAGTAATACCAGACAATCGCTAAAGGACACGAACACCAACAAGAGCTAGCCGTAACGCGGCACGAATGAGACTCGCTCCCAGAGCATCCACAGCGCCGAGCCTCGTGTCGATTTCAGTACGATCAACAAGCGGGGCGAGCAGCCACTGCCGGAGCAAACGGGCACCCATCGGCGTGAGAGTACGATCGAGAACTCCAAGGAGCGTTCCCGAGGTTTCGCCACCGCGCATCGACTCGACCAGCTCGAGATTTCGACGCGTCATCTCATCGAGAGGCAGAATACATCCCGGTCTCTCGACCTTTGGGCGGGCGAGATGCGACATACCGGAGGGCTGGAGCTCATTGAGGTAACGGAGCAGCGCACCCGCAGCTCCGACGACTGCCTTGTCTCTATTCTCGATCCCGAATGCCTCAAGCGAGCTCACCCGGAAGTGTTCCACTAACTGATCGCGGCCGAGTTCACTGTCGAATTCCCAGATTTCGCGCTCGGTTACCATCGGGCCTTCTTCCCCGACCGGGCCCTTCAGGATGTGAGCGAGGTTTGCGCCTCGCGCAAGGATTACTTCTCGGGGCGTGAATCGCGACAGCGCGGATTCCAGGTCGCGGATTCCTGCGGCAGCGAGCCTGAGCTCCCCTGTAGAAAGATCGGCGGCCGCGATTCCAACCAGATCGCCGTCCCGGTTGAGCGCGCACAGATAGTTGTTACGACTGCCGTCCAACAGATCGTCGGAGAATGCCGCACCAGGCGTGATGGTCTCCACGACCTCGCGCTTGACGATGCCCTTGGCAAATTTCGGATCCTCGGTTTGCTCGCAGATCGAGACCCGGAATCCGTGCTGGACCAATCGCCGCAGATATTCACCGGCCGCCTTGACTGGAACACCGGCCAGGGGCACCACATTCGCACCACCGTTGTTTCTGGACGTGAGCGTGAGGCCGAGTGTTTTCGAGGCTATTTCCGCGTCCTCGTAGAACATTTCGTAGAAATCACCCATCCGGAAGAACAGAATCGCGTCCTGATGACGCGATTTGATCTCCCGGTACTGCTGCATCAACGGTGTTGATGCAGCGCGACTCACCGTTCGGGTGCCCGTACTACAAACCCATTCATGTGCTTGGCCTTGATCTTCCGGAGTGTGCTTTCTGCTTCTGTCGCTGTGGCGTAGTGTCCGATCCTGACCCGAAACGGTGCGGCGGATCCGTCGACTCGCGCCACATAACCGCGCTTGCGCAACGTCGAAACGAGCTTGTCAGCTTCAGCCTTATGATTATAGGCAGCTACCTGGACAGAATAGCCGCTCGCGGCCTTCGCTGGATCGACGATGCTGGGCCTTGAGTCATTGGCCTCAGTCGGTGGCTTGGGACGCTGAGTCTGTACGATTGTCCTGGGCGTAGTCGAAGCGGTTGCAATCCTAGGCGGCATCGTGTCGATGGCTTTCGGTTTTCCCGTCACCACAGGCGGGACCGGGCTCGGAGACGCCGCTACCAAGGTCGCCGGGTGATCTACACTTGCCGTTGGAGCGCTCGCTGTTGCAACAGCGGCGGTTGATGGACAGCGCTGGCCTTGATACTGAATCTGATTTCTCAGCTCCACTTCGGCGGCATCGGACTGAGCCAGCGCATTCGCATTCGCTGCACAGGCGCTCGGGACGTCATTCTTCTCGAACAGCACCCGGGCGGTCCAGTAGCTCGCTCTCGCAAGAGATTTGCTCCGCGGATAGTCGCGTGGAATCCGCTGTAGATGGACGAGCGCTCCATCGCGATCGCCGCGTGCCAGTTCGAGCTGTGCCAGGCGCAGCAGCGCGTCCGCGGCCTGCGGAGCGAGCGGATAATCCACCACTATGTGCTTATAGTCACTCTCCGCATCCGCGGCATTTGCAGCCAATGTAGCCCGCCAGAACAGCGCCTGCGGATATAGCGGAGCCGTCGGCGGTGTCGCTCCGATCACGGAATCGATCAGTGCTCTCCCGGCTGCTCCATTGCCATCGCCGACCAGCGTCTGGGCTCTCACAAAAACCGGGTCGATCGGACGCGAAGGAGCTTGAGCGGCCGCCAGCGTCACGGTAGAAAATACCAGCACGGCGGAAAGACCTGTCCATCTAAACATCTCACCACTCTCCTATTGACTCATGCGGCAGCGCGCTTCTCGTCGGCTGCACACAGGCAGAGTACTACAGTAGACAGTAATTGTTCTTCGGATGAGACTCTGCTCTCCTTCAGGGCTATGTCGACCTCGAGCAGGAATTCGAGTGCGCGATCGAGTGATTCGCGGCTCCAGCGTTCTGCGGCACGAGCCCAGACAGGGGTAGCCGATCCCCAGGGCCGTCCTGTAAAAGCGCCCGTCTCTTTCAGAAGATCGAGGTATTCCTGGGCGAGACGAGCTCTTGAGAGACCTTCATCCATTCTCGCACGCCCCCACGAGATGGCGAGCATCTGTGTCGATAATGCCATGACGATTGAAACAGCCGTTGTTTTCGGCTGGGCCAGAACGTGAGGAACAAGTCCGAGCGCGCGAGCAGCGTTCCGATCGGCGACCGCATCGAGAAGATCAGACTGCGTCTCGCCCCGTTTCACCCCGACTACGGTTGCGACGGCTTCTTCGCTGATCTCCTGGCTATGACCTTCTATGTAGCTCGCGAGTTTGTCCAGCTCACCCGCCAGTTGATGCAAATCGCCGCCAACTGCGGCCTGAAGAAGCTCGATTGCTGGCTCAGTGATCTTTACGCCAAGCTCGGTGGTTGCCCTGTGTGTGATCCACTTGGGAATTCGGTCGCCAGTCAGCGGATCAAATTGAAGCGGTGTGCTCGAGGCCGAGAGCGACAGATCTGCCTTGGATCCCGCAGTTCCGATCATGAGGAGCAACAAGTCGGGTACGGGGTGATTCAGGTATTGATCGAGGACTTTGCGCGCCTCTTTCCTGAGGGCACCCACTTCGCGGATCACGATCACCCTTCTCTCTGCCATCAGCGGTGGCGTTGAGAGCAGGACTCCAAGGATCTCAGCCTCGAGATCGGCGGCTCGTCTCGTGTCCAGGTTGAAGTCCCTGGTCTCCGGCTCCAGAGCAGCCTCTATCAGCTGCCGGACCGCGTCATCCTTCTGATAATCGTCCTCCCCCGAGATGTAATAAGCGCCGTCGAATGACTGGCGCTTAATCGCATCACGAAGTGTTTTGAGAGAGGATGCGGACATCCTCGAAATATACGGCCGCTCTACTGGGCTGCCGATGGCTCGGGGGCGCTAACGCGTATAGTTCGTGAGCTCGAGCTTAGAGTGCGCAAAACGCACGGGAACCTGCTCTGCAAACAGAGCCGCCGGCCAGATAGTCAGGCCGGCTGAAACGGACGCGACTATTGCCGGTGTCGAGGTTGTGATTGGTGTGAGCTCCGGCTCCGGGATGGTTGCGATCACGGGGGGCATTAGGAGATCGCGCGGAGCGTCAGTGCTGTGGTACAGTATCGTCCCTATGTATCCCAACATGACTGCGCTCGCGAGTGTGGCTGCGATGGCGCTACGCCTGAGATTCCGCTGTGTAGTGGCCAGAAGATGGTCACTATGACATTCCCTGAGGCGCGCCTCGAGCCGCTCGGAAAAGTCCGCGGAGGGCTCTATGGAAGGAAGATTTCTGAAAAGCAGAAGCGCTCGGCGGATCTTCGCATCGTGCTTCGCGCAACTTTCACATTCAGCAATATGCCGCTGCATGCGAACCAGCTCGATCCCAGCGAGGGTATCGTCTACAAAAGCGACATGCTGATCACAAAACTCGCGGCAATCCATGGAGATAGGTTGAGGGTTCGGTAACAGGTACCCACCAGGGGGGCGCCTGTTCCCAAACCGTCAGACCTAATCTACATACGGAGCAATGATTTCCGCGAACGAATTTCTCGCCCTGTTAAGCCGGGATTTGACCGTCCCGAGATTGCATTCCGTGATCTCCGCGATCTCCTCGTAAGACTTGCCCTCGAGCTCTCGCAGGACGAACACATTCCGGTGGTGCTCGGGAAGCTTGGCTACGCTCTCCTCCACAATCTCCCTTAGGTGGCGCTTCCGATACATATCATCCGGACGGGACGTCGTGTCCTCAAACTGTAGAGGACGATCGTCATCTTGGGAGTTCTTCTGGACCGTCTGAAAGAGCACCAGCGGATTGCGCGAGCGGTTGCGCAGCTCGTTCTTGGAGAGATTCGAGGCAATCGTATAGACCCAAGTCGAAAACTTCTTTGAGCGGTCGAAGCGATGCAGATGGCGGTAGACACGAATGAAAACCTCCTGCACCAGGTCTTCGGCCTTCTCCCGGTCACCGATTGTGCGGTACACGAAGTTCAGAAGCCGAGTCTGGTAGCGTGTCACCAATTCCGAGAAAGCGCGCTCCTCTCCCCCAAGGAACTCAGTCACGACGGCTGAGTCATCCATCGCCTGCAGGCGCTCCCTGACGCTCGGCCCTTCTACCGATACAACTCGCTTACGGACGATGTCAGCCATTGCTCTCTCCTCTAAATAAGAGACTCTCGCGACACTAGATCGTGCACATCTCTACTGGAACTTTTCTGCGCTAGCACGTAATGCACGGCTTGTGCCCGATGGCAGTCTGGACTAAGCGATTGTCAGAAAAGGACTTATGGCGTTCGACTCAAGCTTGAGCTTGTCCAGATTCTGCCAACTCTGTCCTATTTACATGACATGTCGGCGCCTTTGCTTGATTAGACGCCAATTTGGCTCGGGGGGTTAACGGCCCGTGCGAAACCCTGCGGCGAACAAGAGACCGAGTGCAGTCTTCGCATCCTGGACCTCACCTGCCTCTATCATCTCCAGTGCCTGGGAGAGCGGCATCGGATGGAGCTCCAGAAATTCATCCGCCTCGTGTTTAGTCTCCCCTGTGACCAATCCGGTTGCCATGAAAAGGTGGATTTTCTCATCCGTGAATCCCGGAGTCGTATACATCGTGAGCAGGTACTCCAGGTGTTCGGCCGTGCAGCCGGTTTCTTCTTTCAACTCCCGTGCTGCACAATCGCGGGGATCTTCCCCATGGTTGAGTCTTCCCGCTGGGATTTCGTAGAGGTAGCCATCGGACGCATAGCGGTATTGCCGGATCATCAGTACCTGCGGATCCTCCCCTCTTGGATCGCTTAGGAAAGGGACGACTGCGCTTGCGCCTGGATGCCGGATCATTTCCAACTTGCCAACGGAGCCGTCGGGAAATCGGACCGTATCTAAGTCAAGCGAGATGATCTTCCCCGTGTAGACACGCCTGGATTCTATCCGGCCGGGATTCGTTTCATCTCCCATCGCGGATTAAGTTCTAGGCGCCATGAAGGTGGAGGTCTCCGACCTTCAGATCGGCGACAGAATCACGAATGACCCGTGCGTCACCGACCACGGTCGTCTGCAGCTCGTTCGGATGCAGGTGTGACTTGGCCGCCTGGAGGACTGCTTCTATCGACACCTCACGGACATTCTTTCTGTACGATTCGTAGTAGTCAGCGGGCAAATCGTAGATCACGAGTGTCGCGAGTGCGGACGCTATTGCAGCAGTCGTCTCGTATCGGATGGGGAACACCCCGTCGAGATAATCTCTCGCCAGCGATAGCTCCTCTTCAGAGATTCTTTCGCTGCGGATTCGATCGATCTCAAGCAGAATCTCGCGCAGTGCCGGCGCGGTTACTTCACTTTGCACAGCCGTCGAGACGATGAATGGACCTGGTCCGCGCCGCCAGTCGTAAAATGATGAGGCACCGTACGTATAGCCGTGCACTTCACGGAGGTTCAGGTTGATCCGTGAGCCGAAAAGGCCGCCCAGAACCGCGTTCATCAGGAGCGTCGGGAAAAAGTCGGGATGCTTGCGCGGCAAACCGACATGCCCAGTTCGTAGCTCCGACTGAGGCGCTTCAGGCTTGTTAACGATGTGAACGCTCCTTCGAGTCGTACGGGCGTTTGCTATTAGCGGCCGGTTCGGAGCCCGTCCCGACGGCCAGTGCTCAAACGCACGCGTGATTAGTGTGCGTGCGTCACCCGCCGAGATGTCTCCCGCAACGATCACCGTCGTCGACCCAGTGCGATATCTGGATCGATAAAGCTCCTGAACGTCTTTCTGCGATAATGCACTTACGCTCTCGGTGCTTCCTTCATCGGGTATCGAATACCGGGATTCATGCGCGTAGAGGAACTCCGAAAACTTCTCGTCTGCCAATCCTCGTGGCTCCATCTCGAGCTGAAGGATCTCGGCGAGACGCTCCGCTTTGAGCCGTTCTACTTCGCGCTCGGGGAAAACCGGACTACTAATGACTTCGCCAAGGAGCTTCGTCGCCTCTTCCAGCTGGTCTGACACCACTGTGATCTTGATGAATGCGCTGTCCCAATCCGCGCCGGATTCGACTGATGTCCCGAGCTGTTCGAATTTTTCCGCCAGCTCCGCCCCATCGAAACGCTCGCTGCCTTCGAGGAGCGTGCCGACAGTCAGAGCGGCGATTCCTTCCTTGCCCACCGGATCATTTGTGGATCCCGCATCGACGAGGACCAAAACCGTGACTACCGGGAGTTTCGTCACTGGTGCCGTAACCAGTCGAATTCCGCTCGGTAACGTCTCATCATAGAAATCCGGGAACCGGTAAGCCCGGGTTGGCCCTGGCTTCGGACGAAGGGACGTAACCATCAGCTGGCGCTGGCGGCAGCAGCTAGTAGGCTCTCTGACTCTACTCCTTCCTTTGGAACGTAGAGCAAACTTGCCCGGTTGTTCTCGCCAAGTCGTTGGGATATGAACTCGTTGACCTTTTGGGTGGTTACAGAGCGGTACTGGTCTGCCTGCTCGTTGATCAGCTCCGGCTGCTTGAAATACGTGGCGAACATCGAAAGCCTGTCTGCTCTCTCGCCCGCTGATTGAAGAGAGGTGATCAGATCGGTCTCGATTAGTGAGACGGCCCTTCTTACTTCCGGTTCCGTGACGCCTTCGCGATAGATCAGGTTGATCTCTCGTTCGACCTCTTCTTCCAGCTTGGCAACCGGAGTTTCCGGCCGCGCGGTGACGTCGACTACCAGGAGATCGGTCCCCTTCGCAAGGTCGAACGTGAATGCGCCGGCATCCGCGGCTACCTGCCGCTCACGTACCAGAGAGCGATGAAGGCGGCTTCCCTTTCTCATCCCAAGCACCGCTGAGGCTACGCTGGCAGCGTAATACGGCTCACTTCCAAAAACCGGTGAGCGAAATGCCATGAATAATCGTGGGAGGCTGACGTTGTCGTAAACCACTTCCCTTAATCGGTCTCCAAACACGGGGGGAAGGTTCATGAGGGGCAACGACGGTTTTCCTTTTCCGCGCGGAATGGTGCCGAAGTACTCTGTAACGAGCGTGCGTGCGCCTGCCGAATCGAAATCACCAGCAATCGAGAGAACTGCGTTGTCCGGCGTGTAGTATGTGGCGAAGAATTGCGCGATGTCGTCCAGCGATGCGGCCGAGAGATCCTCCATGGATCCAATAAGCGAATGCTGGAACGGGTGTGCCGGAGGGAACACCAGCTCCTGCATCTTTTCGAGCATCGTACCGTATGGTTGGTTGTCCACTGCCCATCGCCGTTCATTTTTCACGACGTCACGCTGGTTATCCAGCTTTTCCTGAGTCATTGCCGGAAGCAGTTCACCCATGCGATCGGCCTCCAGCCATAGAGCAAGCGCAAGCTCGTTCGACGGGACCGTTTCGAAATAGTTCGTGCGCTCGAGCCACGTAGATCCGTTTAGCGTCCCACCCGCGCGCTGAATCAGCTCGAAATGCTCGTTCGAGCCGACATGCGCCGAGCCTTGAAAAAGCATATGCTCGAAGAGATGCGCGAACCCAGTCCTGCCGGCTTTCTCATTTGCCGACCCTACGTGGTACCAGAGATTCACCGCCACGATTGGCGTCGTGTGATCCTCCGACAGCGTTAGGAAGAGGCCGTTGTCGAGGTGGAAGGTTTCTACCGGGATTCGCATTACCGTAAATTGCCCGCCATGCAAACCCACTGGAACCCCCTCGTCACTCACACGTGATTGCGATCCTGGTCATTCTCGCGTTGCTCTCGGGGTCAATGTTGCTGCTCTGGTGGTCACAGGAACGAATTCTGTTTCAGCCGCCTCGGCTGCCGGAATCTCCACCTGAAGCCGGGCGGGTGAGCTATGAGGCGGTAGACGGACAGCGCCTTGTCGGCTTCGTAGTCGGAGATCCCCTGAGCGCGCGCGGCGTTCTGCTCTGCTTCCATGGCAACGCGGACTTAGCCGTATGGCAGCTCGATTGGGCACGCTCGGTGGAGCATCGTACCCGATACGCAGTTTTTCTCGCCGAATACCGGGGCTATATGTCACTCGGCGGCAGCCCCACCTACCAGAGCACGAGGCTCGACGCGCGCGCTGCCTATGACCATCTGCGAAATGCCTTTCATATCGATCGCACGCGCATGGTCTATTTCGGCCATTCCCTCGGCAGTGCGGTAGCAACAGAGCTCGCCGAAATCCATCCGCCTGCCGCCTTGCTTCTCCAGTCACCATTTTCTTCTGCGCGTGCAATGGCAAGACTGATCGTGTCGCTGCCTATCGTTCTTGTCTGGAGAGCTATATCACGGATTCATTTCGACACGGTGAGGGTCGTCTCGGAGCTGGATGTGCCAGTATCGGTAGCACATGGTCGGCGCGACCGAATCGTGCCATTCCGGATGGGGGTCGAAGTTTACGAAGCTGCGAAAAGAAAAGGTCAGCTTCTGGTCGTGGACACAGCCGGACACAGCGACATTGCCGATATCGCCGGCGAACAATACTGGAGTTGGATCGCGGGGGCCCTGGAACCCCGGACCGATCCGCCCCTTATTAAGTAGCACAACGCTACTAAACGAGGTGGTTTTTTCACAGCCTCCCTTCGAAAAAGAAGGTGAGCGGTGCTTTCACCGATTCGCTAAACATGTACTTCCAGCGCTCCTCTCGGTTCGGAGAGATTGGGCTGGTCTGCGTCGGGGAAGTGTAAGGCGTAAACCCGAAACGTCTCGCCAGGATCCGCAGCCGCAGCATATGGAAGGGATCACTGACGAGAAGGGCGGTTTGAAGCCCGCGCACTTCTAGCATGCCCGCGACCGCGCGCATCGACTCGCTGGTAGTCCGACCTTCGTTCTCCACCAGAATCGCGCTGTCCGGAACGCCGTGTCTCCTGGCGTAGTTTCTTCCTACTGCTGCTTCGCTGGTGGTATCACCAGATCCCGTTCCGCCGGTGAGTATTAGTAGCGACGCCAGATGGCGATTCCAGAGATCCAGCGCATGGTCAAGCCGGGCTCGAAGGACAGGCGACGGTTTCCCCGCGTATTGTGCCGCACCCAGTACCACTATCGCCTGTGCAGGTCGGGCCTCATCGCGCGAACTCCAAAGGAGAACGGCAGCTGCCGAAATGACCCAGAGGGCAAATGCCATTGCAACTATGACTGTCAGTATTCGCTGAACGATCTTTACGGCATGTTTCGCTTTCTCAGCGTGCTTCATCCGTAGAAGCTACGCTAGAAAGCATGCCTCGTGTGAGGCTCCGGACACTCGGCGGAATAGCCATGGGCGACTAGAGCCGCTTGGAATCGATCCTGGACCTCTGGTTCCCCGTGTACCAGCCATATAGGTCCCAGCCTCGGTGATTTGTCCCTAACGCGCCCGAGCCAAGTCACCATCTCGGTCCTGTCGGCATGCGCACTGTACCCGTCGATGACTTCCACTCGCGCGTGGAGAGGCACATCATCGCCAAAGATCTGGAGAGCCGGTTGTCTCTCGACGACTCTTCGACCGAGCGTATGCTCCGCCTGAAAACCGACGACAAGAATCGTGTTTCGCGGATCGCTCGCTCCTTGCACGAGGTGATGAAGGATCCGCCCGTTCTCCATCATCCCCGACGCGGCGATTATCACCATTGGACCGTGGGCACGCGATAGCGCCTTTGACTCCTCCACATCACGCGTATAGTGCAGGAGATCGAAGCGAAAAAGCTCCTTCGCCTTCCGTACCATTTCCTCCGATCGATCAAAGCTTTCCGGGTGCATCTCAAAGACGGTCGTGGCATCGATCGCCAGAGGACTGTCCACATAGATCGGAATCGATGGGATCGCGCCCTGCCGAGCTAGACTATGAAGGACGTAGATCATCTCCTGCGTTCGACCAACCGCAAATGCAGGAATGAGAACGCGTCCACCGCGGGCAGCGGTCTCACGGACGACTTGAGCCAGCTGTGCCCGTGCGCCTTCGACGGATTCGTGGTCACGGTCTCCGTAAGTGGATTCCATGATCAGCGCGTCAGCGCCCCAAGGCGGAGTTGGATCCCGCACTATGGCTAGACCGCTTCGGCCAATGTCTCCAGAGAAGACCAGTCGTTTTGTCTTCCCTCGCTCCGTGCAATCGAGCAGTACAGACGCCGAACCCAGAATATGACCGGCGTCGATGTAGCTGGCGCGCACACCGGGAACGACGTCAAATGGTCTATTGTAAGGAACCCCGACCATCAATTCCATCGTGCGCACTGCGTGTCGCATTCCATACAACGGCTCGATAAACGCCTTTTTTCTCTTCGCCAGGAACTCCGTATCCTTTTCCTGAATGTGAGCCGAGTCGGCAAGCATTACCGCAGATAGCTCTCGCGTTGCCGAGGTTGCCCAGATTGTCTTGGAGTAGCCCTCGGCAATCAGATATGGAAGGCGACCTGAGTGGTCAATGTGAGCATGCGACAGAACGACGGCATCGAGCTCCTTGATCGGGAGCGGGAGTCTACGGTTCTTTTCAGCGGATTCTTGGCGTCTTCCCTGAAACATCCCGCAGTCCAGCGCCACGGTGTGCCCGTTGACGTGAAGGAGGTGACAGGAGCCAGTGACTTCGCGAGCAGCTCCGACGAACGTTATCTCCAAACAGCTATCCTTCTGCTACCGCATCGCGCTGAAACAGAATCGTGAGCCGTTGTTCGTCCTGCGACATGAGCGCCGGCTCCCATCCTCCTCGGCTCCTCTCATTGAGAAGATCGGTGAGCGTGTCCTCATCCTCGCGGGTATGGCGCGTCAACTTGACCACTACAGCCTGGTATTCTTTCATCAGGGATTAGAGATTATGAGCCGGTGAGCGTCCACTGTGCTGATGCCGGAACCCTGGGGATGGTATGATCGAGCACGTCAAGGAGTTCCCCTCTCTGACTATTATCCGGCATCCTCTCGTTCAGCACAAGCTGACTATTCTGCGCGATCGGCAGACGGAGACTAAGCACTTCAAGGAGCTTGTCGATGAGATTGCGATGCTCATGGCCTACGAAGCCACTAGTGAGCTGAGTCTCGAGCCGAGAGAGGTAGACACTCCCCTGGAGAGAGCATCGGGATGGCACATCAGCGGCAAGAAGCTGACGCTTGTCCCAATTTTGCGCGCGGGCCTCGGAATGGTGGAAGGAATTCTCCGTCTCGTCCCGTCTGCGCGAGTAGGCCACATTGGGCTCTACCGGGACCACGACACTCTGCAGCCAGTCGACTACTACTTCAAGGTCCCCGGCGACACGGCGGAACGGGATTTCTTCCTGCTCGACCCGATGCTCGCCACTGGAGGGAGTGCTGCCGCTGCTGTCTCTTCGTTGAAGAGAGCAGGCGCAAATCGGATTCGATTCCTCTGTCTGGTCGCCGCCCCGGAAGGAGTCCGGCACCTCAGCGAGGTGCATCCCGACGTTCAGATCTATTGCGCGGCGCTCGACCGAGAACTGAACAAGCAGGGTTATATCCTGCCGGGGCTTGGGGATGCCGGTGACAGGTTGTTCGGTACCCGTTGAGCGTTAGCCGAACCACTCCCTGGGATTCAGCTTCTGTTGGTCGGCGGCGTCGATGACCCACTGTTGGCTCTGTGGGTCTGTCACCTCACCGGTCACCAGCTCAAACCAAGCCGTCGCTTTTTTGACATCGCCGATTCGCCTCCACAGCTCGCCGACCAGATAGGTAAGGATTGCCCGTTCACCCCTAGGAACAGCGTCATAAGCCCGGAGTGCTTCCTCGAATGTCCACGCCGCCTGTCGACGATAGTAGCGCTCCGCTTCCACATCTCCCTCATCAACGCAGCACCAGGCAGCACGAAGGAGAAGGTCCGCGATGTGACGAGAATCCAGACCTTGCCACTGAGCGACTTTAGCAGCGGCTTCATACTTCTCCGAGCCACAAACAAGGGACGGTCGAAGCGGGGCAAGCTCCTTTAGAACCTGCTGTTTCAGCACCGGGCTCACATCTGTTGCAGCCGTAAAGTCAGCCTCACCACCAGAGTAGCCGCATTCGCTGCACATGTGTATCAGATAGGCGAGCGGCTGAGTTCCAGCAGCTCGCTCGTGGAAATCAGTCCTCTTGCCACCGAACGCATTCGTCGAAACTACGCTCTGGGACTTGAACTCGTTGTCACACACGGGACAACGAAGCTCGATCTGACGCAGCGTTGTCATGGCCACTCCTCCTATCGACTCTTCGAATGTCTCCGGAAATGAAGAGGAATATCTGTGCCATGATTTTGAAAATGATGTAGGGTAGATCGGCCTTGTTGATAGTTTGGGTCGATTGTATCTTCTCGCATCGCAAAAACCGCGACTGGCTCACCACCCCGCGACCTGGTCGTTGATGCTCATCAACCTACTGCCTGACTTCTTCGCAGTTCACAACAGTACAGACCGTGTCGCCGCCTATCTCCGCTACTTCGAAAATCACCGCCGCTTTCTAGAAGCCTACTGGCACAACTACGTCCTGGATCCAGCAGGACCGCATTTTCTGGAAGTCGTTCGCTCTGCCGCACTTGCGAGCCGCGTAGACCTTCGCACGATGCTCGAGAGGATTGACGTCGTCTCCCTCGCCAGGAACACGGAAGAGCAGTGCCGGACCCTCCTCGACGTTGACACCGATATCGACGTTGTTCTCATGGTCGGTGTCGGTGCCGCAAATGCCGGCGAGCTCGTAGTTGAAGGGAAGGGGGTCGCTTTTGTCTGCCTCGAGCATTTCACCAGCGTGACGAATCCAGAAACCCAGGGCTTGGGGCTGGACCCGGAATTGATCCCGCTCTGGCTGACCCATGAGATCGCACACACGGTTCGCTATACTTCGCCCACCAGCCGAAGTGAGATGAAACACCTGATCGACGATGCCAGTGGATATTACTCTTACTGGGAAACCGGCAGACGCGCTTCACTCCGCGAGCTGATGATCAACGAAGGCCTGGCAACCCTCGCGTCGCGAGCAATCAGCCCAGGACATGCTGCCTGGGAGTACTACGGCTACACGAGGCGTGAGTACGCCAGCGTTCGCGAGCTAGAGCCTTTGATGGCGAGAGCGCTCGCCTCCGACCTTGATCGCGCCGGCTTGGGCCTTCGCCTCAGGTATCTCTCTGGCGGGATGAGCGATGATGCGCGAACTGTGGAACGTCACGTGTTCCCCGAGCGGAGCGGCTATTTCCTCGGCACCAAGATGGTCGAGGCAGCGGTCAACGCACGCGGGCTTTCGTGGGCCATCCGCGCCAGTGCCAGCGAGATCACATCGCTTGCCAGCTCCGCTGCCGCCTCAGCTTAGAACTATTTTCCAACACAAAAAGAGCTGAACACCCGGTCGAGCACATCATCGACTTCCACGGTTCCGATCAACTCTTCGAGTGCACAGACCGCAGTCCGCAGATGGACAGCGGCAATAGTTGCTGGAAGTTTTTCCTCCCGCCAAGCCTGCTTGAATTGTTCCACCTCTGAACTGGCACTACTGATCGCCTTACGATGGCGGGCTCTCGTAAGTATAGGCAAATCGGGAACGATCTCCCCATGTCGCGAATCCAGCGCACCATCAATCGCGCCAAGCAACTCCTGAAGACCTGAGCCCGTTTCAGCACTTACTGGAATCACGCCCCGTGAGGGGGGATCGTCATCTCGCTTTGGTAGTAGATCGGCTTTCGTCCGAACCGCCAGAACTGGCGCTTCGGACCGACTGCCCACGAGATCGATTGTCTCGCCGAGACTTCCAATATCCTCTGCGCACGCGAGTACCACGTGAGCACTCGCCAGATAGCGCTCGCTCACTTCGATGCCGAGCAACTCAATTGGGTCCTCCGTCTCGCGAAGCCCAGCAGTGTCGACGAGGCGTAGCGGCCACTTGCCACTATCAATGACGGCCTCGAGGGCATCACGGGTGGTACCAGGGATTGCTGTTACGATGGCTCGGGATCTACCCAAGAGCGCGTTGAAGAGAGAGGATTTCCCTACGTTCGGCGCGCCCGCGATAACGACGATTGCACCATCCCGGACGATCTCACCGGCCGACGCCGTAGAGAGAAGCGCCTCAAGAGAGCTGGTGATTCCTTCCGTTGCCTGATCAATTCGTTGTCGCGGAACTGGCCCATCATCCTCCTCCGGAAAATCGACATCGTAGGCAATCAGTGCCTCAAGCTCGATGAGATCGCTCCGCAGAGTTAGGAGACGACGTGACAACCCTCCGTCCAGCTGACCGAGGGCCGCCCGCTGCATAACGGTGGAGCTCGCGTCTATCAGATCACCAATCGCTTCAGCTTGAAGGATGTCGAGCTTGCCGTTCAGAACGGCACGGCGCGAGAACTCCCCGGGTATCGCTTGCCGCGCCCCCGATGAAATGAGTGCCGCCACAAGTGTGCTCGGGACGAGGTAGCCACCGTGCGTGGAGAACTCGACCGTATCTTCACCCGAGAACGAATTAGGACCCGGGAATAGCGTAACCAGCGCTCGATCGAGTTTCTGATCGCCGTCTAGCACATCACACAATTGGGTGACTCGCGGCTCTGGCGGCCAAGGTCTCAGATGCTTCGCGGCAATCGCAAAGGCGCCCGAGCCGCTTAGCCGGACAAGAGCGAGTGCACCACGGCCTGGTGCACTCGCGATGGCGACGATCGTGTCCTCTTGCTCGAGAGCGTCATCGCCAGACGATATCACGCACTCGCCATTGGTAGAACGAACGTTGTGCCCGGCTCGAGAATCTTGACGACGGGCTGGAGCGGGTGATCCTGGAGTGTCGCCCTGAGTCTGTCGATCGCATCGAAAGCAGTCGATGTGACGTGATTGAATGTTCCCCAGTGATATGGGATGAGGTACCTGGCATTGAGTCGCTCGAAGAGAGTGAGCGCATCACTGCTCGTCAGGTGTCCTTTGCGAAAACCCGGTTTCCACCACGGTGCATGCCCGATCGGGAGGAGGGCAAGATCAAGGCTTCGCCCATTGGCCGCGAGATGGCTCTCGACCAGGTGTGTAGTGTCGGCACCGAGAGCAGTGTCGCCAGCGAAGAAGCACGATAGTTGATTCGTATCAATGAGATACATATTGGTTGAACTTCGCCAGCGATCCACGCCGTAGCGGCTTCCTTCGTGCGTCGCTGAGGCCGCGCGGATTCGCACGCCGTTTAGTTCCATCCCTTCACCCGGAGCAATGGCGATTGTGTGGTTGTATCCCTGCTTTTCCAGCCATTTCGCAATTGCCGGAGGAGCGAACAGAGGAACGTCCTCCGGAAGCGCATCGAGAGAATCGAATGACAGGTGGTCCGCATGTGCGTGCGTCAGCAGTATCGCGTCGAGCGCTGGAAGCGCTTCGAGAGCGATCCCGGGAGCGCTGACACGAGGCAGGAATCTCCCGAGCGCTGAATCGAAATTGGGGTCTGTGAGGATCCGCCGGCCGTCGATTTCTATTAGTAGCGTTGCATGACCAATATACGTGACACGCAGCATCACTCCCCTTACCCCGCGGGCCGTGCCTTTGCGCGCTCCCGTGCCAGCATCCACTGCTGCGGAAGCGCTGCAATATTCTGCGCGGTGTAGTAGAGGTTGAGGCCTGAAGCCATGTTGAGGAGCACGACCGTCATCATCACGGGAAACATGTAGCCCATCATCTTCGCCTGTGGATTGGGGGGAGCATTACGCATTCCAATCCAGGACAGCAGATACATGGACACTCCCATGAGAAGCGGCAGAATGTAGAACGGATCCTTAATCGAGATATCGTGAAGCCACATGAACGGTACACCACGGAATTCAATCGTATTCTGGAAAACGAAGAACAGCGCAAAGAGAATGGGCATTGGAAGGAGTGCCGGCAGGCATCCGGTTAATCCAGCGAAAGGACTGACTCCGGCATCGTGATAGACCTTCATGATTGCTTCACGCTGTTGGACCGGGTCCTTATATTTTTTTTGGGCGGCTGCTAGCTTCGGCTGCAGCTCCTGCATCTTGAGACTCGAGCGCATGGTGCTCTGATTGAGCGGCCACAATGCTAGTCGCACCAGAACTCCGAGAATGACCAGCACCCATCCATAGCTCAGATTTAGCCGATTGTGCATCCAGAGCAGGGCCTGAATGACTTTCGATGCAATCGGATGCACCACCCCTTGAAGAAAGCGCCAGCCGTAGGGGTTTACGTGGTCGAAGTCCTGGCCCATTCGCATGAGACGCTGTGATTCTTGCGGGCCTGCATAAATCGCGAACGAAAAGGTGCCATTCCGAATTTCTTGCACCACACTGGCGGAGGCATTCGTCGCGATTTTCGACGTGCGTGGTCCACCCGTCAGCGTGACCTCGCTGAAGGATGTGCCATTGGGCGGTGAAAGGACTCCAAAAACGAAGTATTTATTCTTCACCGCCACCCAGTTTAGTGGCCCGGCTTCGAGTGTTCTCTCTCCAGGATCCAGACCGCTGAAGAGCACACTTCGGGCATTGTCACGCTGTGACTTGAAGCTATAGGCCAAAGTGCGACGATCCCCGATAGTATCGGCCTCAGTTGGCTGTAATGTCTTCGGCAGTTCGGTAATCAGGTACGCTGGCACCTGCGCTCCCGCTACTCGTCCATCTACATGAATAGCGTAGCTTGCAGTCGTATCCTGGGGGACCCAGTAGGAGATTGAGACACCGAGATTCTTGACCGAAGCACTATAGGTAAGGGTCTCATCTCCCTTGGCATTGCTAATTCGGGCGAGTGCAAATGGCAAGTGCGACAGGTCCGCTGTATCCGTAGCGGTAACGAGCCGATAACCCAGAAGAGGGAAACCAGCAACACCCAGATCCACCAGTCCACCGCTTGCCGATTGGTTCTTGTAGTCTCGAATCGCGACCGAAATCGGAGCAGCACCAACATTAACAAACTTATAGATCGCCTTTGGTGTGGTGACGGTCGTCGTTTCAGCAGCTGATGGCGCCTGTGCAATTGCTGCTGCTGCTGCTGCTGCTACCTCACCTTGCGACGTTCTGGTTGTTACAGCCCCAATTACGGGCGACTGAGTGGTCAATGGCCGTGTCGACGGTGCGGTGTCTTTCAGCGCCGAAATGGAGTCATTCCCGATCGCAGCTCGGCTCGGACGCGTTGGCTTGGATGTTGGAAACAACAGCTGAGAAATCGCAATGACGACGAGCGAGAGAAAGAGAGCTAGAAAGAAACGCTTATCCATTCAGGGGACCGGGTCGTAACCGCCTGGCCGAAAGGGGTGGCATCGGAGAAGTCGGCCTATCGTAAGCCTCGATCCCCTCATCACTCCGTATCGTTCGAACGCTTCGAGTGCGTAGGCCGAGCATGTTGGATAGTAACGGCAGCTGGCTGGCAATAGAGGTGATATGGCCAGCTGATAGCCGCGAATCAGAACAATAAATATGGACCGCATCGCTCAGCGTGGTATCCGCGATACCCACTCACTGATCACAGTTACATCGCCGGCAAGTTGCCCAAAGCTCGAATCATATGCTTCAGGTTTCGCTCGAATGAGAACGTCGATCCCTTCAAGTTGGGGCAAGAGTCCGATCCTTACGAGCTCACGCAGACGACGCTTCACACGGTTCCGCTCGACAATCCTATGTCTATGTTTCGGAACGACTACACCGACCCGCGGATGTAGCAACAGGGAAGCAGATGCCCGAGCTTCCAGACGCTCAGTTTGCATTCGCTTCCCTGTACGCCTTACTCCTTCCAGATCGACCTCGCTCGTAAGCCGGGAGCTACGAGGGAAGCCGAGTGTTCTAGGCGCCAGCGTATTTCGTCGGCAATTGGACGGTAAGCCGTTTGCGTCCCTTTTTGCGGCGGCGGCTAAGAACTTCACGCCCCCATCTAGTAGCCATACGCAACCTGAAGCCATGTGTCCGGATGCGACGCTTGTTACGGGGACGATATGTAGGCTTGCCCATTCCGACACTCCAAAAGCAATAAGATGCTACAGAGAGCGGGTAAAACTATTCCAGCATTGAAGATAGATCAAGTCACGTAAAGCAGTTCGCTTCTCATTGGTTTGACTTTTCCACATAAAAGGGCTAGGGTAGCCCGTCATGTCTCTGAGTCCCGCTGAAGTCTGGAACCGCCTACTGGATCGTGCCCGCCAAGAGCTTCCGGATCAAACTTTCAAAGTCTGGCTCGAACCTACAGAAGCCCTTTCCATCGAAGGCAATACCCTCTTCGTCAGTGCCCCCGATCAATTCACTGCCGATTGGAACGATTCCAAACACGCCGATTTACTGTCAAGCTTCTCTCCGATCGCCCTCGGACATCCCATGAGCGTCGTATTCCGCGTAAACGAAGAGCGGAAGAGGCGTTCTCAGATGGACTTCTTTGTCGCTGCACCTGCTATCGCTACTAGGCCAGCATTAGCGCAGAACGGGAGCAGCTCCCCACCCCTAAGCCAGCGCTACACCTTTGACCTTTTCGTCATCGGTAAATCAAATGAGCTGGCCGCCGCTGCTGCTCATGCAGTGAGCCAAGCTCCTGGTAAGGTCTACAACCCACTCTTCATCTATGGGGACACTGGGCTTGGAAAGACTCATTTAATGCAGGCAATTGCCCACGATACGCTCAATCGAAACTCAGGAACGCGTATCACCTATGTAGCCGCTGAGCAATTCATGAACGAGCTGATAAGTTCAATCGGTGATCGCACCGTTGTCGATTTTCGCCGGCGTTACCGCGAGGTGGATCTTTTACTGATTGATGACGTCCATTTCCTGAAAGGCCGCAAGGAAGCAACTCAGGAAGAGTTCTTCCATACATTCAATGCGCTCTATGAAGGTGGCCGTCAGATCGTTCTCACTAGTGATCGTCCTCCTTCCGAAATTCCTGGCTTGGAGGACCGCCTACGGAGTCGCTTCGAATGGGGAATGGTCGCCGACATCACACTGCCCGACTTCGAGCACCGTGTTGCTATCCTCAAACAGAAAGCACACGTTGACCGGCTCGAGCTCACAATTCCTAATGATGTAATTCACTTCATCGCCGAACATGTGCGCTCGAATGTCAGAGAACTCGAAGGATCCATAATCAAGCTTCTCGCCTACGCTTCTCTGAAGCACAAGGACATTACTGTTGAAGTCGCCCATGAGGCACTCAGGGACAAGCTCCGGGCAATTGAAGGACTTGAGCCCGAGGCAAATGGAAGGCTCACTATTCTCACCATTCAACAGGCAGTGGCAAAAGAATGGGGAGTGACTGTCGACGGCCTCCGTTCAAAGACGAGAACAAAAGCACTAACCACACCTCGTCAGATTGCCATGTATCTCGCCAGAGAGCTTCTCGCAACTCAGCTCGTAGAAATCGGGAACGCCTTCGGTGGACGTGACCACTCCACCGTAATTCATAGCCTCGAGAAAGTGCAGCAGACAATTACCCAAGACCCCAACTTCAGGTCACGCATTAACCGACTCCGAACTGCTCTCGAAGCTTTTAACTTTCATTCAGTCCCACGTGTGGAAACAACCAGATTTTCGTGAGACCGATGTCGACAACACTCAACCCATCACATTACCCCACATCTGACCACACATCACCCAGCATAGCGGAAATTGTGCTGCCTTCATAAGTTAGACCCTATTCAACAGAGCTCCACACGACCTGCTACCGCTACTAGTCCAAAGTCTATTATAAAGACTACCTAGTACCTCACCGGAATTTCCACAGGGGAAGGGATGCGCTTCACGATCTCTCGCGAAAAGCTCCAAGAAGGCCTAGCGGCTGTAGCAGCTAGTATTCCGGCTAAAACAACACTGCCGGTGCTGGCGAACATTCTTCTCGAGACGACCGATAAGGGCATCAAGCTATCAGGGACGGATCTCGATATTGCTGTGAGCACTGAGGTGATGGCGGATATAGATGTTCCAGGAGCTGTAACAGTACCGGCGAAGAAGCTGAGTGAAATCGCTCGGGAATTGCCACCAGCTCCAGTGAAAATTGCAGCGGTGGGAGAACAACGCGTGACCCTGGACTGTGGGCGTTCTCGATTCAAGCTGCTTGGGCTACCACGGGATGAGTTCCCTACCTTTCCATCGGTGCGGTTCAATGAGAGTTGGAGAATTCGGTCTGGCGATTTGCAACAGTTGATCTCCCATACATCCTTTGCAGTCTCTGGTGAAGAGAGCAGGCCGATTCTAAATGGTGTGTTGTGGGAACTTAGGCCGGATAAGATGCGAATGGTTGCCACGAATGGGCACCGGTTGGCGAAAATGGAGATTCCTATTAATTCCGCTAATGCTCCAGCCAGTGACTTAATCGTTCCTCCAAAAGCGCTTGAGCAGGTGAGAAGACTTTTCCCCCCGGAGGAAGAGCTTGAGATAGCGCGTGGCGACAATCACATTGGCTTTAGGTCACCGTTCACCGCGGTGTTCACACGGCTGATCGAAGGCCCGTACCCGAACTACGAACAGGTCATCCCGAAGGACAATGATAGAGTAGCAATTGCTGACAAGCTTGCTCTTGCAAGCGCTCTGAAGAGAATGTCTGTAATTGCTTCGGATCAAACTCATCGAATCCGCCTCTCGTTCAATACGGGCATGCTAAAGTTCAGTGTCCAGACTCCGGATCTTGGAGAAGCCCAGGATGAGCTTCCGATTCGTTATACTGGCGATCAGCTTGATATTGGTTTCAACGCCAGTTATCTCCTTGAGATTCTGCGGTATATCCCGACCGAGGAAGTACGTTTGACGTTTAAAGCACCGGAACGTGCAGCAACCGTAGAGCCCGAAGGTTGGAACAACCCTGCCTCATATATGTGCCTGGTTATGCCGCTTCGACTCGTCGACTAACGAACTAGGTTGAAGTCCTGTTTCAGGCGTTGCTTGAAGTGATGGGTCGTGCCTGAAGCAGTGATTGCCAGCATTAAGTCCTGCCCCGTGCTGAGATGTAGAACGCGTCCCTCTTTCGGGCTCATGTAGTAGATAGCATTTCCAGTCCCGGTCGCATCAACAGTGAGCTGGTGCTGTTGTTGGGCTCCTTCTCCGTGAGCTTGGATCGTATCCACACGCTGAACTACCAAGACCGGACTAGCTTCGAATGTAATTCCGCCCGACACGAGATACGATCGAGCTATATGCACCGTTATCGGGATCATGCCTTGGCAAGTCTTGACCTCTGACGAATCTCTCCAGCTACTCCCTCGTGTCAGCTGCGTGGGCAAATGCAAGAGTAAGTTATGAAGATCTGCCGAAAGTGCTGAACCTGCGAGGTTGCACTTCTCAGTAGTGCTATCCGCTAAGATTGCGAGGCTATCACCAAAAAAAGACCCCGAAAGTTGTACAGGGAGTTGCACTAACTGTACGGGGCTGATTGTACCCTGACTTGTGGTTGAGAAAGTATCGACTGTCGCCGAGAAACGAACCGTGTCTCCGGCTGGCGCAAGTGTGAGCGTCTCGTGGGTAATGTTTGTGGAGATTTCTTGGTGCAAGCCAGAATCTGATTGGCTCTCAATTGCCGCACCTCGGGATACCTGATACGACACTGTGCCTGGGGCATAGTTGAAAGTCCATGAGCTGACAACTGGGGGTACTGGCACTGGATTTTGCGGCATATCCGCCGGTGTTGGCTGACCAGACTGAGGTATTGGCGAGCGTGCGCAAGCAGCCGATAAGCAAATCGCCAAATACCAGCTACGATTTCTTCGGCGCATTGTCCTTGGTTGGGTGATGGGGGCTTGGTGTACGAGAAGCAAACAACCCCCGACAGAGTTACTGTCGGGGGTTGTTTGCATCGTCGGCAAACGGTCTATAAGCCGGGTTCTGTCGGGTTACTCTCGTAATCCGGACGATCATTTCTCTACGAGCATAGTCACCCATGCTCTCTAGCAGCCTACCCGCGGTGTCTTAATCGAGGTGGACGCCTCTCGCCGCATACTTGGCCTTGCTCCAGCCGGGGTTTGCCATGCCGCACATGTTGCCATGAGCGCGGTGGGCTCTTACCCCACCGTTTCACCCTTGCCACCCGTGAGGATGGCGGTCTCTTCTCTGTGGCACTTTCCGTCGCGAATGGCTCTCGCTGCTCGCGCCCAGGTGTTACCTGGCAGCCTGTCCAACGGAGCCCGGACTTTCCTCGAATAGGTACCACATGGGTACCAATGCGCGATCGTCCGACCGTTTACCTGGTTCAAATATAGTCAGAATGACGCGAAGCGGTGGATCTTGGGTTTCAGCCTCGTACTCGGATGACGAGCATCTGACGGGTGCCTGTATTGTTCCACCGGCGCGCGGTCATACCATGTTAATCGTGAGGATCCCACATATGCCGTCCGACGCAAAACGTGGCTCTCATACTCGCGTCTCGACTATTCTTACTCCCCTCGAGCGTTCCAGAGTTGATGCAGTAGCGCAGGGATTATGTGATGCCCTTCACAGAGAATCGCTGGATGAAGTGCTTTCGGATCTAAGGCAACAAAGAGCAAGGATTGTTCTGATCTCGGTTACCCGATACGGCTTGCAGAACTCCAGCCAAGGTGCGGCAATGGTTCAGGAATTCCCGAGAGTCCCTGCCGTAGCATTGCTGACCGAGACGCAGGCTTCCACTCCGCATACTACGCTCGCTCTGGGACAGCTTGGGATCCGAACGCTGGTTGATGCAAGAGCGCCAACTGGGTGGCAGACTCTGAGAAATATTCTTGCATCACAAGGTTCGAGCGATCTCCAACGCTCGGCGCTTGCCCAGATAGGTCTTGACTTGCCCGGAATATCGAGGGATTGCTGGCGCTTCTTCGAACTGCTGTTTGACTCCTCACCGAAGATCTTAACTGTCCATCAGCTCGCACGGCACCTCAATATTCTGCCTAGCACCCTCATGAGCCGCTTCTTCCGTGCCAAACTACCAGCCCCGAAGCGGTATCTATCGCTTGCGAGGCTGATACGGGCAGCTCGCCTCTTCGAGAACCCCGGATTATCGGTCGCACGAGTAGCGAGCCATCTCGATTACTCGTCATCCCAGAGCTTTAGCCGGCACGTACGCACGGTGATGAAAATGTCTCCTGTGAAATTCAGGATCACATATGACGGGCAGGGAATGCTTCAGTTCTTCAGAACAGAGCTGATCCTTCCATATGTTGACACTCTGTGCGCACTTCGCCCCTCGGCGAGACATCCGGGCTGGATGCCGAAGATTCAGCCAGGCGAAGGTTCTAAACTCTCGAGAGCTTTAATGATCTGACTTACGGCGACGAGACTGATTACAGGAGTGCCAGTTGCTTCTATTGCCTGTAGCCCGCCCTCTTCACGGTCGACCAGAGCGAGAACTCCTGCTACGGTTCCATTTGCGCCACGCACAGCTTCAATCGCTCGAAGTGCTGATCCACCGGTTGTGATTACGTCCTCTATCACGGCTACTCGATCGCCTTCTTTGAAAGGTCCCTCAATGGTCTTTCCGGTGCCGTGAGACTTTGGCGCCTTCCGCACCGTGAAGGCTCGTAGAGGGCGACTGGAACCAACGCTGGCGTAGCTGATGGCGTAAGAGATTGGGTCAGCACCAAGGGTAAGCCCGCCAACCGCGTCTATTTCCCATCCCGATTTGAGGAGCACGGAAAGCGCCAACGGACCAATGACCGACAGACCCCTCGGGCTCATGGTCGTTAGTCTTGCATCGACGTAGTACTTCGACTGTTTGCCGGAGGCCAATGTGAACTGACCGCGTTTGATGGAATATTCAGCGAGCAGTGAGATGAGTACGGAGCGATTAGTCATGGTGCGGGAGGTTATGGATTCTTAAGATTGGAGTCAATGCATGCGCTCTCGCAGATCGGCTTCAGTCACTGGACCGGTCTCGTCGGTTGGGTCGTCTCCCTTGCAACCGTGCTCGGTCTCGCGCTCGTCCTTCGTCATGAGCGCCGCCAGGCGCGTAGCCTGGTAGAGCGGTCGAAGGAGCTGGAAAGGCTTTCCTCCGAATTGCTGCGGGTAAACCGTATGAAAAGTGAGTTCCTGGCAAATGTGTCCCACGAACTCCGTACTCCGTTGAACGCCATTGTCGGCTTTGTGGATCTGTTACGGGAAGGCGTATATGGGGAGCTTGCTCCCCGGCAGGTAAAACCGGTCGAGCGCATAGAGGCTTCAGCCAATCATCTGAGGCACCTCGTCGATCAGGTCCTTGATCTTGCCAAGATGGCTGCTGGTCGGCTCGAGATTCATACTGAGACCATTGACTTGCGGCCGTTCGTTCTTGATGTCGCGAGCGAAATAGAGTCCCTGGTGAGCGAGAAAGCTCTGAGCTTGTCGCTTGTAATGGGTGCGGCTCTTCCTCGCATCAGAACGGACCCGACCCATTTGCGACAGATCCTCGTAAATCTGCTGGGGAACGCGGTGAAGTACACGAATGAAGGTGGAATCATCATTCGCACTCGCCTTGTTGATTCCCTTCCTGATAGCGGGCCTCCGTCCATCAACCGAACCTCTTATCCGACAAACCCGTGGATTGGCATCCAGGTCATAGATACGGGAATCGGAATCGACCTAGCGGACCAAAGCCGGATTTTTGAGGAGTTCGAGCAGGTAGACGCTGGCCCGCGGGGTAACTCTGCAGAGCGTGGTACCGGATTGGGGCTCGCAATCTCTCGCCGACTTGCTGCTTTGATTGGCGGAATGGTCGAGCTCGAGAGCGAACTCGGAAAGGGTTCGACATTTACGCTTTGGCTGCCGGTCGACCCTGACGATTTATCGGGTACGTCGAAGTAATCCCTTGAACTTGTCGAGAATCCTTGGTTGTTCTGGCGTGATACCCGCTGCCCGGGTAAAAGCGTTTGCAAAAGCCTTCACGCTCGGATACCTGGCTAGAGGAGCACGGGAAAGAGCGCGCATGACTACAGCATCAAGCTCCGGGGCGAAATTGAACCCTCCGTCTCCTGCATCCTTCAGCGGAACGGGAGGCATGGTCAGAAGCTGAGTGAACATTTCCCGTGGGGCCTTGGCGGTATACGGCAGGCAACGTGTGAGCAGGAAATACGCGATTGTCGCTAGACTGTACTGGTCGGCCGCGGCAGTTACTATTTCGCCCGATAGAGCTTCGGGGGCGATGTACATGAGGGTGCCAACAAAAAACCCAGCGCGAGTCAGACGCTCATCACCTGAAGCTTGCGTGTCGGTGGCAATTCCGAAATCGAGCAGCTTAACTAGCCTTGTTTTTGGATCGTACATCACGTTTTCGGGCTTTAAGTCGCGATGTACGATGTTGGCGTCATGAGCTGCCTGAACGCCTGCCGCTATCTGTGAGACAATAGTTGCAACCTCGTCTTTTGGAAGAGGTGCATTCTGTTTAGCATAGCGTTCGAGGATCTCGCCTTCGGCCCACTCAATCGTAAGAAAGTGGAGACCGTTGTCGGCCTCCCCAATCTCGATGGTCTCAACGACGTTGGGATGTTTTACTCTGGCACCATACTTTGCTTCGCGGACGAAACGGGCAACTGCTGTCTTGTCCTGACGCAACTTTTCCCGTAGTACTTTGAGTGCTACAGTGCCATGATTGGCATGCTCGGCCAGGTACACGGCGGATGTGCCGCCTTCACCTACCTCTTTCTTGATTGCATAGCCGGCGACCGATGTGCCGACCATCTGTTCTCGAGACACGCCGCGAAGCTAATAGAAACTAGCAAAACCGGATAGGGTATTAACTGCTCATGCTAATGTCTTCCAAATACTACTTGAGCCTGCTCTTCCTGGGGACCGCTATCGTCGGTGGCTGCAGTTCGACAGGCTCGCGTGTCACCTCAGAGCCTAATCCGACGGTGCTTCCTCCGGCTGGAACTCCGACACCGGATGTGAGTGACATCTATCGGGAGATAGGCCTACTGGCTGCTCCCGGCCCCGTCTCATTCGTCGGAAAAATTGCCTCCTTTGCAAGCGCTTTTCCGGATACAACCCTGGTTTTGGTGAGCATCTCAATCCCCAACCGTGCGCTCACGTTCACCAGAGAGGGAGACCGGTATCGTGCGCCATACGAGGTGAAGCTCAGCCTCAACCGCGGCGATATTGAAGCGGCCAGTGTGAATGCGATGGAGATAGTTCGCGTCGGATCGTTCCGAGAGGTCAATCGCACTGACGAGAGCATCATCTTCCAGCACTATTTTCATGTGCCGCCAGGGGCCTATGGGATATCGGCAATGGTGCGTGATGTAGGTGGATCTCGCGGTGCGACCCAGCGAGCCACGATTGCGGTTCCCGCACTCGGGACGGGGCGGCTCTCCACTCCGGTCCTTGTCTACGAAGCGAACGGGAGAGCAACGCTCGACTCGGTGCCAGCCCTACTGGTGAGCCCTCGTTCGAGTGCGGTCTTTGGTCGCGATAGCACCGTGGGGTTATACGTCGAAGCCTACGGTCAGGGAACTCGGCTGCCAATCGATTTTGTGGTCCGCAACGAAAAAGGAGCGCAGTTATGGCGCGACTCCGCTACGCTTGCGCGCCGTGGAGCGCTGTTCAGCGGCATTGTTAGCGTGCCCATCTCAAGCGTCGGCGTTGGGATCGCGCAGGTTGCTTTTACTAGGCGAGACGCTAGCGACACCGTGAAGGCTCCGCTGTTTGTGAGCTTTGGCGAGGACATCCCCCTCATGTCCTTTGAGGATATGCTTAGCTACTTGCGATTCTTTGCGAGTGCGAGCCGCCTCAACGCGCTTCGAAATGCTCCGGCCGAACGGCGTGCAACGATGTGGGCAGAGTTTCTCCGTGCCACTGACCCGATACCCGAGACGCCGATAAACGAAGATATGCAGGCGTATTTTGGCCGAATTCAGGTGGCAAACGCTCAGTTCAGGATGGATCGAAATCCGGGATGGCTGTCCGACCGCGGAATGGTGTTCGTAGCCCTAGGGGAGCCGGATCAGATAATCGAGCGGAACATAAATCAGTCGATCACGCCCACGCAGATATCGTCTACGACGCGGCTTCAGATCTGGCAGTATCGTAGCTACACCTCGCAGCTCGTGTTCTATGAAGACACCGGGCGATGGAGACTAACTAGGCCGAGCGAAACCGAATTTCTGGCGCTCAACGCCCGTCGGGAGCGATAGGTATACTTCAGCGAGCAGCATACAACTTCTCCCCAAAATGCTCTCGCCCCCCTGCTGAAACGGGGCGTTTTATATTGACTTTATGAAAGGTCCTGACAACCCACGGCTGTTCCTCGTTGATGGCTACGCCCTTATTTATCGCGCTTTTTTCGCTCTTATCTCGCGGCCGCTGACTACGAGCAAAGGCGAAAACACCTCTGCCAGCTGGGGAATCGCGAATTTTCTGCAGCGTCTCATCACCAAGCATCAACCGGACTACCTTGGCTGGGTGCATGACTCTGGTCTCTCCTTCCGTCATGAACGATATCCTGCTTACAAGGCGACCCGCGAAAAGCTGACGGAAGAGCTTCAGTCGGATTTCGATCGTGGCATGGAACGCATCTGTCAGATGTTGGATGCCTACCAGATTCCGATTTTGTCACTGCCTGGCTACGAAGCCGATGATGTGATCGGAACTCTCGTTGCAAGAAGCGTTGAAGCGGGAGTAAACGTAGTAGTGGTGTCAGGGGACAAGGACTTTCAACAACTGGTGAGACCAGGTGTCTGGCTCTTGAACCCTGGCCGCGGCGGGCCCGCGAATGTGGAGGAGCATTGGGTAGGGGTTGAAAACGCAGATGAGCGTCTTGGCGTCTCCCCCGAATTCGTTACCGACTATCTCGCACTTGTTGGCGATTCCTCGGATAATGTCCCCGGAGTACGCGGAATAGGTGACAAGACAGCGGCCGAGTTGGTAAAACAGTATGGACATCTCGAGTCGATTCTCGCTCATGCGGGAGAGATCACGAAGAAGCGTCCTCGGGAAGCGCTTCTCGAGCATGCCGAAAATGCCCGCCTTTCGAAGGAATTAGTAACAATTCGTGACGATCTACCGGTTTCATTCGAGCTGGACTCTCTCAGGATAAAAACGCCCGACCATCAGCGCCTTCGTGACTTGTTCATCGAGCTGGAGTTTCACTCGCTGGCGAAGGACAGTGCTGTACAGGCTCCAGCAGAGCAGAAGCCAAAGGAGCTGTTCAACTATGTAACGGTCGATTCGATTGAAGATCTGCAACAGGCGGTCAGCCGGGCGCGCGAGGCAAAGGTGATATCCCTGGATACCGAAGCCTTGGTCAATCCCGACAGTCCGCAAATAGCCGATCCACTTCGTTCCTCGCTTGTTTCAATCTCGATTGGCATTGGCGAGGGGGAGGCGTATTACTTCCCGCTTCGCCACCGACTGCCACGAAGCGGCCAGGGAGAGCTTCTCATCGACGCTGCGGGAGACCGATCGGCTACTGACGCGCCGGAGGAGCGTGGTCTCATTCGGGGCGGGGAGGAGGTTTTCCCGGAGCTACCGTCGAAGAAAAAGAAGACCAATGGCGATTCGATGAGCATCGCTGCCAGGGTGTTGCGGCAAAATCGTCCAACACAAGTCCGCAATCTTCCAGCGCTTGACTCGCCGGAAATGAAACCTCTCAAGGATCTTCTTGAAGACGCGTCAGTGCGGAAAACTGCGCAGAATGCAAAGTTTGATCTGCTGGTACTTCGTTCTGGCGGTGTGGAGCTCGCTGGGTTGGATTTCGACACAATGCTGGCGAGTTACGTGCTCGATCCGGGCCGCCGGTCTCACGGTCTTGATGTTCTGGCTCTCGAGTTTCTCGATCATACCATGACATCCTACGCGGATCTATGTGGCAAGGGTCGTTCGGCGATCCCGTTCGATGAATGCCCTGTCGAAGCTGCCCGCGATTACTCGTGCGAAGATGCGGACATGACCCTTCGTCTTCGTAAAATATTCGAGCCCCAGCTCGAATCGCATGAGCTAACGCGCCTGTTGGACGGTGTTGAAATTCCCCTCGTCAACGTTTTGGCCGAGATGGAATGGACCGGAATCGCCATCGATTTGCCGTGGTTCGCGTCACTCAAGCAGCGCTTTCAGGCCGAGCGTGAGGCCGTCGAAAAGCAGATCTACGAAACAGCCGGGACTGAGTTCAACATCAACTCCAATCCTCAGTTGCGTGAGATCCTCTTCGACAAGCTAAATCTTCCAGTCCTCAAGAAGACGAGCACAGGCCCTTCGACCGATGCCAGTGTTCTCACTGCGCTGGCTGAAGAAGGCCATGCATTGCCGACTCTCCTGATGGAATACAGAGAGCTGTCAAAGCTCGAGAATACCTACCTCGATGCGTTACCGCGCCTTGTCAATCCGACAACAGGGCGGCTTCACACTTCATTTAATCAGACTGTCGCCTCGACAGGGCGGCTCTCGTCGAGTGAGCCGAACCTTCAGAACATCCCGATTCGACGTGAGCTTGGTCGGGACATTCGGCGTGGGTTCATTCCGCGCCAAGGCTGGCAACTTCTGGCCGCGGATTATTCACAGATCGAGCTGCGTCTGCTCGCTCACCTTTCCCGGGATCCTGCGTTTGTGGAAGCGTTCCAGGCCGGTGGTGACATCCACCGTCAGACAGCGGCGCTCATCTTCGATGTACCTCTGGCAGAAGTGACCGGCACGATGCGGAGTCGTGCCAAGACGATCAACTTCGCTACAATCTATGGTCAGGGGCCGCATGCACTTTCCCGGCAGCTTGGTATCGAACACGCCGAGGCAAAGGAGTTTATTGCTCGCTACTTCGGACGGTTTCAGGGTGTGCGGAACTACCTCGACGCCATGGTTTCGTTTGCCCGGGAGAATGGGTATGTGCAAACGATCTTTGGACGGCGACGCTACATCCCAGAGCTACGCGAGCGGAACTTCAATATCCGCGCGTTTGGAGAGAGAACTGCCGCCAATTCGCCCATCCAGGGTTCGGCCGCGGATCTGATCAAGATCGCGATGATCAGGATCGATAACGCACTCAGAACGAAAGAGCTGAAGAGCAAGATGCTACTCCAGGTTCACGATGAACTTGTTTTCGAAGTGTCGCCGCACGAGCTAGCTCAGGTGCAGGAAGTGGTGAAATACGAGATGGAGCATGCAGCCCACCTGTCGGTGCCGTTGGTGGTAGATCTCGGGGTAGGGAAGAACTGGCTCGAGACTAAGCTCTCCTAAGCGGGTGGCGAGATTATCGCGAGCTGCCCGGCTGGGTAAAGTTGTCAGGAACGCCACGTAACATCCAAAGTGCGAGCGTCATTCCAATCGCGACCGTTACTACGCCCGCCCGGTAGGCGAACCCGGTGCCCATTAAAGGCGTAAGTCCATCTACTGCGAATGCCCAGATAAATGGACCCACCACAGCGGCTGCTCGTGAGGAGAGAACCATAAGGCTAAAGAAACGCCCCGCTTCGACATCGGGAACCAGGCTGAGAAGCAGAGGGCGCTCAGCTGTGGAGACGCCGCCATAAATCAAGCCTATGAAGGCACCCACGATCCAAAAGGCGGTTTTCGATGGAACGACAACCATCGAGAGCAGAAGTACAATCCAGCCGGCGAGAACCCACGATAGAGTTCGCTTGGGTCCAAAACGATCTACCAGTCGTCCGATGCCGTAACTCCCAATAACTGCAGGAACCGTGAGAATCACGAACAACGTCGCTTCAGAGCCCTTCACGAATCCCATCGCAAAAATTGCGTAAAGAGCCATGTTCGCGATGATCGTCCCCATGGCATCCTGATACAGGAACGATGTGAAGATAAATCTCACGGTTCCCGGATACTTACTTGCCTCGTCCAGCGTGTGCCGAACATCACTGAACGCTTCGCGCCACGCGACGCGTTTCCTCCCGTGGATCACGTTGTGGTCTCGACAAAACAGAAACAGCGGCAGCGAGAAAAGGAGAACGAGAATCGCGGTTGGTACAAATGTGGAGACGCGGCCGCCATGTGCTGTGAAGGGAACCGCTCTTCTCAGGAAGGTGATGACCCGGCCGGGGATAGCTCCGATTATCGGCATTTCGCCAGTGAAGAATGGGAATGTCAGTACAACACCGGTAATTGAGCCAAGGTATCCAAATGCGGCGCCCATACCGGAGAGGCGACCGCGGTGGTCGACTGGAACCAGCTCCGGCATCATCGCGTTGTAAAACGGCAACGCGCCTTGGTGCGCGTAGTTCGCAATCGTAAAAGCGGCAAGCACGCCAAAGAGCGCAACGCCGGACGGCATCAGCTGAGGAGATGAAATCGCCCCTACGCCTTCCCCAATCAATGGCAAGCTCGTCTGACCGAGTATCGCCAATACGACTGCCGAGAGGCATGCGATCAGTGTGAAGCCAACTACCCATGGTTTCCGCCGCTGTGTCGCGTCGGAAATTGCGCCGAACACGGGGATTGATACGACGACGAGCACGGATGCAATTCCATTCACCGTTGCGTACAGCGTATTCGAGTGCCCCAGATCCGCTACGAGCCACGCGGCGAAGTAGAGCGTGGCAATGTTCATGGAGAACACCGTATTTGCGAAGTCATAGAGCGCCCAGCTAAGCCGCTCTGTTATTGGCGCGAGCAGAGGATTCAAGCGCCCGTCTGGGGTGACCTTGAGAATCGCGCCATCAGCTTCCACTTCTGCGCCGACCGAGCTCACTGTCACCGATTCCATTGTTAGCCCTCCTGGGGGTGGCTCACGCGTGTACTCTACACCCCTCGACGTCGGCACTCAAATACGCATGCACTCAAATACGCATGCACTCAAATACGCATAATGACGCGGGGAGGCGATGTGTACTCTCGACGCTCCAGGAACTCGACGACAGATTATCTGCATGACGTCTCGTACAGCGAGTCTCTGTTTGTCGGTACTGCTGCTCATCACTACGGTCGCGTGTCGGGACAAGCGACGAGACAGATCTGACTCGGCTCGAGAATCACTCCCCCCGGTCTTCCCTTCGGCCCCACCGGGGAACACGGGCTGGAACGAAGAAGCCGGACCGGTGATGATAATCCCCTCAGGAAGTGGGAGAGACAGCGTAGCGGTCGTACTCCCTGACGCAACGGACACCACGATTGCATCGCTTCAAGGCACTAGTCCACCTATTTCAGGTCTCACTTTCGATCTTTTTGGAAGAGGGAGGAAAGTTGGATCGTCCGTTGCCCTAGCGCCACTTGCACCGCTTGACACGAAGCAGGATTGTTTCTCCTGGCCTCTGGCCAGACTGCAGTCAGCACACGGAAGCTGGCGGGTCGGATTTGCAAGCGGTCACGTTCAGGCAATCGTGCTTGATTCGCTTGAGGCGATGGCGAGCGCTGATTCAGCCGCACTCGCCGCATCTATTGCGCGAATCGCCGCGACCCTGCCCATCCCCTCGGATCCGACATTCAGAGGACTTCCCTTCAGGGTGCGTTTGGCCTATACGTTTCGGCTTGACTCCGTCGATATAGTGATCGCTGATGTCATTCGGAGTGTGAACGCGGAAGCGAATCCGAGGCTTGAACATCTCCTTATCATCGGCGAACGTCCTGTTGGGACAAACGGAAAATACAACCTCGGTTATTACGACCGAACTGCGGGTGCTGAGGAGTCAACGCAGGCGACGGAGGTTTTGACGGCCGTAGACATTGGGGCAGCAAAGCGTCCGGCTATCGTCGTCAACATTGAGTACGAAGATGGTGGCAAACTCGGCCTGATTGAGCGCACCGCTCCTCGTCAGTGGCGTGCAACTTGGACCAGCGCGTTTACTGATTGCTGATCTACGTGGCCGTGCAGGAAAGGGTTGTCGCTCGAGACCATTTGAGGCGCCGACAAAGCTCGATGGAACGCCGTACTTCTTTCCGAGGTCATCCGCCAATGCGCGGCCTCCGAGCGCTTCGTTTGCGTAGTGTCCCGCATC
>JABXNS010000088.1_pt1 | contig 33216 bp, 31 predicted proteins | sample 7301101 | NCBI WGS metagenome assembly JABXNS01 (sample SAMN14449646, study PRJNA615230) | soil metagenome | isolation source: soil from bare, unvegetated metal-rich iron-sulfur acidic spring small-cell... | place: Canada: Paint Pots Mound, Kootenay National Park, BC | collected 2017-05-25 | reverse complement strand
CTTCGGACCCTGGCCGCGAAGACCGAGATACTGGTGCGCCAGCACCAGAGCGACATCATGAGGGTAGCGGAGCTCCTGATGGAGCGCCGCTTCCTGACCGCCGACGAAGTGCGCGCGGAGCTGAAGAATCCTCCTGCGACCCGTTTTCCCGGTCCTGAGCGGTCAACCCGTGCAATTTTAATCGATCAGGAAGAAGGGGATTCAGCTTCCGACCTGGGATAGCTCGACACGGGGTCCAGTTCTGCTAAGGGCGGGTAATGAACACGAGCACCAGGATCTTCACGCTCGCGTGCGGGCGCATGCGCCTCGAACGCCGCCTCTGAGCGGCCGACGGTCCTGACGGACTGCCGGCCTCCCGGCCGGCATAACGGGTTCATCTCCTCGCAAGCGGTTAGAACGCAACGGCGCGCGGGCATCCGCGCGCTCCGAGGAGACGAGGCCATGAGAGAGATTCCGCCCAGCTAGCGCCCCGCCGGTCCGACCGGCGCGGTTAACATTCCATTTCATCAACAGCAGCAGGACCGCGCAGCGGACGGCGTTGGAGACGTCGTTAACCGCGCGCCGGTGCAATCGCTCGGCGATCGATACGCCGACCACGATTAACAGCGCGAACGGCGGCAGTTCGCACATGTACGCAAGTGCCGTAGAAATCGCCGAATGCGACGAGCGGAAGTTCAGCAGCGGCATGGCGAGCAAACGGAAGCCGTCGCCGAGCAGACTTAACGTCTGCCCGACGTAATATTGCCTAAAGCGTTGGAACGAAAATATGCTGCGCCGGGCTTGGCCGGCTGGTGACGACATGCGACGAGAACCTCCGTGCTATCAGAGTATGAATGGGTTCGGCGTCGCTAGCGCATAACGGCACGATTTTACTATAATTAAAAGGACTGACGCAAGAGGCCGACTCCAGCGCAGCGCCCAACCCTCCGAGCCGCGGAGCGTTTTCTTATGGCTGTGCCTTTTTCGGTTTTTTTTGCGCGGCGGGCGCGGTGCTTACGCTGATCGCGATCGCCGGTTCGAGCGTTTGGCGAGTGTCACGCAGCCGGCCTATGCGGAGCCCGTCGTGCTGACGAGTCTTGGCAAAACTACAAGAAATCGAGAAGGTCGCGGCGCCGGCTTAAGGGCTGCCCAACGCCTGTGCGACGGCTTCCCGTTCCGAGAGAGCTGCGCCATCGCGCATCAATAACGAAATGTTCTGCTCCTCGAGCTGGTCGTGGAGCGCGGCCATGATGCGGTCATAACACCATTTTTCAGTTGGCTCGCGTTGAATTCCACTGTTCTTGAAGTATGCATCGACGTAACCTGTGAGGCGGGAGGCGCGTTGTGCATCTCCGCGCAACGCCGCGATCAACGCCAGGTGCTGCACGGCTATTCCGATGTCGTAGCTGTTCTGGCTCTCACGCAACATGCTTAAAGCTTGGCGTGCATCGGCCGCCGCTTCGTCGTGTTGATTCAGCGCGATACGATATGCCGCCAAATTGTTTCGGAGGTTCGCAGCGACACGCGAGTTCTGATTGCGTTCGGCAAAGGTCAGCGCATTTTCGGCATGTGTGAGCGCCTCTTCGAATCTGCCGCATTGGAATTCGATGTCCGCGAGATAGAGCGAACCTAATGTAAAGGCGAATTCGGCACCCTGCGCGCGAGCTGCATCCAGCCCGCGGGAGCAAAATTCGCGAGCTGCCTCGAAGTTGCCGCGGTACGAGTAGATAGAGCCGAGCGTGGCCAGCGCCAGCGCCAGACCGCCGCCGTCGTCCAATTCGTCGAAGAGCTCGGTCGCGCGGCGCAATGTTTTTTCCGCTTCGGGTAAGCGTTGCATATCACGCAAAGCCATGCCGCATGCACGTAAGGCATAAGCGGCGCCGCGCTTGTCACCGATGGATTCGTAAAGCGTACGCGCTCGTTCGGCTGCTTTCCAGCTTTCGGCGCCCCGCTCGGTTCCCGTCAAGAGAACAGCGCGTGCGAGCCAAAGGCGGCCCGCGATCTCGGGACTGGTTTGCTCGTCGATCAATTCGAGCGCGCGCGCAATCCAATGGCGTCCTTCCCCCAGCCGGCCGGTTTCATACCAAAAACGCTCCAGTGCGCCGGCGAGCGCGCCGCCCAAAGCTGCAGCTTGTCGTTCCCCGAGCGACCATTGGAGCGCGGAGCGAAAATTTTCCATTTGATCCCTGAGCCGGGCGTACCAATCGGCCTGCGGGATTCTGTGGAAATTCATGTCCGCGTCCTGGGCGATCGAGCGGTAGAATTCGGCGTGCTTCAGGGCCAGCTGTTCGTAGTCGCCCGATGCCTTTAATTTCTCGAGCGCATATTCACGCGTCGATTCGAGCAGCCGGTACCGCTGGTTGGCATCGTCGGGGTCCGCCGCCACGAGCGATTTTTCGGAAAGCGATAAAATGAGGTCAAAAACGTCATCGGATTTGAGTGTGTCATCTGCACAGACCGCTGCCGCGGATTGAAATGTAAATAAGCCCGCGAAGATCGCGCAGCGGTTGAACAGCAATCTCTCGCGCTCGTCGAGAAGATCGTAACTCCAATCGATGAGCGCACGCATCGTCTGGTGGCGCGGCAATTCCGCTCGGCTTCCGCCGGTCAAGAGGCGGAGCCGTTCGTCCAGGCGTTCCTCCAAGCTCTTGACGCTCAGCACCTTGACGCGAGCTGCCGCAAGTTCGATTGCCAGTGCGATCCCGTCCAGACGGCGGCAAATGTTCGCAACGGTCGGTGCGTTCTCGGCCGTAAGCGCAAAGCGGTTGTCGGCCGCGCGCGCCCGGTCCACAAATAGCGCTATCGCGCCAAAACGCATTGCGCCATCGAGACTTACCTGATCGCCGACATCCGGAAACGATAGCGGGCCTAGTTGGTGAATCCACTCCCCGGCGATTTGCAAAGGCTGGCGAGAGGTAGCAATAATGCTGACGTTCGGGCATGAACGGAGCACGGCGTCTGCGATTTTCGCCACTTCGTCGACAAGATGTTCGCTGTTGTCGAGAATCAAGAGTGCGTGCTTGGTTGCGAGCGTACTTATGACGGTAGTCAGCGTCAACCGATCGCTCGATTCACGTATATTGAGAGTTGAAGCCAACACATGCGAGAGTAACGTGGAGTCGACGATCGAGGCCAGCTCCAAGAGCCAGACGCCGTCTGCAAAGTTCTCTAGAACTTCGGCTCCCAGCCGTATTGCAAGCCTCGTTTTTCCAACGCCGCCCGATCCGACGATCGTGATCATGCGCGAGGCCTGTACGCGTTCTTTAAGCTCCGTCAGATCGTTTTGCCGTCCGACGAAGCTCGTGAGCTGAAGCGGAAGGTTATTGGGCCAGACGTCCGCAGAACGAAGCGGCGGAAAATCTTCGCGCAGACCCGGCGCGCAGAGTTGAAAAATCCGTTCGGGCTCGGTGAGATCCTTGAGACGATGTAGGCCAAGGTCCCGCAGTTGGACCATCTCATGCAACTCATCGCCTAAAAGATCGGCGCAGATTCCGGAGATCAGGACCTGTCCTCCGTAGCCGATTGCGAGCAATCGCGCAACGCGATTCACGGCCGGTCCGAAATAATCTCCGGCACGTTCCTCGGCTTCCCCGGTGTGCAAAGCCATGCGAACGCGCAAGCCTTCAACCTTAGCGAAGTCTTCATTGTCAAGCGCGCGCTGGGCGGCGAGCGCGGCCGAAGCGGCATTCGATGCACGATCGAACGCCGCGCAAAAGGAATCGCCTACCCTCTTAAAGACAAATCCGGCGTGCTTTCTTAAGACATCTTCCAGAATGGCATCGTGCCGCTTAAGCATATGTGCCATCTCGTTGTGAAATGTTTCCCAGCGTTGCGTGCTGCCTTCGATATCGGTAAACAAGAACGTTACCGTGCCCGTCGGCAGGACGGTCTTTCTAGCGGATCGCCGCACGACTGTCAATTCTTGGGATGCGGGTTCTTTCCCGGGGGATCTGGGGCTCAGAGGCCTACGGGCCGTGCAGGGAGTCCATCTTTTTCCAATGAAGGCATTTTAGACCACGCTGCTTTTGTAAAGGGGTATCTAATGGCTTCTCTCACCGACTATGTGCTGCGTTTGGCTCGCGATCCGGCCGAGCACGAGAAATTCCGTAAATCCAGAGAATCAGCAACAAACGCAATGGACGCGGCCGGTTTGAAAGACGAACACAAGAAGCTCTTGCTCGATGGCGATTCGGCTGCCATAACCAAGGCCATTGCCGGCGAGATGCCTGCTTCGGCCGCGCTTGCGGGCGCGTACAACAGTTGCACGTTGAGCATCAGCGTCACCATGAACAGGCCTGCGTAGGACGGCATCTTCGGCTAGGGCCTCCGGTTCTCTCACCGTCGTCGGAACGGGAATCAAAGTCGTCGCGCAAACCTCGCCGGAAGCGCTTGCGTGCATCGAGCGTGCGCACAAGGTATTTTTCCTGCCTGCCGATCCGCTGACACAATATTGGCTCTTGCAGCTGAACGCTTCAGCGGAATCATTGCATCGTTTGTATGAAGTCGGAAAAGAACGCGAGCAGACATACGAAGAAATGGTCGAGCGCGTGATGGAGCGCGTCCGAGCGGGGAACGACGTCTGCTTCGTATCGTACGGCCATCCGGGCGTTTTCGCGGATCCGATGCATGAGGCCGTACGGCGCGCGCGCGCGGAAGGTTACGCGGCGGCGATGCTTCCCGCGATTTCGGCGGAGGACTGTCTCTTCGCGGATCTCGGTGTGGATCCCGGACGCAATGGATGCCAAAGCTTCGAGGCAACTGATTTTCTGGTGTATGCAAGAAAATTCGATCCGCGCACAGCGCTGGTGCTCTGGCAGATTGGCACCATCGCGGAACTCGGATTCAAGGAGAAATTCGAAGCGTGGAACTTGGCCGGTTTAGATGTGTTGCGGGCTCGTTTGTTGGAGGATTACGACGGATCGCACCGCGTCTTTATCTACGATGCCGCGCAATACGCTTGCTGCGAGCCCGTGATTCAACGCGTTGAACTTCAACGCTTGCTCGAAGCGAAGGTCGGCGCCTTGTCAACCCTCTACGTTCCACCGAAGCCGATGACGCAGCCTGATATGGAGATGATCCGCAAACTCGGGCTCGAGCTGCTCAAGAATTGAAGGGACTGGAAAATGTACACGGGGTCGTTCGTCGCTAGAAGCTGAAGGCAGCCAAGGATATCGACAAAGTCGTGGACGCGACCCGCAACGAAATTAGTGCAGGCCATCTCGTAACCGGCCTGCCCGAAATGCTCAACGCCGAAATAAAATTGCGTGTCGTAAACGAGGCGGCACTGCCACAAAGCGCTGAATCGACTCGCGCTTAACCGAGATCCGTATCGGCTCCGCGCGGCACGAGATAATAGGCTGCGACCAATAAGTAAAGCGCGAAACTGAGTATTGGCAAAACGAGAGCGACGAGCATTGCCACGGTATACGTAGCCCAGCCGACGCGGTAGGCGACTATCGTTTGCCGGATCGTTTTATGGCTCACACTCGCCGCAAAAGCCCGGCTGCGCACTACGTGCATCAGGAGAACGTTGTACGCGGTCGCTGAGGCGGTAAGCGTTAACCCATACAGGAACGCCGCCGGCCGCAACCATGCAAACGAGCCGAGGGTAGCCGTTGCAAACGGAATAAAGACGGTAACGCAAAGCAATGCCAAGTTTAGGAATACCGTCCGGCGATCGACCCGGTCCACCAACCGAAAAAGGGCGTGATGGTTCTGCCACATGAGACCGATGACCGCGAAGCTCATGATGTAAGCCAGCAGATTCGGCCATAAGGACAGCAACCGGTCCGCCAGCTGCGTTTCAGTTGCCGATCGTGGGAGAGGGCCCAACGTAAGGCCGAGGATAAGCAGAGTAATTGCAAACGCGAAGACGCCGTCCGAGAAAGCTTCGAACCTGCTTTTACTCAAGGCCCAAAAAGTGTGGACATCGGCAGCACTCCCTTGTCAAAATCGGCGGCGTGCCCGAGATAGGTGTGGATTCCAAATGCATCTTCGATGGTTCTCAAGAGCGAATAGTGGTTGTAAGGGGTCGCATCAACGACGTGCCGTGGGCCATGGTTCGTCATGACGATCGTGGCGATCTTCCCGCCCCCGAAATTTGCCCGGCTCTTAGGATCGCTCCCGCAACAATAGCCGCTGGTTCTGCCTTCGGCTTCATCGAATGTGATAACGATCGCGGTGCGCTGCTTGCCGCGCCATACCGATGAGCGCATGATATCGTCAATTATGCTCTTTACAGCGCGGTCGCCGCGCGCAATCAGCGCAGGAGTTTCATTCCAATTACATCCCGCTTGCTCGGTAATCATGCCGTGCATCTCGTTGCACTGGTTGGGCACGATAAACGCAAAATTTGGAAAACGGCCGCTTTGCAAGTCGGCTGCCAGTTCCGAGAAGCCGACCAGATGGGCCGCGCGGCGGACCGCATCGGTTTGAATCGATCGGAAGTTGAGGAAACCATTATGCTTGGAAGCGTAGAACGGGACGTTTTGCCCGGGGGTGTCGGAACCGCTAGGCGCGAGCGAGCCCGAACTGGGAATGTTCTCGAAATAGCCTTTCCACGTAAGATGTACGCGCTCGAGCTGATCGCCAATCTGTAATGCATTTATCGTATGGTTCGCATAGCCTGGAAGCAGCGAATACGGGCAATGCCGTAAGTCGAACAAATGTGGCCGGCAATAGAACGCGTCGTCATCGTGGATGCCGTACGTGTCTCCGGAAATCATGGCGACGTAGTTGCCTTCGCTGGGATGAACCTCGCCGTAAAAGTTGCTTGCCAATCCGTAGGTTTGCGCAAGTCGTTTGAGCGTCGGAGCGTTGTTGCTAAACAAAATCTCGGCGGCGTCTTTGTTCTCTTCAACGATAACGATCACGTGATCGAAGCGTGGCACACGGCGGTCTGCGGGCGCAACCGCAGAGACGGCCGCCGGCGCAGCCAGAGTCAGCAATCGTCGCTCCGGCCGAGTTCCAGCTTTTCTACGCTGTTGCCGACCGTGGCGTAATAGCCGGCGCCCTGCGGACCGTTCTCGCGCCAGTCGCTATCGTCGAAAAGCTTGTTCATGCCGCTGCTCGTGTGAGCGTACTGCCAGCCGAGTTCCTTATTGTAACCGCGTAAGGTGCCTTCGCCGCCGCAGCCTTTGGGTTTGGATGAGCCGGCACTATTGCCGCCCGGTTCGGGAGCGTGGTAAACAAATTGCGTCAGACAGCGGATAGAAACGGCCACCCCTTGCGAGATGGTGCGCCTCGAGCGCGGCAGGGCGTTGCTGTTGATCGCCAGGTAGACGGATTCGATGTAACTGTTCGGATCGGCCACTGGATAGATGTGATAGAACATCACGCCTTGCGTCTGTTGCGATGCGAAGCTGCGCATCCCGAAGAATTTTAGAAATGGCCGAGGCGCGGACGTATAACGGACCCCGCTCGAGTCGCCGAATTTTGCGCGCACGACCGTGTTAGCCAGCGTTTGCATCGACGTTTGAGGATCGCCGAACATCGGCCCATAGAACCGTTGCATCGCCCGATTTATCTGCACGACGCCCCAGCCCGCATACATCGTACGATCGGCGCTTTGGGCATCCAGCGTGGAACCCTGCGGATTACTGAAGACGCTCCAACCACTTGGGGCCAGCGCGCTGCAGTGGGGTGTTTCCTTAACGGTCAGGGCAACGCCCGCAGACGGGCGCGCCGCGAAACTTGTCGAGGGCGCGACCGCGAATAAGAGTCCGGCGATCGTGAGCCACAAAGAAACATTCTTCATGCGCTCGCAATTGCGCGCGATGACCGGAAAGCCTTTAAGACGATTCACTCCGAAGGCGAATTCCCGGCCAGAAGTTCGATTCCGCAACCGATCACATCTTCACGATTACGACGACGCACACGCTGGTCGACTCAGGAAAGATCTTCGTAAACGGGATGTTCCAGCCGCCGCCGCTGACGGTTCGCTCCGGCGTTCGCCAACGGCTGCGCTTCATCAACATGACGACGTTTTGGACCAGTGCCAGCATCTCGCTCAGCTCGGGCAATCGAACGCTGCTCTGGCAGCCTGTAGCCGTGGACGGCGATGACCTGGCGGCGGCGCGGCGAGCTGCCGAATTATCTAACGCAATTGGCTCTCGAAAAACGTGTAGACACCCGTCGCCTGTTCGACCTGTTGCGCAAAAGAGTTGCCGATGCCGTGGCCCTGGCCTGCACGTTGTATCAGCAAAATGGGATAGAGCGAACTTGAAGCGGCTTGCAAACGCGCGATCATCTTACGGGAATTGTACGGATCGACGCGCGGGTCGTTTTCGCCCGTTGTCATCAACACCGCCGGATAGGCTCGCCCGCGAACCACGTTGTGATAAGGCGACTGGCGCAGCATCCAGGCGAACTGCTTTGGATCTTTTACGGTTCCAAACTCGGGCGTGTTGAAGGCGCCGTTCGGCGTCAGCTCGACGCGTAAGAGATCGTAGATGCCGACTTGCGAGATGACGGCACGATACGTCTGCGGATTGCGCGTGAGCGCCAGGCCCATCAGAAAACCGCCGGCGCTGCCGCCGATGATCCCGATGTGATGCGCGTTCGTGTATCCGTGCGCGCCTAACCATCTCGCACACGCGGCTAGATCGTCGCTCGAATTCGTTTTGGTCGCATGATGCGCGGCCAAGTGCCAGGCCTCGCCGTACTCTCCGCCGCCGCGGACCATGGCTTGCGCGTAGACGCCGCCGCGTTCCAGCCACGCTAGGCGCGCGGAGTTGAAGCCCGGACGCGTGATAATTCCGTAGGCACCATACGCCGTCAGAATGGTCGGCGCTGTTCCCGTTAAGGGCAGGCCGCGCCGGTGCACGATCTCAAGCGGAATCCGCACCGTACCGTCGAGTGACGGAACGAAGACGCGCTCGGCGACGATGTGCGAGAAATCTCCGGGCGAGCGTTGCGCGATACCCGTCGGCGCGAGCCTATTGACCGCCGGATCGTAGCTAAGCCAGCGGTTAGGCGTCGTGTAGTTTGCGTAGCCGATGACGATCGGTCCGCCGCGCGGATCGGCGGCGACCTCGGTGAGCGTCGAGATCGGCGGGAGGGGAACGACCGCGCGCAAACGACCCGCAGATGTGAAGAGGCGCGCGCGGCCGTCACCGGCATCGGCGTCGGCGGTAATGAAGCCGCCACTAACCGGGTTGACGCTTTCGATCACGAGCGGACTGCGCCCGACGACGACCTGGCCGCTTGCGAACGACTTGCCGGCGGCGATCGCAACGACTTCGCCGCGCAAATTGCCTTTCTGCGAGATAACGTCGAGCGTGTCGCCGACGAACTCGCCGCCGATTGCTCCGCTGGAACCGATGCCGTCGGCGGGCGTCGCAACGCGAACGAACGGGCCGCCCGTCTTGCGTAGGTAAACCGACGCGTGAACGCCGTCGCCGTCGGTTTCGAAGACCGCCTGCATGCGGCCATCGAGCGACGAGGCGAGAAAATATTCGGCTTTCGGCGAGAAGTCGCGCCCGAAGACGTAGGCATCCGACGATGGCGGCGCGCCGAACGCGTGATGATAGATGAGGATCCCAGAGGTCGCATAGCTGCCGTTTGCGAGCTGCGGCCACTGCGTGTGAATGAAGCCGCGCCCGTTGCCATCCCAGGTCAGTGCGACGCCGCTGGTGCCGCCGCCGGCGTGCGCAATCGTGTCGGGCAGCAGTCGTGCCGTCGTTGCGTCGACGACGTGCAGCGTTTCATCTTCGGCTCCGCCTTGTTGGGTCGTGAACGCAACCTTATTGCCGTCAGCCGAAACGAACACGGACTCGATTGCCGGTGGCGCTCCGCCGTTGGCGTGCGTTTGCGGATCAAAGAGTACCCGCTCCGCGCCGTGCAAACCGTTGCGCACGACCAGTTGCGGCTGCGGCTGCGGCGGCTTCTCACGTAAATAGAAGAAGCGCCTGCCGCGAATGACCAGACCGAAGCGCGCCGTGGAGGTGCGGCTCAGCCGCGCGATCCGGCGCGAATAGGCTGCGTACGAAGGCCGGCTCGCAATGTATCCGAGGGCGAGTTTTGTCTGCGCCGCGGCCCAAGCCCGAACTTTGGGGTCCGCCGGGTTTTCAAGCCAGCGATACGGGTCGGCAACGCGTTGGCCGAAATAGGTAGCGACGACGTTCCCCGACGGTGTAGGCGGATAAGGTAGGCGTGCCGCACCCGCGGCGAGGATCGCGACCGTTCCCGTTATGGCGATTGCGCGCAGCGCCGATAATTGATTCATCCGGGGATCTCCATGAACGCCGGGTTAGTAACGCAGGTGACCGATTCCTGACGCGATCAAAAAAGTCCCGGAAAATATCTGCATTTAGCCACGCCGTAATCGCGAACGGGCTGCGACTGAAGCCTCTGCGCTAAGGGCGTTTGGCCGGCGCGATCTTCGCTCCCGAACCAAAACCGGCATTTGCAAGGTCGCATTAGGCTTGCCCCGTGCTGATGAGTCCGGGCGGATGTTCACTGTAACGATTGCTTTCGTTTGGGGACCCGTGGTTGTAACTAAGGAGGCGTTGCACCCACTAATGGCACGAGTGACTCGCGCGCCGGCAGCTCAATCGAATCGAAGACCCTGAAGAGCCGGTCGAAACCGGAAAGTTCCAACAGATTACGCACAAAGGGCCAATTCACGACGATCAACGCCGCTCCCAGCCCGCGATGCTCGCGGTGATTGCGCAGCTCAAGTAATTCTGCCAGCAGCGCGTCCGTGACGTGCCGCGCGCCCGCGAGGTTGATGAGGAGCTCCTTCGCGGTGTAAGCTGGTGCGAGTTGCCGATGCAGTTCATCCGGCCGGTACGAATCCCACGCGCCAGGCACAGAGATCATCATTGTGCGTTCCATGTACCCGAACGGGCGAATGTTGCCGCAAGCAAGCCTATGGCAGCATATGCGGCGGCGGTTATTCAAAAGCATGAGGGTCACTGCCCTGCGCGATGATTTGAGCATATCGCGCGCTCGCTTCGGTGGGTAAGCGTAAAAGGTTGGGGTCACGATCGAGATCGATGTGATATAGGCCAAAATCACTGTTGTCGTCGAACGGAAGGCCCCATTCGCGATTCGAGGTGATGCTCCAGCAGAGGTAGGCTTCGATCGGAACGCCGCGGCGCAGGGCTCGCTCTACTTCGCGGATATGCGCGTCTAGGTAGTTGGCGCGCGAGAAACCATCGGCGCTGGTGACGCAGCCATTCTCGATGACGATGATCGGCTTTCCGGGGAATTGCGTTTGCGCTTCCCGCAGGATTTCGTCGAGTACGTTGGGCCACACGGGTGCAGTTGCATAGCGGCATTCGGCCGCGGCCGCCAGGCGATGTAACTCGCCGGGCCAAAATGAGGGGACTCCCCAATAATAATCCAGGCCAACATAATCTAATGCACCGATGCATTGAGGCGGGCAAAGGAATGGCGGCAGTTTTCCCGACAGGCCCAGATTCCACCAATTCGTCCCAAGAAGCGTACCGAACATTCCAAACGACTTGCGAAAGCCGTCGAGGAGCCGCAGCAGCGAACGCGTAGCGCCCAGGCGGCGTTGGCCGCTGACGGGTACGAATCGTACTTTCGCATTCTCCGAGCGTAAAATGCGCCTGGCAATGCAGCGCGCGAGATCCGGTTCTAGGCCGCTGTAATCTCCCGCGCCGCCGGCGACGCACAAACCTTCGACACCGGGATGGATGCCGACGCGCAACTTCCCTCGTTTGCGTATGGCCTGCAGCGACTTGTCGAGATCGGGGACCTCGTGCGTCGCGCCCGCTGCCTGGCCCGCGGAACGCGGCTTGCCGATGTCCGCGATCGTTTTGCGATTGCGCGTGTGCGGGAGACTCGGATGGCTTTTTTTGAAATCGCGCAGCGCGCGATCGACGGCATTAAGCAAGGCTCGGCTGCCGAGCGCCATCGCCACGGCGAAGGATTGATCGTTACCGGGAAGCGGCGTCAGCTCGAAACCGGTTGAAGCATGCTGCCGCAACAGTACGTCGTCATCGAAGACGAGATCGACCTTGCCGTCGCGCAAGGCGTCGACGGCCGCGTTCATCTCTAGGTAGAAATTGAGGGCTGCGGCCGGAAAAAGTGCGGCGGCTCGAGCTGCTGCCGGCGCATCTGCGATCACGGCGACGCGCACCTTCCAGGTTTCCAGGTTCTCCGGTACCGCCAACGACGCTGCGTGCAAAGCGGCCACGTGTGCGGTGAAGTACGGTTCCGAAAAGAGCACGTCGTCCATGCGTTCTTGGGTCATGGTCACTTGCGCGATCGAGATATCGACCGCGCCGCTCTCCAGAAAGAAATTCTGCGAAAGCCGTCCCGCCTGACGTCGCGCCTGCTCCGGAGATTTGAGGCGCGTCGCGTTCCTGTCCACGATGCGCTGCAACCAACGCGGCAATCCCAGGACCAGTGGGTTGGCCCCGACCTTCGCGGCAGGCTGCGCGTTGCGGATCGCCGTTCGCGCTTGGGCGTGCGCGCGAAAGAGGTTCGGAATGAGCGTAAGCACCGCGTCCATCTGTTGCTTCGAGGTGGCAAATGGCTCCAGGCCCGGCGGGACCGGATAGTCGCGCATCCAGAAACCTTTGATGTAGCCGTAGACGAGTTGATTCGGCTCGTTTAACGTCACGTAGTAATCGATGAGATCGCCCAGACGCTGCGCAACCTCCGACGCGTACGCGCCCATGCGCGCAGGGAACGCGGCATCCAGCATGCCGGCACCACTGCCGGCGGCCTGCACGTGCAGCGGCCATGTGTTGTGGTGAAGTGTGACCACGGTGGTCATTTGTGCGTCGCGCACGTACTTCAGCACGTCACGATAGTGCGCGAACGCTTCGTCGCTCCACGCATTCGGCTCCGGTTCCAAGCGCGCCCACGAGAGTGAGAGCCGAAAGGCCCGGCATCCCAGGTCCTTGGCCAGGTCCACATCTTCGCGGTAGCGATTCCAAAAGTCCGTCGCGCGGCCTCGCGGCGTCAGGCCACGCACGCGCTCCCAGACGTCGCGGATATCGTCTTGCCCGGCGTACGCTTCGCATTGATGATCTGCCGTGGCCACACCGAACCGGAAGCCTTGTTGCATAGCGACGGACGTTCGCCCCTTTGCGTGGCGGGACCAGCACCCCAGAGATCGAACGCCACGCTCCAATGCGATTCAGCGGCAAGACGTGTATCGTGACGGGCGGCGGCTCCGGTATCGGCCGCGCCACATGCGTCCGCATGGCGGCCGAGGGCGGGCGCGTCGTCGTGGCGGACCTTCATCTGGATGCAGCGCAGGCGACCGTAGATCAGATCACGTCGGCCGGCGGACAAGCCGTTGCGGCGGAACTGGATGTGGGAAATTCGGCGCAAGTACAGGCGACCATTGCAAAAGCGGTGGCAACGTACGGTTCCCTGGACGTTATCGTGAATGACGCGGCCATGATGACCTTTCAGCCGATCGTCGAGCTGGCGGAGGCGGATTTTTTCCACGTCATGGCGACGAACTTAGGATCGGTTTTTTATTTCTCGAAGTACGGCGCGCCGCACATGCCGCCCGGCTCCGCGATCGTCAACATCAGTTCCGTGCACGCACACGAAACGACCGCAAACGTGGTTCCCTACGCTGCGTCGAAAGGCGCGATCGAGGCTTTCACGCGCGGCTTCAGTATAGAGATGGAAGCGCGTAAGATTCGCGTGAATTGCGTAGCACCCGGAGCGGTCGACACGCCGATGCTTTGGAACAACCCCAACGTGAAGAGCGGCGCAGAAAAAATCGAGGGCGCGATCGGCAAACCCGAAGATTTAGCGGCCGCGATCTGCTTCATTGCATCGGACGACGCAAGGTTCATCAACGGCACGACCTTGGTGGTAGACGGCGGGCGGTTAGATATTCTTTAGGCGCCGCCGCTGCTACCGCCGTGACGTGGGCTTCGGCTCCGGATAGCGATCCCCGACCGGAGGCGGCAACCCATCAAGTTCGGCGGTATCGGTCGGTGTGAGGTTGACCTCGGCGGCGCCGGCGTTTTCCTCGAGGTATTCGATGCGCTTGGTGCCTGGAATCGGGATCACGCTGCCGCTCTTATGGAGCAGCCACGCCAGTGCGACTTGCGCCGCCGTTGCCCCGGCGCGTTGCGCGACAGCTTCGATACGTTCCACGATGCGGCGATTTTGTTCGAATGGTTCACCTTGATAGCGGGGGAGCGTCGCGCGAAAATCGCCGGCCGCGATGTCGGCCGGTTTCAAACGTCCCGTTAGCATGCCGCGGCCCAGCGGCGAGTAGGCAATCAAGGCTACGTCGTGCGCTTGGCACCACGGCAGAACGGCGGCCTCCACGTTGCGTTCGAAGAGCGAGTATTCCGATTGCAGCGTGGCGATCGGATGCACGCGCGCCGCACGCTCGAGCGTTGGGACGTCGGCCTCCGAGAGGCCAATGGCGCGGACCTTTCCTGCGCGCACGAGCTCCGCCATCGCGCCTACGCTCTCTTCGACCGCCACGTTTGGATCGACGCGATGCAATTGGTAGAGATCGATGACGTCCGTTTGTAGACGCTTTAACGACCCATCGCACGCTTCTCGAATGTGCTGCGGGGTGCCGTCGCGCCGAAAATCGTAGCTCGTGCGCTCGCCGTGCACGACAATGCCGCACTTGGTCGCGATGCGCACTTCGTTACGCTGGGGCGCCAGCGCTTTGCCGACTATTTCTTCGTTGGTAAATGGACCGTACATGTCGGCGGTATCGAAAAATGTGACGCCGATGTCGATGGCACGACGGATCAGCTCGATCGCGCCTTTTTCGTCGGGCGAGGATACTCCTGAGCCGTACGCCCAGTTCAAGCCCATGCACCCGTACGCTATTTCCGAAACGGCAATATGCGACGACCCTAAGAAGCGAGAATTCATAGCACGCTCTACTGGGGCGCGGGCTTGCAAACCTGTGCTGCGCCGGGCTTATTGGGGCCCATGGCGGCATGCCGTGCGTTGTGCGGGCGCGAAAAGGTTTGCGATGTCTTATTTTGTTGTGATTCGCGAGCGAAGCGATGCGTGGGATTGGTCGCTGCCGATGCGCCGGCAGGCGGGCTGGGACGCGCATGCCGCATTCATGGATGCTCTTGAGGGCGAAGGGTTCATCATCGCGGGCGGGCCGCTCGGCGACGAAGATAGTGCCGCGCGCGTACTGCACGTTGTGGACGCTCCGGATACGAATGCGATCGAAGCTCGCATGGCGGAAGATCCGTGGACACCGATGCGCTTGCTAAAAACAGTGAGCGTAGAGCCTTGGACGGTCCTGTTGGGTGGCCTTTCCCGCTGACATAAGCAAACGCCGTCGAAAAAGACCTGGCCTCCGCGCGACCGAGGCGGTAACTACTCGGCGCGGTGGTGTCTTTGCCGGTAGACGGGCACGATTTTGCCGTGGCGCACCGCATATGTCGTCACGACATAGGCACCGCATGCGTCGTTTTCGCAGGCGTCGACGTAGAGAAACTTCCCTGCGAAGCGAACGTGAATCGAGTAAGGGCGCCCGCCCCAATCGATCCCCCAGTTCGCCGTCGCGACCCTCTCGATGAACACCGCGCCCTTTTTTCGTTCATCGTAAAGATACGCCGCCGAGGTACCGCCATCGGTCGGAAAGTCGCAGACGACGACGACGATGGCTTGGCGCGTCCCCGGCGCGAGGCTGCCCTCGATCACGCGGTCGACGTAGAGATCGAAACCGTTTCCACTCGCTTTGTCGAAATAGCTGAACTTTCCATGCGTCATAACCGCCGGCACAGGGACGTTCTCACTGCACGGGTTGGTCTTGTATGTGAAATTCATGAAATCGACGGCGAAAAGAAGCGGCACGATCACGGCAACAGTATAGCATCAACGGCAGAAGAGGGCTAAGCGCCGCGATGAACGTACGTCTATTCCTGGGACATGCGCGAATGGAAGATCCTCGCTCATTTCGCCGAGGCAGTGCGTCCGGAGCAACGCCCGCTCGCCGATGCCGAATTGCGCAGGCTCGATGATCTCGTGACCCGTCGTCGCCAGTTGATCGGCATGCTTGTTGGCGAGAAGAATCGCCTTGCGATGATGGACCGCGAAATTCGAAAAGACATCGCCGCGCACATTGCCTGGCTCAAGAAACGCTTGGGTCGGTTGACGATGAACTAAAGGTCACGATCCAATCCAGTCCCGTGTGGCGCGAAAAAGATGAGCTGCTGCAAAGCGTACCCGGAGTCGGTCCGACTGTTTCATTCACGCTGCTGGCGAGCCTACCGGAACTCGGGTTACTCAACCGCAAACAGATTGCCGCGCTGGTCGGCGTTGCACCGGTCAACCGCGATAGCGGGCTGTTTCGCCGCACTCGAGGAATCTGGGGCGGCCGTGCGGCGATCAGAACCGTGCTGTATATGGCAACGCTCTCCGCGACCCGTTTTAATCCATCCATTCGCAGGATTCTGGTTGCGGTTGCGGGACGCCGGCAAATCCGGTAGAGTCGCACTCGTCGCCTGCGCACGCAAGCTGACCATTCTCAACGCAATTCTAAGGTCGGGTCACCGATGGTCGCCCGAAGCAGCTTCAGCAACATAGTTGCAGGTCAGAAGGATGTAACTGCGTTCCATTGACGGCCCCAACGGGAAATTCCCGTCCGTTTTCCGCGGGACGGACTATCCCACTAGAACTGCTGCGTTAAGAACACCTCGAAGGTTTGCGGATTGCGGCTAACGGGAGGGAAGAAATACAAGGTGTTCGGCACCCTTCCCGGCGGGAAGCTGAAGTTGCCGCCATCGTACGCCGCTCCAGCGGGCTGGCACGCCAGCGACAGTTTCGCGGGCGCAACGCCGTAGCAACTGTTGATGACTGGATAATCGCTATTCTTTTGATTGTCGAACACGTTGGTTACGCGCACTCCTAACCGTAGCGAATGCGGATTGTTTTGGGCGATATCCCACGACAACGTGGCATTGGCGTAGAAGTATCCCGGGCCGGTGTGCAACACTTTGTCCGGCGTCGTCGAAGATCCCGTTCCCTGGACATTGTAATACGCGCAGCATTGCCACAACAAATATGGCAAGAAGTGGTAGCGTCTGTAATTGTAATTTCCAGTCCAAGACACCGAAACCGGGGGCTGGTCCGGAACGCGATAGACGACGCCGTTGCCGTTGTTCAGGAAGTACGCGTTCGGATTCTGCGGATTGATGGCCGCTGCTGCAAGGGTAAACGAGGTCGAGAAGTAGCTCTGATACGTCGCAGCGAGGAACCACGAAAGTCCGTCCCCGTTGATGATGTGATTAAGCCCAAACTCGACGCCGAAATCTTTAGCGATTCCGCCCGACTTTCCGACGGCACCGGGCTGGAAGATCACCGCGCCCGTTGTTGGGCTCGTTTGAATGACACCATTGACGACGAGCGGATTGCGCAGCACCTCTAAACGGTTGTTGGTTTGGTGATACCAAGGAGCGATCCGTAGCGAGGTATGGCCATCGCGAAAACCGTGTTCGTACGTAAGTCCCAGGTTGTGGTCGATCGGGGGATCCTCCGTCGCGCCGGGCAGGTAGGGATCTCGATACTGCCCCGCGGCCTGGATGCCGTCGACGGAGCCGTTGTACACGTACGTCGCGGGTATAAAAGACGACGTAACCCCGTAACTTGCTAACAGATAATCGTTGATTCCGAACTGGTAGCCGATCGAAAGACGCGGCGAGAACACCGGTTTGGAATACGAACCGCCGGCGGATTGTGGAATATCGTACACGAGGATGTCGTAGCGCAGCGAAGGAGCGAGCACGAATTTGTGAAGTTTTTGTACCGTTCCAACGTACGCGCTGTTTTGGAATGTCGGGAAGTTTGCGAGCGTGTATTCGTTCGGCCAGACTCCATTCGCATCGAATGCCGACGGCGGGCTGGAATAGCCGCCGGTGCCCGCGCGATCGTAATACGCTTGCAACAGATTGTCTCGCTCGTAGATGGCGCCGGCAAAATATTGCGAGTTCGCGTTTGGATTCCAGTCGATCTCGCTCTGTCCGATGTACGCCTGTTGGCGGCGGTCGCCGTAAAAGTCGCGAGTCGTACCCGGGAAGGGATCGACCGCAAAATTCCCAACCGGAGCGGGCTGACCGGGCTGGATCGCGTTATTGTAATTCGGATTGTCTAGGGGCTGATTGAGGATGTACTGATTGAAATTTTCTGCTAGCCGCACGTAGCCGAAAAGTTTATCGCCGAACGAGTGGTTGAGTTGCAATTTGCCGACGCCCGAATAATGATAGGTTTCCAAGGCGCGATTCGGATCGAGCGCCACATACTGCATGCCCGTGTTGTACGATTTGCCATGGATGGTGACCGTACACGGCTGCCCGGTGCTGGAGATGCCCGGATTCGTGATGTTGTATCCTGGAGTCTGTCCGGCCGGTGGATTGCTGCCCACGGGCGGGAAGGGAACCCAGAACCCGGCCACGCCCGTGCACGGGACGACGCCCACGGGATGTCCGCCGGCTAGGAGATAATTTCCGTCAAAGCGCCCGTTTCCGTTCTGAATCAAAAATTGTAAATCGTTGCGATCATTGGGGCGATAATGAAAATTGGCGACCGCGTCGAGCGTTAGTTGGGGTCCCGGGCCGTTTCCCGGATTGTTGAACGTCGCTAGCGGAAACGAAAAGACGCCGTCGCCGAACTCATTGGCCGCGTCAGCGCGATCGTACGCAAAATAGGCTGAGAAGCGGCGATCCGGGGTCGCCGTTCCGTATTCGACTTGCAAATAGTGTCCGAACAACGGGCCGCGAATCGCGGTGGAAATCAATCCGTAGGAAGGATACGCTCCGCGCTTGATAATGCTGTTGAAGACGCCTTGCGACGCCTCGCCGTAGCGCGAGTCGTAACCTCCGGTATACACTTGCACGTTTGAAACGCCCACGGCTGAGATCGTAGTGGTCTGAAAATACCCGTTGCCGGTGGAAAAGAAGCCCGTGAGTCGATCGTTGATCGGAACGTCGTCGTACAGGAAATTCGCATCGGTCGCGAGACCCCCGCGCACGCGGGGCTGGGCGTTCGCGCCCATCCCGGTTACGCCCGGAATAGCCTGCGTGAAATCGTAGAGCGTCTTATGGACATTGTCGCCGCCTTCGGCTGCCGCGAGTTCCTGGCTGGAAATATTGTACACGTCTGCGGTTTGCCCCGGCTGTACGAGGCTTTGCTGGCTCCGCGACTGTACCGACGCGATGGTGCGCAGCTCGTTCACCAAAGTTCCGTTTGTCGTATTAGTTTGATCTTGAAAAACGACAACGCCTGGTATGCTTACGGCGGAAAAACCGCTTTTCTGAAATGAGACCGTATAGGTGTCCGGCGGTAAATTCGCGATATTGTAAAAGCCGCTCGCATCGGTCGTCGCCGAGCCGGTGGCCGACGGAGATGCCGCCGTGACGCGAACTGCGGCAATGGGCCGGTGATTTACGTCGCTGACCGTCCCCGAGATAACTCCCGTAGTCCCCGCGCGCGCGCAGAGCGGGAACGATGCCATGGCCGTAAGCGTAAGAATATAGAAAATGCGACGCATCGGTAATCCTCCGAAAGCACGTTAGCCTTGGTTACCTTCGCCTCGAAACACTCCTTCGATGGCGCGATTCGCAGGTAAAGGCTTCGAAAAGGTACCGTTTCGCAGGCACTGAGAATGTCCGGGTGGCCAGGCGCCGGCTGACAACCTCGAGCGTATATCGGGCGCGGGACGGCCCAAAGTGGCTGCGGCATTGGAGGACGGCATGGCACACCAGCAGCGGAGCTCTGTCGCAAGCTAGGCGCTGCATGCCGCGCGTTCTGAGGGCGCGAAAGGGTTTGCGATGTCTTATTTTGTTGTGATTCGCGAGCGAAGCGATGCGTGGAATTGGTCGGTGCCTATGCGCCGGCAGGCGGGATGGGACGCGCATGCTGCATTCATGGACGCTCTTGCTGGCGAAGCTTTCATCATCGCGGGCGGACCGCTGGGCGACGAAGATAGTGCCGCGCGCGTAATGCACGTCGTGGACGCCCCCGATAAAAACGCGATCGAATCTCGCATGGCTGAAGATCCGTGGACATCGATGCGCTTGTTAAAAACCCTAAGCATCGAGCCGTGGACGGTCCTGTTGGGTGGCCTTTCCCGCTGACATCAGCAAAACGGATGAAAATTACCTACGGGAAGAAAACCGGATTTCGACCTGTCCGTTACAAAATGTTACACAAGCTCATATTTCGCGAAAACGGCATAGCTCAGAGCGCGACCTCGAAACTGAGCTTGGCCAGCTGGTCGGCTGGGATGCTCATGGTCGCTGTCAGCGGCTGCGAGTTTCGCAAGAGAAAGCCGAAGAGGGCGCGACGCCACGCATGCATCGTGTCCCGCGCGCCCGGCACGACGACCGGATCGGCCGTGAAGTACGCCGTGCCTTTATCGTCGAGCGCGAGTCCGAAGGTCTTGCACGCCCGTACAATTGGCGCGAGCAGCGGTTGTTCCATGAAACCGAAGCGGGCGGTGACGCGGATCAGTGCCGGGGCGAGCGTCTCCACATCCACGCGGTCTCCCTCCCCCACGACGGGCCGATTGTCCGTGAGGATCGTGAGCAGCACGATCCGTTCATGCATCGCATGCGTGCGCGCCCAGTGGTGCCGCAACAAGAAAGGTATGCCCTCGGGATCGGCGGTCAGGAAGACAGCCGTACCGGTGATGCTGAATTTCGAAGCGCGGGTTTCGGCGAGGAAATTCGCGACCGGAACCGACTGGCCAACCAAGCTCTGCTCCATCCGGCGCCGCCCTGCGCGCCACGTGATCGCGATTGCGAAGAGCGCCACGCAAATCGAAAGTGGAATCCAACCACCGGTCGGAATCTTCGGGATGCTGCCGGCAACGTACGATAGGTCCACGAACAAGAATGCGCCCGCCAGCAACACCGCAGCGAGGAGATTCCAGCCGAACTTCTTTCGCACGACCGAGAAATAGCCGATTGACGTGACCGCCATCGTCACCGAAACCGCGAGTCCGTACGCATCGGCTAGTTTCGCTGACGACCGAAACGTTATCACCAGCGTAAGACACACGACGGCAAGCAACACGTTGATGAACGGCACGAAGACCTGACCGAAGAACTCTGCCGACGTGTGCAATACCCGCATGCGTGGAAGAAAGCCGAGTTCGATCGCCTGCTGCGCGAGCGTGAAAGCCCCCGATATCAATGCCTGCGATGCGATGATGGTGGCTGCAGTCGCGATCGCAACCATGGGATAGAGCCCCCAACTCGGAACGAGCGCGAAGAACGGGGCATCGAGCGCCTTCGGATCGACCAGAACGCGAGCACCCTGGCCGGCAAAGTTCAACAGCAGTGCCGGGAAGACCATCGTGTACCAGGCAAGCGCGATCGGCGCGCGGCCGAAGTGCGACATGTCGGCGTAGAGTGCCTCGACGCCTGAGACACAGAGGACGACGGCTCCCAAGACGACCACACCCGCGAACCCGTTGCTCGTCATGAAGTGCAAGAGATGCCTCGGATCGATCGCCCAAAGAACCGTCGCATGCTCGGCGATGCCTGCGACGCCGGTCACCGCAATCGCGGCGAACCAAACGATCATCACCGGGCCGAAGATCTGCCCGATCTTCTGCGTGCCACGGACTTGCAATGCGAATAGCGCGAGCAGCACGGCAACCGTGATCGGAACGACGTATGGTTCGGCCGCAGAGGAAGCGACTTTCAGACCCTCGACCGCCGAAAGGACCGAAACGGCCGGCGTAATCACGCCGTCACCGAAGAGCATGCCGGCACCGATGACGATAAGGAACGTCAGCCAGGTCGCCCCCGGGATCACGCCGCGTACTGGTTTGGGGAGTACAAGCGCGAGCAGCGCAAGGATCCCGCCTTCGCCGTCGTGGTCGGCCCGCATCACGAAGGTCAAGTATTTAATACTGACGACGAAGATGAGCGACCACAAGATCAAACTGATTACGCCGGTTACGTTCTCCGGCGTAGGCGCGATCTCGACACCATTGTGGAAGCACTGGCGAAACGCGTACAACGGATTGGTTCCAATGTCGCCGAACACGATGCCGAGCGCCGCCAGGGCCATCACGCCCTTAGGGCTCGCTTTGCTAGTCTTTCCTGTCATTCATGGACCACAACCGATGAGACATCTCCCGGCTCGACGAGCGTGTTTCCGCGACTAACGGCGCGAGCGATCTGCCAGCCTGCCCGGGGCGCGGCAGCGGGATAAACGACTCGATCTTCACCGGTTGGCCCTCCCGCGATATTGACGTGCGTGAATCCCAGGTGGTTTAGATGAAGGGCAAGGTGTCGCGTTCCGTACAACGTGATCGCGATGTCCCCAGGGGTGGGCAACGTGCCAAAACCGGTCGTGCAATTGCTAGCACCGAACGCGACGAGATGTCGGCAAACCTCGCCTGGGTCGAGCACGACGTAGTAACCGCCGTCAATCCGGTTTTCCGCGTTGGCTTTGGGCACATCCGCCGATGCGAGTACCATCGAGTCGCCGATCGATCCAAGTGGTACTTGATAGACCGGTGCACCCGCCATCGCGATCCCAATACGCACCAACCTCTCTTGCGAGAGGTTCGTTGCAACGTCGTGCTTCATGCGCGCGACAAAGTTCGGCAGCAGTGTTGCCGCCGTCGCAGGGTTAAGCAGCTTGTTCCGCAAGAGCCCAAGCACCACGACTTCGGCTTGCATCCGTTGAAAATCGTTTATGCGGTACCTGTTCCCAGCCTGATTTTGCCGTACGCGTATGAATGCCAGCACCCGCGTGCCGTTCATGTGCTGCAAGCCCGGCTGGAAATCGGCTCCGCTGTTTTGAGGATCGTAGAGTCGCGCTTTGACGTCGATGGTCAGCCCGCCAACGAGATCGATGGCCTCACGAAATCCCGCGAAATTTGCGACGATGTAGCCGTCGATAGGCAAACCCGTTAATGCCGAGGCCGCTTGCGCCAAATAACGCGGTCCTCTCGGAGGCGTCTCCTGATCGCCTATGAAGAACAGCGTCTTGATCTTCGGCACGGGATCGTGCCAACGCGGTTGTGCGACGAGCGTATCGCGAGGAATCGTGATCGCATAGATCGCGTGATCCCCGGGGCTGATATGCGCGAGTAGAATCACATCGGCTTGACCCGCAGCCGAGCCCAAACCCAGCGGATCGGTTGCTTTGACCCCTCGCGCATTATTCGCGATGATCAGGATGTTGACGGGCTGCGAACCCATTGTGAACTGGGCCGCAACTCCGGCAGCATACTGCCGTCCCGCTTTCGTCGCAAACAGTGCGATCGCCACACAAATAGCGACAACAATCGCAATGCCCAAGAGTCGCTTGCGCGCGCCTCCGCTTGAATGTATTCATTTGTGTTATCCTGTCGGTCGAATGTGAGAATGATGCGCGAAAAGCGCAATGCCGAAGTGCTCGGCGTCAGACCGCAGGGTGTGGCGGCGCGCGTTCTTTCAGACAGGCGATGAGTGATTCGAGCAGGGGCGAGATTTCGATCGGTTCGCGACGTACAGCGCATACGCAACCAATTTCGCATCGCAAGACCAAGCACAGGATGAAGTGAACAGCATCGACGACGCGTCTGGCGATGGCGTGCAAGGCACGCGATAAGACGAACGATACGATTACGCTGCCGGTAAAATGCAGCAATAGGCTCGCGAGGATAGGAGCGCCCAGCCAAATCGTCCCCCCGAACGAATGACCTACGGCGAACACCTGTTCCAGCGTTTCCATGACATAGAGGATGCCAAGCTGCAGCGCGAAGATGACGGGCAACAGGCGAGAGACCGACGGCGCATCGAGATGGGAGACTGACCTAGATACCCATCGAGTTACGGGAGAATCACGCAGCACGCGCTGTACGGTGAGCGCGATAAACACAGCGCACAGAAGCGCCGCTATGGCTAACGCGGGAATAACATCGGCGTTACTTCCGTCGGTAAACCGCCCCGCGCCGAAAACGCCGGCGTTCGAAAGCTTTTCTACGAGAGGGTCGACGAGCGCGGCAGCCGTGACGGCCGCTGCCGCCGCGAAGGCCATCCGCGTCGCCAGCACGTTCATTGAAGAATGCGGTTCTCCGGTCCGGCTACGTCGTCCCTCAGAAGGAAAGAACTCGATAAACTCGAGCTCTTATTGGTAGCCCCAATGGGATTCCGAACTCTTACGGAGTCACGAGCGAGGCGACGCGTTGAGCGTCAGCCGCAAGCCACGGATCGGAGAGATGCTTGCGCCGCATGCCGGCCGGATAGGTGCCATGGGGGTGTTTGGCGTTCCAGTCCTCGACTAAGACTGCAAGATACTCAAAGTTTTCCCAAAGATCATCCCCACCCTGGCGACGAGCGATCGCCGTGTATTCCGCGAGCACTCCCCAATAGTAATCAACGTTCCACATCTGCATGGCGAGTTCACGATCGAGGAAACCGGCCTTGACCAGCAGGCCCATATCCTCGTAGAGATTGCCCGCCATTTTTACTTTCTCGATCAGTGGGTGATTCTCGCTGGTTATCGCGGCTCTATTTTCGATCTGGTAACGGAACGCCGGGTCCTTCAGCTTATCACCGAGCTCGGTGCGAATGAATTGCAAAGCATCTCGAAAGTACGGCCTTTCCGTCGATTCACGAATTTCGTTTAGCGCTTCGATCTGGTTGCTGCCGCGGGCGTGGCGCAGTTGAACGAGGGCAGCTATTGCGGTCGCGGCGATGACGAGGAATGTGCCGAAGGTGGCAAAGGTGTCCCAAAGTTCTAAAGTCATGCGAGTCTCCGAAGGCGGGGTGCATTTTCGGAGCTCGTTAGACCGGGCGATGGATTATCCTTACGTAGCGAACAACCGAGCGGCGCATTTCCGCCGTTAGAAGCAGGCCCGTAACGACAGGCGTATTTTGGCAGCCCCAACGGGAGTCGAACCCGCGATTGGCGGTCCCGGCAAGTCCCGCCCGCTACCGAGTGGTCCGTAAAGGCCGAAAGAGTGGCCAGCGCGGTCGTTTCTGCGAAAAGGCGCCGCTGGCAATGATCCAGGCGCCTTGATTGCCATGTCGAAATACGAGCAATATGACGCAGCGTGAATACACGGTTATTCTAGAGCCGGAACCGGACGGGCGAATCAACGTGATGGTGCCGGCTCTCCCGGAGATTGCCACGTTCGGCGAGTCGATTGAATCGGCGCTTGCGAACGCGCGAGAGGCGATTGAACTCGTTATTGAAGACCGCAATGCGAGCGGTGAAGAGATTCCTGCGTCGGATGTCTCCGCGGTCCGCATTGAACGCCTAGCCGTTTCCGCCTAGCAAATCTGCCGAAACTTCCACGCGTCAGCGGCGACCAGTTGATTCGCGTCTTGCAGCGCGCTGGGTTCATAATTGCTCGTCAACGCGGCTCGCATGTGCGTTTGTACGGTTCGAAGGGGGAGCGCGTAACAATTGTCCGTGGCCGCGAAGATCTTCCCGTCGGAACGCTCGCGAACGCATTAAGGCAAGCTGGCTGGAGTCACGGCGACTTGCTCCGCAACTTGAAATAGAATCTCTTTTAGAATTGGTAGCCCCAACGGGAGTCGAAAACTTTCACAACGGTCCCAGCCGCTCCCGACCGTTACCAATCAGCCCGAGTTATAAGGGTTTCCGACGCAACCGGCTTCCGTCCGTTACCGCCCGCGCCCAAGCGATTCCATGCGCTCCGGTACAAAAATGGTACACGGCGTGTGTGAGTGCTCGCATGCGCATCGCCGGAAACCAGGGCCGCGGATCAGCGTCCCGACGTGGATCGCCTTTGGGCGCAAGGCTTGGCGCGCGTTCTCGACATGTGCATCTCGTGAAACGGCGGGCCAATGGCGGGCCAATTATCACTATATAAAGGAAAGAGCGCGATGAAATCGAGCTTAGTTTGGTAGCCCCAACGGGATTCGAAAACGAACACAGGATCCCGGCCAGTTCCTAAGGTTATCGAATAGTCCCGAGCATCGTCCCGCCAGGAAAGATTTAAGCTAACGAAGCCCCAGGGACGTGCAAAGGTTGGTGCGCGGCGCGATTGATACTCCGGCAGGAACGTCGTTGGTCGTCGCGCAGACCGCGTGAAGTCCGCCAACGAGGTCAACGCCCAAGTGTTGGGCGATCGCACGCAGGCGGTCGGGATCGCTGTAACCTGGGATATCGCGCTCAGACGTAGCTGCCAAGATCGTCGCTAAGACAGCGGTGCTGTTGTTCTTGGTTACTGTTGAAGCATAGCCGGCGATCGTGAGCAGCGGAATGCTGATCTGCGTTCGCTTCACGACCCAAGGCGTATGTTGGGCGTTCGGCAACGGTCCAATCATGCCCACGAGGGTCGGCGCGACGTGGTTGCCTGCGGTGCGGTTGCATGAGATCACCGTGGCGCTCACGTCAAGCGTCGTCGTTTCTGATTGCCAAAGCAAAAAGAAGTGCGTCGCATATCCATGGTAGTAGATGATGACAACCCCGCCCAGCGCATTTGTGTCGTGCGCGCAACGCGCAACGACATCGTCTGCGGTATCCCATGAAGGTTCTGGAATAATCCAAGGCGCGTTCGGGCCAAGCGCATCGAGCGATTCCTTCTCAATCTCCTGCGCTACGCCCATCGTTACCACCGTCGTCTTATCGCCGTTGGAGACGACGAAGAACTCAGGTTTCAGTGAACCCAGATAGAGGTCGTCGGCACGGGCCGGGGTCATCATCGCCAGCGCGGCCGCGACGAGTAGAAAACGCAGAAGCATAGGTGCCTCCTTTGATGGAGGGCCGACTGATTCTTCTCCGGGAACGGTCGCTGCACTTCGTACCCGGCGTAACAAAAGCACACTCCCAGGGTATGGCGAACCATTAGGTAGTCTCCGTGTAAGGAGGTTTTAGATGTTTCGACTCCTCGCAATCTTATCGATCGCGGTACTCTCGAGCATCCTTGTAGCGCAGGCCGGAAATAGCGTGCCAAATTCCGCAAAATCGCGTGCAGTCAAAGTGAGCCTGCATCAAGGCAAGCAGAACGTCACGATCAACGGCGTCGCCTATACCATTACGGTCAAAGGTAATCGCGTCGTTCGGGTCGTGCGCCCCTCGCGCGCCCATGGCTTTGCGCCAACCACGTTAAACGTGAGCAATGCGCGCGAATCCCATAAGTGCTATAACTGCTGGTACGACGAGCACGGCAACTGGGTCTGCATGTATCAGTCGTGCTGAGAATGCAGCCGTCTAGAAGTTTATTTTAAGCGATCAGTTCGCGTTCGGCCAAGATCGTGCGCGGATCGATCAGATGCTTGTTCAGGCCAAGTTTTTCAGCGGGCTGCAGTGGGAGTAACGCGCAGCGTTGGCGCGCCTTTGTCGCAATGCGGATTCAAGGTGACGGGGTTCAAGATCCTCAGCGTCGTGAGATAGAACATCGATACATCAGGAGACGTTTTTATGTCATGACTCGAGCGCAACATGACGCTGCCAGCAATGGTCATCCGGCCACGCAGCCCCTTCCTTGGTTTCCCCAAGGTGAATAGTCCGCGCTACACTTCAGCGCTGGAAAGGCACGATCATCAAACGGTCACCCGCATATTCTTATTAAAAGGAAGAGACGCCCGTAAAATACGGCGTTAGTGTGGTAGCCCCAACGGGATTCCGAACCCGAACTCAGGGTCCCGGCCAGTCCCCACCGCTACCGAATAGTCCCGTGTGGTTGAGCTCATCAGACATGCGTTGAGAGAGCTCTTCGACAGGGAGGATGAGAGGACGTGCGACCGACTTCTGAACGATCTTCATCACGCGCTGTACCCGTACGAAGCGGATCGTTTCAAAACCCTGGGCTTTAAGCGGAGCCTGAATCGGGAGCGATTGTGCCGGGTCCCTCGTTTGTCGATTTGTTGCTCAGAGAGTATGGCGAAGGTTACGGGGAACTACTTCGCGGAAAGCGCTACACGCTGGAAGATGCGCTGGATAAGCGAACCGCGCATGAATCCTTGGCGCTCCCCGGATATTGACACCAGTTGGATTCCCTTCCGCAAATATGGCCAAACGGTTCTTGACCCTGTCCTAGCTCGCATTAAATTCTTTATGCGAGCATCGCGGACGTGTCAATCTTAAGGTGACGGTTCAATCACTTCGCGTATTTATAAGGAAAGAGTTCGATGCAATCGAGCTGTTATTGGTAGCCCCAACGGGATTCGAAATCTATTTTAACGTACCGACCCGTTCCGGTACATTACGGAAACCGCAGTAGAATCGGACTTTTCGGCTTTCGGCTTTCGGCTACTACTGAGGAAACACGGCCCCCGGAAGGCTATAGGCAGACCACTTAGGCAGACCGCAGCGCTTTCACGCGGTCAGCGATCGCTCCGACTGCGCTTTCCGCGCGGCCCTCGACAACGTGCGCGTAGATATTGCTCGTCGTGCTGCTTTGGCTGTGGCCCAAGACCTTCTGAACCGCCGAGATTCTCAACGGATGCCAGGGCCAAGAACCTGGGAAGGGACCACCAAGGGTGCGCTGCGGTCCAGACCTAAGTCTGCGAGCGAGGAATCGATGGTTTTTATGCGATCAGTCGTCCTCGTGCTTGTCGCGGGCGTTGTCCTTGCTAGCCTGTTGCTCGCTGCCTACTTTTACTTTGAAATTGCCAACGGCGGCCAAAAAACTGGCGCTGCTGATGTTTCCTCGACAGTATTTGCGGAACGTTATCACGGTTACTCACCTCTACAGCGGAAATCGCTTTCTGCGCTCAATATTCCCATCGTGCTACCGGGCTGGTTACCAGATGGTCTTCGGGTCGCTCACGTTTACACATGGGACGCGGGTGTGGACGACAAAGGATACGTAGTCACTTATGGTAACGGGCAATCAAGCGTTGAATTCAAGGGCAGAAAAATAGGCGCCCCGGTAATAGGCGGCGCTGACGTTCCCGCTGCGGCGTTCGTCGCCCGTTTTCGCTCGAAGCTCTTTGGCCCGGGCACGATTGACAGAGATCTACGTAGACCGCAGTGTTACTCTGAGGCAAACGGGCCAATGCGAATTGCGCGTGCTAGCTCGCTGGAAACGGGATACATCATCGAGTCCTGCGGCGACGTTGTCCCCTCGCAACCAGCGGGGATTGTCAACTCCGCTCACATCGTGCATCAATGAAAGTGGCAGCGACAGCCTTTCTGTTTTTCCTGTCCATATTTTGTTTGGCGATTTCAGCAAACGCGAACCGCGCCGATAATTCATACCGCCTGACGGGTACGCAATGGCGTCGGTTGGACGCACTGCCAATTCCCGTCGTTCTCATGCCCGTCCCGAAGGGTTTTCGTGTCGACGATCTGTCTACGCTTTATGATGACGGAAGCGGCGTGTACGGGTACGAGCTGACGTACCGCGATGGAAAAGGGGACCGGCTCTGGATTTCAGGCATGAGCCGGCATGATTCTACAAACCCCATGTTTTGGAGTACTTCGAACGATATAAACGTTCGGCTTAGTCGGAATCCCCAACCACTTCGTTTTCGGTCCAACGTATTTGGTCAAGTTGCCGTCGCTCGTTCCACGGGTGGAGTATGGTGGCGAGGGTTAGATTCACACCTCCCTCAGCACTGCATCAGTACGACCTTACTGCACTTCAAACAAAACCGCTTCGTGATAGGTTACTGCGGGTATAGCGATATGTCCGGACTACAACTTGCCGATTGGATTCGTCGGGCCGCGGCCTTTTCGCTGGGCGCACCCCGAAGCAGCATGCATGGCTTCTCGGGTCGGCAGTGGGAAGCTCTTTCCGCACTAGACCTTCCGGTCATTCTGCCTCGTAGTCTGCCGGAGGGGTTCCACGTCGCTCACGTTTGGGCGACCTTTGTACCAGAGGGCGCGTCTGAAGGCCATTATAATGTCACCTACAGCAACGGCAGATCAAGCTTTGACTTTGAAACCGACCCCGGGGGCCATGGCGGTGCTGATGTTCCCGCGACAGCATTCGCGGCACGTTATGATTCGGGGATCTTGGGCTCTGGCGCAGTCACATATAAAGGACCGGGCTGCTATGGAAGCCCGCCGATGACCTACCTAAAAACTGAATACAACTACGTTATTTACTCGTGCCACAAGATGACGGCCTCATAGCTGGCGTGGATCTTCAGCTCCGCAGAGGTCGTGTATCCGCGAAGGTAACCCCGTTTGAAGGCCGTGCGTAACTCTTTGGGCCCGCAAATCTGGCGGGCTATTGTGCTGCTCGGCATCGGCATATCGGCCTTCCTCGCGGTTCACGACTTCCTGGGTTACAAAGACGCGAATCCAGTCGTCGATATCCCTACCTCGCCATACCACCCGTTTTTCGCAGTCATACGCATACTGATGGTAGCGATCGCCGCTACGATTGCGCTGACGCGTTATGACCGAAGGGATGCCAGAACCCTCTGCGCCGCATTGCTCGGCTTATCACTCAATAACTATTGGTGGTGGTATTCGCAGACCGACATATTGTTTTGGCCGGTTGTCGTTTTGAATTATGTTGGAATAGCGCTCGGCGTGTCCAATTTTGTCCGCTTTGCATCCACATACGGTCCCGGAGATTGGCGCGGTTTGCGCAAAGTCATCTCATGGACACCGCCTTTTTTCTTTGCCGCAATGTCCGTCTCGGGAAGTCTCTTCATCGTATTGAGCCTCACATCTTCGTCGGACTCCCCCATCCTTAATCAATTGTTTTGGCTACTCTGGGACGCTGCCAATGTCTTGATTATGGTGGCCAGTTTCACGGCGTGGAAGCAGGCGCTGCCTTCGGAAAGTACCAGCATGGCGATCGTCGCCGTGACTTTCGCCATCTTTACTAGCGGCACTGCGCTTCATGGCATCGATCGTATCTTTCAAAGTGATACGCTATGGGCGAATAACGTTGACGCATGTGCTCAGGCCGCCCTGCCGATAGGTCTGGGGTACGTGATCCTGCGTCACCGTTTCCTCGATATTCGCTTTGTGATCAATCAGGCAATCATTTATGCACTGCTCGGCTCGCTTATCGTGGGAGTTTTCAACCTTGCGGGAAAACTCGTCAATAACTTTATTGCATCGCTCAACTTGAGTGCAATTTCCGGCGCACAAACGCGACAACTTACTGAGGCGAGCGCGTCGCTCGCAGTAGCCGCCGCTCTACCAAAGCTGCAACAGTGGGCATCCCATCTCGTGCGTGCGTTCGTTTTTCGTGGCCGTGATCTGGATCTTGCAGTTTTAAAACGTTTTGGCCAAACGATAGACGTGGGTGCAACCGAGCAGGACATCATCGAGCAAGTTGCGGTCACGCTCAAAACGCACGCTCACGTTATTGCGTCCTGTCTTTACCTGGAGGAAGCAGACGGAAACCTGCGTCCACGTGGAAGCACCTTCTCGGAAGCGCTTCCGCCGCTTGACGGACGTGCGCTGTGGGATGCGCTCAAGACCCACCACGCGGACTCGCTCACAGCGAGAGAGATCGACCCCGACCTGCCCGAAGGTAAGCTTTTTCCCGTTCTGGCGCGCTCACGCGTGCGCGGAATGTTACTTTGTGCCGAAGGAAACGAAACGCTCGCAACCAATGAGCAAGTCGTGATCCGCGACATGGTTAATGCTGCAGTACTCGCAATTGATGATGCGCGACTCGAAAGGGCATCGACCAGCACGATGGCGTAGTCATCGATATGCCACGCCGCACGCTCATCGCTGGCCATTACATGCATGTTTATCAGAGCCAGCTCGGCGCGATCCGCACGTCGCTGAAACTCACGGCGATGCGTTTTGTAGCTTTCCTCTTTGGTTTGTCCTTCGTTTGGTTCTCAGCGCTTTCGGTAGACGCGAGCTTCGTGGCCGATTCGCACGGCCTCACATATGCGCAGTGGCAGGCCTTGGCTGCTGTGCGAATCTCAATTGTTCTCCTGCCCCTTCCGAGAAATTTTCGCGTTCAATTCTTTCGCACGGTCTACGATGATAAACGCGGGATTTATGGATATACGCTGGATTACGGGGACCGTAACGGCGATGTGATCGAGATATCGGCCAATCAGATCGGACAGCTCACTGGTGAAGCGTTACCGATCCAACTGCGGAGCAGCCCCGCGCCGCTCCGGTTTCGATCCCCAAGGTTTGGTCACGTCGCCATTGCTAACGTCAAAGATCGTCCAGGCTGCGTTGGAACGCCGTGGCTACCCTACCTGCGGAATCGCTATGAGATCAACTATTGCGGAGATGCGCACGTAAATCGCCGTCAACTTGCCGATTGGATCAGTGGCGCAGTTGTCGTGGCACCTGGTCGAGGCGGACATGGTAGGTACGGTTTCACCGCTCCGCAGTGGCAAGCACTTTCCACGCTCGAAATGCCCGTTGTTCTGCCGGGCGGACTGCCGGTTGGATTTTGGGTGGCTCATGTTCAGGCATTTGGCAGCAACGCGGGCAAAGGGGAGACGAATTACGACATCACATACAGTAACGGCGCGTCGAGCTTTGAGTTCAGTGGTGCCAACGGAGGTTTCGGTGGCGTCGACGTATCTGCCACAGCGTTCGCCGCTCGTTTTCACTCGAAGATTTTAGGATCGGGTAGAATTGACCGACCGCCAGATGCTCCTGGCTGCTACGCAGACGCGAACGGCCCGATGATGTTGGCCGACGGGACCGGCGGTAACGGATACTCTATCCAATCCTGCGGCGGCGGGCGCATCGCACCATCCTTATTGGCGCGAATGGTTACCGCCGCTCGCGTCGTGTATTGGGGAAAGTAGCAAAACCTGAAGCAGCACCTTACGAAGGCACATGGCGAGATTTCGTATTTTGGGTAATCGGCTCACAACCGCCTAATGATGCGGAATTCCTTATAAAATAGCGGCGAAATTGGTAGCCCCAACGGGATTCGAAATTGCTAGCTGCTTCATGGGGATTCACACGGATTGCCATGCATTATAGTCTGTAAGTAGAAGGGGAAGTAAGAAAGCCGTTAGCGCGATGTGCCCCTATGGATCGCTACGAACCGCAGCCCGAAAGCAGAGTGCTGATGAAATGTTTACGCTTGTGGTATCGGCCATTTGTTGTCGCAGTTTTCTCTGTGGTGCTGGCTCAATGCGGCGGTCCGGGTGGCAGCAGCGCGACTGCGCCAATCGTAACGCCTTCACTCACGCCGACGATTATCGAGTACTCCGCAGGTATTTCGCCAAGCGCGCAACCTTACGATATCGCCGCCGGTCCGGACGGCACCCTCGCGGTCGCAGTCGCCAAGCTTTCGCTCGTCGGTGACGCCACGAAGGCAAGCCTTTCTTCCGTTTATCTTTCCAACGACAACGGCACGACCTGGAGAAGCGTGTCGCTGGCGGCGATTCAGGGCCAGGTGACCACCGGCGGCCAGTCGCTGGCCAA
>JABXNS010000087.1_pt1 | contig 33283 bp, 33 predicted proteins | sample 7301101 | NCBI WGS metagenome assembly JABXNS01 (sample SAMN14449646, study PRJNA615230) | soil metagenome | isolation source: soil from bare, unvegetated metal-rich iron-sulfur acidic spring small-cell... | place: Canada: Paint Pots Mound, Kootenay National Park, BC | collected 2017-05-25 | reverse complement strand
ATCTTACGCACTGGGGCTTTTTGCCACAGCATCTCTTGTATTGTTTCTCGTTCCTCGACGGTTAGTTGCTTGTAGTTCATGACACTCCGATTGTCTCAGAGTGTTGCACTTACTTATTGAACTTAGCGAGCTGGTTTAATATCCACTGCCTTGACAAGGACCTCGACTTCGTTTATTGTGACTATCTAGACTCAACTAAACTTAGGTACATCTTAAGATGAAAGGACAAGACTAATGGAAACAAGACAATATCCACCGGTAGATGTCAGTCAAGAATTGGGCGAAACAACAGTTTACGCACAAGAACCTGAAGTTGTAGAGCCATTCGGGTCAGTTACGAATTCACTAGAACTAGGTCAACGCAGAACCCTAAGACGGGCAGTACTACTGCATGAATCTAGGCGACCGGGCAGTCAGGAAATTGAGACCTGGGAAGATATGCACGCCCGACATCTCGCAGCTACACAAAGAAACTCGAGTACCTGTTAAGATTTGCTTGACGGCATGTCCAAAATAAGCTAATATTCATCTGTTACCAAAGACAGCGACGTCCGGATCCAACGAGAAGGCTTGAAAATGTCGCCGAGGTTCGTTAGAAGACAATTTACTTTGTTTATCGAGCACTCTTTTAAAACCTTTGGCTTTAACACCAAAGGTTTTTTGGTATAAAACAGTGAGACACATTGGTCGATAGTTTCGCTTGAAACAACTAAACAAGGAAGTAGCATGGCTTTAACCAAAGACAAGAAACATCAAATTGTAGATGAGATGAGCCAATTGCTCAACTCGTCTAAGTTGACGGTGGTAGCAGATTATCGCGGCACCAGCGTCAAGGCAATGCAAACACTGCGCCGCACCGCTCGCGATGAAGGTACCAACGTGCATGTCATCAAAAACCGTTTGGCTATCAAAGCCTTGCGAGCCAGCGACAAGCTCAAAGACGTCGACGTTAGCGCCTTAAACGGCATGTTGCTCTACGCCTTTAACGAAACCGACGAAGCCGCGCCCGCTCAAATTTTGGCCAAGTTTGCCAAAACCGAGCCAACACTGGCCTTTGTCGGTGCTATCACCACTGATGGCACATTCATGAATGCTGCCGACGTTACAGCTTTGGCGGCGTTACCTGGCAAACAGCAATTGCGCGGTATGTTGGTTGGCACGCTGGCCGCACCACTCAGTGGCTTCGTAAACGTCATGGCCGGCAACGTTCGCGGCGTATTAAACGTCTTGAATGCCCGCGCCGAAACATTAGGCAATTAGTATTTATTAAGTTTTTAGATTTTAAATAGGAGAATAATCATGGCAGACGAAGATAAGAAAATAGAAGCACCAAAAGAGTTTGAAAAGTTGGTGGGCGAGCTCGACAAGCTGTCGGCTCTGGAAATCAGCAAATTTGTAAAGTTCCTGGAAGAATATTGGGGTGTCAGTGCCACTGCCCCAGCAATGGCCATGGCCGCTGCTCCCTCTGCTGGTGACGCTGCTCCGGCCGAAGAAGCCAAGAGCGAGTACGACGTTGTCCTCAAAGACGCCGGTGCTCAAAAGGTTGCCGTCATCAAGGCCGTCAAGGACATCACTCAGCTGGGTCTCGGCGAAGCCAAGGCTCTGGTTGATGGTGCGCCCAAGACCATCCTCGAAAAAGCCAAAAAAGACGACGCCGAAGCTGCCAAGAAAACTCTTGAAGAAGCTGGCGCCACAGTCGAACTGGCCTAAACAGTTCAAACAGAAGGTCAAATGCTAAAGAAAACCGCCCAGGCAAAATTGCTGGGCGGTTTTCACACTTATCCACAGAACCAACATATTTTTTTGACTTGACGAGGCATGCGTGATACGGTATGGCCAGATAGTAGAGTAAACAAACAAGCGAGGAGAGGCCAAATCACATGGCAGATGTACCCGAAAAACAGATCAAGCGACTCCGGTCGTTGATTCAGGAAGCCGAGACTAATCTAGCAGCCGCCACTGAGCTGCTGCTGAGTTTAGTTGGCGAAGATCCCAAAGTTACCGACGCTGTCAAAGAAGAAGTGCTAGGCAAAGTTATCGAAGGTGTGTTTGACGGCCAAAACATGATTGGCAGTGACGGCAAAACCTACCCCGTGCCGGCCAACTATGCCAGCAAATCCAAGCTGGTGCAGGGCGACATCCTTAAACTAACCATTGCCGATGATGGGGCATTTTTGTATAAGCAAATTGGCCCAATTCCGCGCAAGCAAGTAGTGGGGACGCTCAAACTGGAAAACGGCCACTACTTTGTCGAAGTTGGCGACAAAAATTACCGCGTGCTGTTGGCCAGCGTCACCTACTTTAAGGCCAAGCCCGGCGACCAAGTCAGTGTCAATGTGCCCGAAGACGATGCTACCGCCGAATGGGCCGCCCTCGAAGCCGCCCTGTAGGCTTTACGGTTTTGAATAAACTTTGTCCTGGATTTCCGGTGTGGTGTTTTTTAACTTTTTGAAAGTGTCAGCCAACTGGCCAATCATAAACGGGTTGCGTTCCAGGACTTTTTCTAGCCAGCTGTACACAATCTCCTTGGCTTCAACCACCGACAAATCCTTTTGTTTGTCGGCGTGAGTATGAAATAAGTTTGGAGCAGCTTGAACGCGCTGATTAACTGCATGTAGCGAGGCCACCATCTCATCGTTGAGCCCAAATAGCTGCATGGTTTGCATAATGGTATGTGTTGCCCGGGCATAAGAAATATTCTGGATGGAGCTGCGCAGTGCAAAACGGTTACCCGGATTAACGAGTTTGTTGATATTGGCTAGGGCCATGACATTGCCCTTGAAGCTGCTTTGCGGTAAACCGGCTTGCTGGCCGAGGCTCAAATTCGCCAGCGCTGGTAAAACTGGCGGCACACCCAGTGCCCGGCTGGCAACTTCGATGGCTTTGTGCAAACGTGGCGCGTATGCGGCGAAGTAGGCATCAAGTGCCTCAGAAGCTGTCAAGACACCGTCCATGGCCCTGAGTACGGCCATCAGCAAGCGGCGATACAAATCAACCTCCACTGGTTTATCGTCAATCGCTCCAAAATCCAGCAACGCAATCTTTGAATTGTTAATCATGCGAATATTGCCAGGATGCGGATCAGCGTGCACCAAACCGGTCGTAAAGGGCAGCATCAACACCACAACCGCAACCTCCTGCAGAGTTTGCCTTTGTTGGACGGTCAGCTTTTCGGGCTGACGCAATAGCTCAGCCAATGAGATGCCCTCTAAGCGTTCTTGAATCAAAACGTGCGCAGTAGACATGTCAGTATGGGTCTTGGGGATAATCAGCTCGGGGTGAGCCTGCGTAGCTCGCTCTCGCAGCAGTTCGCCTAGCCTCGCCTCGCGTTTATAATCCATCTCGGCCAGCGTAATACGGGCAAAATCGCGCGAAGCCGTGGCAATATCAGCGTCCAAACTAGTAAGAAATGGCTTGCCCCAGCGCGCAAACTTCTTGAGCAACCATACGTCGTGACGCAGCGACGGACGGATAGTCTGCCGCTGGATTTTGATAATAACCGGCTTATCGAGATCCAGAACTCCACCGTACACCTGTGAGAATGTACCACTGGCCAAGACTTCTGGCCACATACGCAACCGCGCGATACTGTCGCCCAGCTCGCGCATCAAAACCTCATTGACGTCCAGAGGCTCAATCGGTACGTTTTCGAAAAAGTCGACGTGGCTGCGTTTTACCCAATCTTGAACTTCTGGCACTCCAAGCAATACGCCTTGTAAAAATTTGGTATATACACCGCCGGCACCAACCGTAAACTCGCACAACTTGTCAAAAGTCCGCTGGCGCTGGGTACCGCGACTCATAATTATTAGACGAGCCAGGATCCCGCCCAGCGAGCGCGTCCGTTTTAGGACGTAGCTCAAACGTCGCCGGCGCGACCAGTTGTAAGGATCCGTCTGTCTAAATTTCATATGCTCCTTAGTATATACTGTCCGCAGTAACGGCCGAGTCAGCTATATTCCAGCATCCTAAGTATAAATCACATCACAGCCAGGTAATGAGTCGAGTTATAATAATAATCATGGGGAAGGCATTGTATCGGGCGTATCGGCCCAAAAAGCTGGCGGAGATTGTCGGGCAAGAGCACATCACCGACACCCTCGAACATGCCCTCAAACAGGGCACCATCAGCCACGCCTATTTGTTCACCGGGCCAAGAGGAGTCGGCAAAACCAGCATTGCCCGCATTTTAGCGCACGAAGTTAATGGCCTGGAATATAGCGACGATAGCGCGCATTTAGACATTATTGAAATTGATGCCGCCAGCAACCGACGTATCGACGAGATACGCGAGCTGCGCGAGCGCGTCCACATCACACCCACCAGCGGCAAGTACAAAGTCTACATCATCGACGAAGTGCATATGCTGACCCGAGAAGCTTTCAACGCACTGCTCAAAACCCTGGAGGAACCACCGGCCCACGTCATTTTTATCCTAGCCACCACCGAGGCCCACAAACTGCCGGAAACCATCGTCAGCCGCACCCAGCGCTTTAGTTTTAAGCCCTTGCCAGTTGGCAAAGTTGTAACGCACCTGCAAACAATTGCTAAACAGGAAAAGATCAAAGTCGATGACGAAGCGCTGGAGATTATTGCCGAGTTTGGCGAGGGCAGTTTTCGTGACAGCATTAATATTTTAGACCAAGCGCGCAACCAGATGGAGCGCATCAGCACCGAAAGCGTCCAGCGGCTTCTGGGCATCCCGCCGGCTATGATTGTAGGCGAGTTGGCTGAAGCTCTGGCTGCTGGCAACAAAACAACGCTTGTGGCCACACTGGTATCGCTGCGTGAACAGGGTTTTGAAGCTGCCGCCATTGCCAAACAGCTGGCTCAAAAATTGCGCCAACAATTTCTTGATAGTAATGATAGTTTGGGAACGACCGTAACGCTAGGACTTCTTAAAGAATTGCTGACAGTACCGGCCAGCCCCAGCCCAGCCGCCGCGCTGGAACTCGCGCTGCTCTCGGCCACGACTGCGCCAATTACCGAAGCTGTGGCTTCCGTGCCACCACTCGAGACAGCAACCACTTTGCCAGCCCAATCCCAATCGGCTGTTCAGCCCCCACAGCCGCCGGTCAGTATTAACCAGCCAGATCAAACCGTAAAAAGCGCGGGAGCAACTGTAGCAAAGCCAGATTCTGAGCCCAAAAAATCAGTTACCAACCTTCAGGTCTTGGACGAAACTACCTGGCCGCAAGTTTTAGCCGCCATCCAAAAAACCCATAGCACCCTGTACGGTATTTTGCGCATGAGCCAGCCGACATTTCACGGTGATGACCTGGAGCTCGGTTTTAGCTTCGCCTTTCATCAAAAACGCCTGGCCGATACGCGCAATCGCCAAATTGTAGCCGAAACCATCGAACAGCTCACCGGTCAAAAAGTCACGATTCTCAGCACGCTCCAAGCATCCGAGGCATCAGCCCCTGCAACAGATCCCAAGCAGGCCGACGAGCCGCCAGCTAGTGAAATTGACACCATAAGCAATATTTTTGGCGGCGCAGAACTGTTAGAGTAGTAGCACTATGGCCGACAATCCTAAAAACACTGCGGTGCCACCGCAAAACCTGGAAGCCGAAGCCTCACTGCTCGGTGCCATTTTGATTGACGGCGACGCCATCGTCAAAGTAGCGGATATTGTCAAGGGCCCGGATTTTTACAGCGACCGGCACCGTTACATTTACGAGGCCGCTATCAAGCTCTACGAAAAACGCGAGCCGATTGACGTGCTGACGCTGGCCGATCAGCTCAAAGGCAGCGGCGTCATTGACCTGATTGGCGGAGCAGGCTATCTGACCGAGCTGACCAACTTTGTACCCACCGCCGCCCACGCCGAACAATATGCCGAAATTGTTGCCCAAAAGGCCCTGCGCCGCCGGCTCATCAAGGCCTCACAGGTCATCAACGGCCTGGGTTTTGACGAGTCCAAGCAACTGCGCGAGTTGATTGACGAAGCCGAGCTGGAGCTGTTTGACGTCAGCCAAAGCCACGTTAAGCACAACGTCATCAGCCTGGAAACTATTTTGGCAGAGAGTTTTGACCGCCTGGACGAACTGCACAAAGACAAAGGCAAAATCCGCGGCATCCCAACTGGTTTTAAGGACGTCGACAATCTGCTGGCCGGTTTTCAGCGTTCCGATCTTATTATTTTGGCGGCTCGGCCGAGCATGGGTAAAACAGCGCTGTCGCTCAACTTTGCCCACAATATTGCCGTCAGCGCCAAGCAGCCGGTTTTGATTTTTAGTTTGGAAATGAGCAAGGAACAATTAGTTGACCGACTGCTGGCCATGGAGTCCGGCGTCAACGCTTGGAACTTGCGCACCGGCAATTTAACCGACGCCGACCTGGAAAAAATCAGCCAAGCGCTGGGCCCGCTCAGCGAAGCGCCGATGTTTATCGACGATACGCCAAGTATTACCGTCAGCGACTTGCGCACCAAAGCCCGCCGCGAAGCCCATCAGCGTCAGCTAGGCTTGATTGTGGTGGACTACCTGCAGCTAATGAGCGGCAGTCGAGTGGGCGGCGACTTTAACCGCGTTCAGGAAATCTCCGAAATTTCGCGCGGACTAAAGGGCATTGCCCGCGAGCTCAACGTGCCGATTTTAGCCATGTCGCAGCTGAGTCGATCGGTGGAAAGCCGCAGTCCACAAATCCCGCAGCTGTCTGACCTGCGCGAATCCGGCTCCATTGAGCAAGACGCCGATATCGTAGCCTTCATCTACAACGAAGACTTTTACAACCCCCAAACTGACCGCAAAAATATTACTGACTTATTTATCAAAAAACACCGTAACGGCCCGATCGGTAATGTCGAGCTGTACTTCGACCGCGAGCATCAGCGTTATCGTAGCCTCGACACCAAACATGTCGATCCCTTCCAGGGCTCGTAACGAACTAGTGCTATAATAGGCTCCGATGACATCATTTCTAAAGCGTATTCGCGGGCTGCTGCTACACAGTTTACGGCCGCTGTCTCTGGCGATTTTTGGACTATTGCTGGTCGGCGGACTGGTATTTTTTCGCCTGCACACGCTGCTGCCACAACTTAGCGGCACAGAAGTCAGCACGCGCACCGCTGCCAGCAACTTGCGTCACATTGTCAATAATCCTATCAACGCACCTTATACGCTGCTGGTCTACCTGTCACTCAGGTTTCGGCAGCTGGGTCCGTTTGCGCCACGAGCCATCGGTGCGCTGTACGGCATAGTAATCTTGGGACTGTTCTTTTATATTCTGCGGCGCTGGCAATCAGTACGAATTGCCATATTGGGCACAATTTTATTCGGCACATCGAGTTGGTTTTTGCATATAACTCGAGGTGGTACGCCGGAGGTTTTACAATTTGGTTTACTGGCACTGGTGGCAGCCGGTCTGTGGCTCCGCGATGGCCGCCAGCGCCGGCTGGCATTGTTTATTTCGGTGGTGGTTTTTGCGGGCGCACTGTATATCCCGGGTTTGGTTTGGTTTGCGTTGCTAGGTATTTTGTGGCGACGCCAGACCGTATTGACCGAGCTGCGGCACATCAAATGGTGGATGGTAGCCATTGGAGTCTTGCTGTGCGGAGGCCTTGTGACGCCACTGGGTCTCGCCATTGCCCATCATCACCAACTGGCACTCAGCGTTTTGGGATTACCTAGTCGATTACCTAGTCTGGCAACCATTGGACACAACCTGCTCAATATTCCGCGATTCTTATTTATTCACGGACCGACACTGCCAGCAGAGTGGCTGGGGCGCACGGCTATTTTAAATATTTTTGAGACGGTCATGTTTGCCCTGGGAGTTTATGCCGAGATTCGATTTGTCCAGCTCGACCGGGCGCGGTTATTGCTGGGCATTTTACTGGTCAGCACGGTACTCTTGGCTCTTGGCGGTCCGGTAACGATCAGCCTGTTAATGCCGTTCATCTACCTCATAATCGCTGCCGGCGTGACGTACTTGCTGTATGAATGGTTTAGAGTTTTCCCGTTCAATCCCGTGGCTCGCAGCCTGGGCTTGGGGATTTTAGTTGTGGCAATTGTTGCCAGTGCCGGCTATCAGCTAGACCGCTATTTTATCGCCTGGGCGCACAGTCCGGCAACACATGCGGCATATAATCAGCGTCCATAAATTGGTATACTAGTAGGTAGTTTATTAAAAGGAGTTCTATATGAGCCGTTTCGATCAAGCCAAAATGCTACTAAAAGTTAAGAAGTTGCAAAAAGAATTGGAACACCAGGTGATTAGCGTGGAAAAAGGCGACGGGGCCGTGAAGGTCGAAATCACTGGCGAGCAAAAGATCAAGAAAATTCACATCGATCCGGACAGCGTTGACACCAGCGACATTCCGCAGCTAGAACGCTGGATCGAGGAAGCCGTGAGAGAAGCTATTGCCACCAGCCAAAAAATTGCCGCCGAAAAAATGCAGCCCATGATGGGCATGCTAGGCGATCTCGGTCTGTAAAACCTATGCAGAGTTTGCCGCCGGCACTAATTGAGCTGATTGAAGCCCTGGGTGCGTTGCCCGGTGTTGGCCCACGCACGGCGGAGCGCTATGCTTATTTTTTACTCAAGCAAGACCAGGGGTTAGCTGATCGATTATCGGCCAGTCTGCAAAGCCTACATAATTCAATCGGCTATTGTAAAAAGACTTTTGCGCTGGTGGAACACGGCCAAGAGCTTTCGCCACTGTATACCGATCCCAAAAGAGACAAGCAAACCATTGCCGTGGTAGCCGAGCCCTTTGATATCGTAGCGCTGGAAAAAACTGCGCAGTACCATGGCACCTATCACGTACTGGGCGGCCTCATTTCGCCCATCGACGGCATCAGTCCCGACCAGCTGCACATTGCCGAACTTATCCAGCGCATTGATGAAGATAAAGTGAGGGAATTAATCTTAGCCACCAACGCCAGCGTTGAAGGCGAGAGCACTGCGCTGTACATCCAACAGCAAATCGGGCCGAAGCGCAAACTTAAGCTCACCCGCCTAGCCCGCGGCCTACCGATTGGCGTCGACCTAGAATACGCCGACCAAATCACTCTCGGCCGCGCCCTAGAAGGCCGCACCGCGCTGTAGCTCTGTTATAATGACCCTCATGGAATCAGGCATTCAAAAACTTATTGAGCAGGCTCAAAAAATTGTCATCATCCAGCCGGATAATCCCGATGGCGATAGCCTGGGCAGTGCGCTGGCGCTGGAGCAGATTTTGGGCGACATGGGCAAGCAGCCGTATCTCTACTGCGGCGTGGATATTCCAACGTATCTGCACTACATGAGCGGCTGGGACCGCGCAAGCAAAGATCTGCCCAACCAGTTCGATGCCTCCATTATCGTAGACACCAGTGCCGGCGTGTTGCTGGAGTCGCTCAAAACCACCAGCCAGGAGGGCTGGGTGGCGTCCAAATCTTCACTGGTAATTGACCATCACGCCACCGAAGCTAGCTTGCCATTCGTTACTCTCATCTACAACCAGCCGGCGGTAGCAACTGGCGAAGTTATTTACGAACTCGCTGTGAAACTTGACTGGCCAATCAATCTGCAAGCTGCCGAGTTTTTGGCGATGGCTATTTTGTCGGACAGCTTGGGTCTAACCAGCCAAGCCGTCACTGCTCGCAGCATTCACATCGTGGCCGAACTGGTCGAAAAAGGTGTCAGTCTAAGCGCGCTTGATACCGCCCGCCGCGCCGGCCAGTACAAAAGTCCCGAGCTGGTGCATTACAAAGGCGAGCTGTTGCAGCGCGTGGAATATTACAGTGACAACCGAATCGCCACCATTACCATCCCGTGGCCGGAAATCGAGCACTACAGCCACGATTACAACCCGCCGATGCTGGTGCTCGACGACATGCGCTTTACCGAAAACACCGCCGTGGCCATTGCTTTCAAACTCTATCCCGATGGCAAAATTACCGGCAAAATCCGCGCCAACCCGGGCAAAGGCATTGCCGACAAACTGGCCGAACACTTCGGCGGCGGCGGCCATATCTACGCCAGCGGCTTCAAGATCACTGACGGCCGCCCAATTGACGACATAAAATCCGAATGCATCAAGCTAGCCACGAAATTATTAAACAAACTAGAGGGCTAATATGTCTGCAGCACCTATCCGCAACAAGCTAGTTTTGGAACTGCATGTTCCAAGTTTCGAACCAATCCGGGAATTTTATGGCATATTTGGATTTGAGCAGTTGACGTATGATCCAAGCCCTGGAGGTGGCAGCGACTTAGGCGACTTGGTATTGGTTCGCAGGGATTCAATCGGCGAAACCATGCTTAATTTTTATGGTGATAAAGAGAGGATCGCCCAACACGCGCACTTCAAAGATTTTCCAGCCGATACGCCGCAAGGTTACGGAGTAGAAATTACCATACCGGTCAGCGATGTTGTGGGCTTGTGGAAGCAAGTCGTCGAGCAGCTTGCTAAAAATACTGTCTCGCAACCGCTGACCATGAAACGCTGGGGCAAGCAAGACTTTCGCGTGGTTGATCCGTTTGGCTTTTATAGACGATTTACCGAGCCGGTTGATGCCTGGCGGGAGCAAAGATAATGCAACTCTATAACACCCTGACACGTAAGATTGAGGAACTTACGCCGCTCAATCCGCCGACGGTCACGATTTATACCTGCGGCCCGACAGTTTATGACCGAGCACATATTGGCAACTTGCGCACCTACGTGTTTGCCGATACACTCCACCGCGTTATCGAGGCAGCCGGCTTTAGGGTAAAACGAGTTATGAATTATACCGATGTTGACGACAAAACCATCCGACGCAGCCGCGAAACATATCCCGACCAAGAACCAATGCAGGCCCTCAAAAAGTTGACAACCCATTATACCCAGCTTTTTTTAGATGATAATCTGAAGCTCGGTAACCGAATCGATAACCTCACGTTTATGTCAGCAACCGATAATATCGAGACGATGAAGCAACTTATTATTGAGTTATGGCAGGGCGGCTTTGCCTATATCGCCGATGATGGTGTGTATTTCTCAATTGAAGCTTATCGTAAAAGCGGCAAAAAATACGGCCAGCTTTTGGAGCTCACACCTCAAAATACGAGTCACGCACGGATCCAAAATGATGAGTATGACAAAGATTCGGTGCATGATTTTGCCCTCTGGAAAACACATAAACCGAGCGAACCCTCGTGGCAATTTGAACTTGATGGCCATGATTTGAGCGGCCGGCCAGGCTGGCACATTGAATGTTCGGCAATGAGTCGCAGGGCACTCGGACAGCCATTCGATATTCATACCGGCGGAGTTGATAATATTTTTCCGCACCACGAAAACGAAATTGCTCAAAGTACAGCCCTAGAAAAAAATCCTGTCATGGCAAAGTTTTTCATCCACGGCGAGCATTTGCTAATCGATAATGCCAAAATGGCTAAGTCGGCCCAGAACTTCTATACTCTGCAAGACGTCATAGCCAAAGGCATTGACCCGATCGCCTTTCGCTTGCTTGTCCTGCAGGCTCACTATCGCAGCCAGACCAACCTCAGCTGGGAAAGTTTGGAAGCCGCTCACAATCGCCTGCAAGGTTACCGACAGACTGCAGATTATCAATGGCAAGCTCAGGAGAACACTGGTGTAACCATAGACGATGCAGAGTGGGCACGGGAAAGAATTCGTTTTGCGTTGCAAAATGACCTCAACACTCCGATAGCCTTGGCGGAACTTAGTAGCTTCTTTGGTACTGTTGACAGTGATGGAATTCAGGCTCAAGCAAAACAGACGTATGTAGACTTTTTATCATTTATTGATGCTGTATTTGGATTCCAGCTTACCGCCAGTAGTGACATAACCGACGGACAAAAGCAACTTATCGTCGAGCGGGAGAAGGCTCGGGAAGCCAGAGATTGGGTGAAGTCCGACGAACTACGCGAGCAACTCGAAGAGCAGGACATTGGCCTACGCGACACGCCACACGGCGCCATATGGTACAGACTATAGGCACTTAGGCAAAACTCAGAAGCGCTTGGCAGCAAACAAAATAAACTATTTGCTCGCGGCCGCAGACGTATGCTTGGGCAAAGTCTCTTCGGTAGCAGCAACGTCCGGAGTTTCCAGCAGTTGATGACGATTGAGGTAATCAACCACCACGACCTTGATACAACCGGCCAGCGGAATAGCCACCAGCCCACCAAATAGTCCGTCAAAATTTACCCCAATAATCACCGCACCAAAAACCAGCAACGGCGTAAGATTGGTGGAATTAGCCTGAATTTTAGGCTGAATCACGTACGCCTCGATCTGCATATATAAAATGTAGTACAGTAAAATGATAATGGCGGCAAACGGTGAATGAAAAAGGGCAACCAGGCTGACGATAACCGCCCCGATGATATGGCCAACCAGTGGGATCAAGCCGCAGATAAAAATCACCACCATCAGCGCAATTGGATAACTAATGTGCAGCACCAGCAGCATCGGCAACAGCATCACCGCCACCAGAACCGCCAGTAAAATTTGACCATTCACGTAGCCGCGGATAACCTGATACATTCGCCGACCAATGCGTTCGATGTGCGGTTTTTTATCCTCTGGCAAAAGTCGCCTCGTTACCGACAGCCAGCGCGGCCCTTCGATGAGCATCATAAAAGTCAGCACCAATGTGGTAAGTGTGGCAAAAATACTGCTGGTAATACTGCTGAGCGTAGACACGGCTGTGCCGGTAGCATTTTTTAGTCGGTCAGAAAGCTGCTGCGAAAACCTGTTGGCTTGTGACTGCAGGTGATGGGCTTCAATAAAGTGTCCCAGACTAGTGTTTTGATTGTGGACGTTATCGACGAGTCGCGGTGCGGCATGAATAAAATTATTAGTCTGACGAATCAGCGGTGGCATGACGCTGGCCAAAAAACCACCAAGCAGCAAAACAATCACCAGAAACGAAATGCCTGTGGCTAGTCCTCGGCTGCCACGACGTTTGCCCGGCAAGTGCTCAGCCAAATAGTGTACCGGCGCATTGAGAGCCAGCGCCAAAAAGAAAGCCGTAAAAATCAGCAGCAGGGCATGGGTAATTTTATGCAAGGCCGCCAGTGCCAAAAACCACACAAACACTAGGGCCAATATGCGAATAATAGTGCGCGTGGAAATGGTAAGATCAACAGCGTGTTCTTTGTCTTTTAAGCGAAAATTAAACATGGCTATTTCGTATTATCGCATGTCCAGGTTAGGATGCAATGTTTTGCACATTCCGCTCACTGGATTGTCGCGTGTGAGGCTGGCTGCTACCGCGAAACTATTGGAGCTTGGCTAGCGCGTTTCGAATTTCAGCCGGCAACAACCCGGCGGCAGTTTTGGGATCCGCGCTACGCAGTGGATTGGACAGGTCTGTTTTGACTTGGCAATGGTGAAAATTATTGAAGATAACGCGCAGATGCTGTTCAACGAGTGGCTGAGCATAGAGCTTGTCGCCGGCTGCTGTAACGTGCCAGAGCGGCAGATCAATTGGCCGCCGGCAATTATCCAGCTCAAAAATAGAGACCATGGTGGTCATAGAAGTACGAAAATCACTTTGCCTGGTAAGCATAACTTTATAGTCAATAGCTGCCTGCGAAGCCCGTTGATCTAATCGACGATAACGACGGCGCAATAACGTCGAATGCCAAGAGATAGCCTTAAACCACCAGGCGTTCAGCCGAAGAGCATAGAATCGGGCGACAATGCGACGAATAAAAAGTTTGGTGCGGCCCAGCTGCAAGTCATCACAATGAGCAAAGCCACCAAAACTCACCACCAGGTCAACTTTACGGGCAAGAACCGGGTAGCTTTGCAACATGCGCGTAGCAACTGCAAATCCCCAGCCTTCTGCCAAAATTGTGAAGCGACGTTTTTTGTAACGTAATTTTACAAAAGCCGCCAGGTAATCCGCCAAGTTATCGAGCGTTGGACGTCTGCGCAGCTTGTACAAGGAATCCATGCCGCCAAAACCCGGCAGGTCGGCCGCCGTTACGTTGCCGTAGCGCTGCAGTTGCTGCAGCAGTCCCCACCAACTTTCCAAGCTACCGTTTTGACCATAGACAAAGAGCAATTCTTGTTTGTGAGCCTTACCGTGAGCCGGCAAACGCACCATGCGACCCTTGAGTCGATTCATATTAAGCGGCATCAGAAAATCAGTAATGGATTTTTTGCGCGGTTTTGTCATAGCTAGACCAACTGTAAACTACTGGGCTAGCCCAGCACAAGCATGGGCGCTATAAAATCTCAAAATCGGATCCGGCATTGGCGGTGTTGCTATACATGATCCGAGAAATATATTCACCACTAATTTTTATGGACAATGGGACGGCGCTTGGCAAAAGCTTCGCACTCGGCTTTGGCATCGGCATAGGTCATTTGCTGCGGCGGCGTTTTTTGCGTCCAGGCACTGGGGCCGCGCAGCGCGCCGACGACGCCCAGCTCACGAGCTACCTGCAGATAACGAATGGCGTCAATCACCACGCCGGCGCTGTTTTCGGAATCTTGGACAGACAGTTTAATGTCAACCTGCACCGGCGCATCACCAAAACCGCGCAGCCGCAAGTTCAAGTACGCCACTTTGTTGTCATGCAAATACGGCACATAACTGCCAGGGCCGGCAAACAAACTGTCTTTGGTGACAGGAATGCCGCGCAGCTCGTTCTGGGCCCGAATAACATTTTCTTTGGAAATTTTCTTAGAAGCCAAGCGCGACTGCACCACCATATTGTTAAAGTCGGTGTTGCCGCCGATATTGAGTTGTTGATGAAAATCCACCACAAAACCGCGGTCAAAGGCCAGTTCCTGCAAGACTTGCGAGACAATACTCGCCCCAAACGCACTGCGCATGTCATCGCCGACAATCGGCAGCTTGGCCTTGATGAACTTCTGCTCCCATTTGGGATCGCTGGCGATAAACACCGGAATACAGTTTAAAAAGGCGACGTCCGCGTCAATCGCCGCTTGGGCGTAAAATTCGGTGGCTTGCTGCGAGCCCACGGGCAAGTAGTTGACTAAAATATCGGCCCCACTACTGCGCAAAACGCTCACAACATCAGCCGGTTTAAGTTTGGCTGGTCGAAAACTTTCGTCCTCCGGTTGGCTGAGCATATAGTCTGACACGCCGTCCAGCACCGGTCCCATCTGCACTATCGGGCCCGCCGGAACTTCGGGCATAAACACCCGAGCACAGTTAGGCTTGGCAAAAATGGCCGTACCTACTGGTGTGCCAACCTTGCGCTTATCAATATCAAAAGCCGCCACAACCTCTATATCGGTCGGCGCATAGCCGCCAATGTCCGCAAACATCAGCCCGGGTACCTCCAGTCCACGCTTTTTATAATAGGCAAAGCCTTGATAGAGAGCGGAGAAACAATTACCAACTCCTACAACGGCAATCTTAATTTTTTGCTGTTTTGAATTCATTTAACGAAAAGCTTTATGGCTAGCTTCCAGTATATCATATCCAAACCGTGCATAATGAGCTCAAATATTTTAAACTAAAAGGACAGGGTAATAAGTGGGCGTTACTTTGGTTTGTGAGTTTGACCAAGATACGCTAAACTCTAGCTGTTTTAGCGAACATTATAATGGGACGTGGCCAAGTGGTAAGGCACCAGGTTTTGGTCCTGGCATTCGGGGGTTCGAATCCCTCCGTCCCAGCCAGTAGCTATTTAACAGAGGTAGACCGCACTGCTATGACATGGTCTATCATTTTTGTAAAGACTTCTTAACAGAGGTGGGTTAGTTCAAGTCTCTTTTGCCTAAGCCGAGGTAGATATGAAACGCTTATACTTGCTCTCACAAGAGATAGATTGTAAAGTTCAAGTAACACTTTTATAAGGAGTTTGAATGTCTGCAGAAGTACTTGAATTATACGGCCAGCGACCGGAGCCATTTGACCCATTAGCTAACCACCCCGATCCTAAAGCGTTGATATTTGATAGTTTAAGACAATCCTCTCTCCTTGCAGGTCGCGAGAGACCCTTTAATTGGGAATTAGACGAATATCTTTCTGAGGCAGCGCTTCATCGCTATCGCGCAGTCGTCGATGTCGAAGCAATGATTCATCTTGCAGAAGCTGGACCTTACAATATATCTATCACTAGTGAAGACAAATCAACTCTCAGAGGCCTATACCAGCCTGAGGCTTTTGACGCAGATACCGTTACTCGTATAGATCATCTAGGGCACAATGGCAAGCCACCGCTTGAACATGATGTAAAGGCTGTCGAAGTATACCTAGCCGAACAGCTTTATAAAGCCGGTCTTGGACATCTAAAGCAATGGCTACACTACGGCGAAACCTCAGAGGATACCAATAATTTGGCATATAACCTAATGCTCCGTGACGCTACGAATAACGTCGTAGTGCCTGCGGTTATTCGTGTTGCTGACAGGTTGGCGTATTTTGCAGCTACCCACGCAGACACACCTCTGCTTGGAGTAACACATGCCCAGAACGCCTCACCGCAAACCGTCGGCAAACGTATTGGTAAATCACTTTATGGTCTGACGGAAGTTATGACCGAGTTAAATGCCGTAAAGCTATCTGGTAAATATGGTGGTGCCGTTGGTAATCATAATCCTCTTGTTGAGCTGCACCCAGATTTTGATTGGGACAAGTATTCCAAAGATTTCGTGGAGAGTTTTGGCTTTACTTATTCAAGTGTTGAAGACCAGCGCAACAACCACTTAGCAGTAACACAATTGCTTGGGACAGTTAGTCGTATTGCACTTGTGACTCACCAAACGGTACAGAATGTTTGGCTCAACATCCGTGATAACATCCTCGTTCAGAACCGCGTCGAAGGCGAAGTCGGTTCTTCGACCATGTCCCACAAAATCAACCCGTGGCGACTTGAGAACGCAGAAGCATTGTTTGAGCAAGCTCGCACACTTATACAAGGTGCTGACAGTGGGCTAGTTGAAAGTCGCGATGAGCGTGACTTGTCAGACCACGATTGGCAGCGTGCTTACGGTGATATGTTTGGACGGGTAGTTGCAGGGCTTAATTATGTAACCAGCCAGCTGGACCGAATTTCCGTTGATGAGACGAGAGCACGAGCTACGCTTGATGGCGCTGCCGAAGTATTAAGTGAGCTACTCCAAACTGCTGGCCGTTCCCTAGACGATCCAGACGCTTATAACACAGTAATGCGCGAAACTCAGGGCAAGAAATTATCGCTTGAGGAAATGCGTGAAGTTATAGGTAGAGTATTACCAGATGGTGCGGTTAAAGACCGCTTGCTAACAATCACGCCTGATCAATTCGTCGGACTTGCACCTCAGAAAGCTCGTGAGGCCGTGCTTGGTTGGCACGCTTGCAAAACTACAGTAAGTAAAGGCGTACTCGACTGGCGTCATGGCATCGATGGTGTACTTTTCGACCTCGATGACACACTCGTTTTTGGCGACAAACAAGAGTTAGCTGCTCGAGTAGGTGCAATCGCCGAGGATTTAGAGGCAGACATTAGTCCAGAGGATTTAGCTGTTATCTTAAAGATTAATGGTTGGACAGCAACGATCGAAGGTTTTGTTAAATTCCATAACGACAAACACCCGGACCAGCTTATATCGGTTGATCAATTTACAACCTCAAACAAGAAGGTTTCAGGTAATTTTGATCATATGCTGACGCTCGCAGACGATGTAGGCGTATTACTCGACAATCTTGATAGCAAAGGCAAAAAGAAAGCTATTGTTACACAACGTGGTCCTAATTCGCTGCCACGTGTTCTAGAATTATTTGATCTTACCCGCCGCTTTGATGCCACTGTACATGGTAGCGAGGCCAAGGTTGGAAAACCATATCCTGAAGCATGGGTAATTGGGTTAGGAAAGCTTGGCATTCAGGGCAACCGCGCAATGGTTGTTGGCGACCTACAGTCTAACGATATACTTCCAGCAAAGGGAGTTGGTGCAACTGCTGTGCTCGTTAAAGATGGTGAGCTTGACCCGTTTGCTGCCGCTCCTGACATTCACGTCCGTAACCTAAGAGAGTTAGCAGTAAAGTTTGAACGGTAGAGCATGTACAAGATTCCAATTTCAGGCGGCCCTCATACTGGCAAAACGACGTTGGTTAATGCTCTCAGGGAAGAGTTTCCTACAGCCTTTTTTGTTCCCGAACCAGCAGAACGTGTTATTAGTCGAGAAATCGAGAAAGAAGCTCAGCAAAAAGGATATAAAGGTATCTTTCCGGTATCGAACTATCCAGCATTCGTGCCACTCGTGATAGCCGAAGGGCTTGCGCTTGAAGCCGACATACCTGCAGACGTAGATATTGTGTTTCAGGATAGAAGCCTGATTGATAACATTGGCTACGGTACTCTTAACGAATACAGGGACGCTTTTCCGGAACTACGGCGTCAGATTGCATTAGCAAGGTATACGCTTGCTCTCTTTTGTGAGCCGGTCGGTACATACACCGCAACAGAAATTAGGCATGAAACTATAGAGCAAGCATTGGAGACTCATGAACATTTAGCCGCGGCTTACGACACTTCAGGTATTGAAGTTATACATCTACCAGCTGTGTCCGTACCTGATCGTGTTGAGACAGTGCGCCAGGCTATAAAGGCATTATAATGAGAGAGTATTTAGCCACTGGCATTGGCGATTCTATGTATGCCGTTCTTATGGCTGATCGTCGGGGAATTATCAACCCTCCCGCTCTTCGAGTACCAACCCGGGAGCACATGACCTCAACGTTCTATTAAGACAGAATATGCTTTCAAAGCATATTACCTTATTGAGCCAGCAGTTGCTTTGTCTGGGGCCAGTTGGCCCGGCCCGTTTAAAAACCAGGGTGACTGTGTCAGCTACTTTGCTACCAACGGCAAGAGTCTGCCAAGTAGTCAGTAGGAAAGGCTACATAGCGGTTCATTTCAGCCAGGAACATTGCAGCAAAAAGGTTCTGACATTTGATTTTTCATCAAGGCGACATTCAGCTTTGCCGGCTACACTCTCCATTATAGTTAACGAGGAGAAATGCGATGTGGCGTTATCATTATGGACCAGTAGCGGGCAGTCATGGGTGGTTTGGAATTGTAGGTTTTGTATTTTGGGCGGCGGTCATTGGGGTAGTGATTGCCCTGATTGTTCGGCATCATCAATATCATCATCCCGAGCATGCGTCTCGGCATGACCAATCACTGTCGGCTGTCAGTCCTTTGGACGTCGCCAAAAAGCGCTACGCCCGCGGCGAAATTAGTCAGGAAGAATTTACCCAGATTAAAAAAGATCTGGAATAAACGGATGCCGGATGCAGTTTGCGCAGCCTATGTATTTTCTCAAGCTGATGCTCAGCTGCGAACGCTAGAGTTAGCAGTATGAATGTTATCAGCCGCGGTGTGCGTAACGCTTTTCGTAATGTTATTCGCAGCGTGTCAATCGTCGTCATATTGGGCTTGTCCATTGGCCTGGCGCTGACTATGTTGATCGCCCGACAGGCTGTGGGGCAAAAAATCGACAGTGTTAAAAGTTCGGTGGGCAACACCATTGCTATTGCGCCGGCCGGCATTCGTGGTTTGAGCGGTGGCGGCACACCGCTGACAACCTCGCAACTGGCAGCCGTGCAAAGTTTGCCGCACGTGGCCAATATCAGTGAAAGTTTGAATGACCGACTTACCAGTAGCGACACGAATTTGCAATCGTCTATCCAACTGGGAAATTTTGGCCGGCGCCAGGCACAGATTGATACGCAGGGAAGTGGTGGTGGCGACAGCGGCTTTGGTGGCGGTGGCGCAGGCAACTTTATGCCGCCGGTTATTGTGCTGGGCACTACCAACCTCACCCAGCTGGATCAAACCGCCGGCGGCGGCACAGCCAAAATTACCAGCGGCAAAACCTTTGACCCAACCATCGATGCCGACGTGGCGCTAGTCGGCACTACGCTTGCCGGCAAAAACAGCCTGAGCGCCGGTTCCACTTTTACGGCTTATGGCACAACCATTACTGTGGCTGGGATTTTTGACGCTGGCAACACCTTTGCCAACAGCGAACTGATTATGCCGCTGCCCGCCGTCCAGCGCCTGAGCAGCCAAACTAGTGCTGTAACCAGCGCCGTGGTACAGGTTGATTCCATCGGCAACTTGTCCAGTGTCACGGCCGCCATCAAAACCAAATTAGGTAGCGCAGCTGACGTCACCAGTGCGCAAGACAATGCTCAAACCACTATTGACTCACTCGGCGGCATCCGCAACGTCTCACTGTTTAGCTTGATTGGCGCAGTGGTTGCCGGCGCCGTGATAATTTTGCTGACCATGATTATGATTGTGCGTGAACGCCGCCGCGAGATTGGCGTGTTCAAAGCCATAGGTAGCTCAAACCTGCGAATTATGTTTCAGTTTTTGGTTGAAGCTGTAACTCTCACCCTCCTGGGCGCTGTGGTTGGCTTAGGCTTTGGCGTCGTTGGCGGTAATCCCGTTACCAATGTACTAGTCACTAATGCCAACAATAGCAATAGTGCCAATTCTGCAAGTACTAACCCTGGGGGTGGAGGTTTTCGCGCTGGTGGCGGACGGGGCTTTGGTGGCGGCAATTTCCGCAGCCTTGGCAATAACCTAGCTGTCAACAACTTGCGCAATATTCACGCCGTGGTTGGCTGGAGCATTTTGCTGTATGGTCTGGGTGCGGCGATTCTGATTGCCATTTTAGGGAGCACAATCGCCGCCAGTTTAATTGCCAAGGTTCGTCCAGCAGAAGTTATGAGGACAGAATAACCTATGTTAAAAGTCACCAAACTCATCAAACAATTTGCCTCCGGCGACCGCAAAGTTATGGCCGTCAGCGATATCAGTTTTGAGGTGCCGCAGGGCTGCTTTGCTTCAATCATCGGCAAAAGTGGCAGCGGCAAAAGCACTTTGCTAAGTTTACTGGGCGCGTTGGATAAACCCACTAGCGGCACCATCAAAGTCGGCGACCAAGAACTTACCAGTTTGAGTGATCATGCCCTTATAAAGTACCGCGCTCAAACTATCGGCTTTGTATTTCAGGGATACAATCTAATCCCCAATTTAACAGCGTTGGAAAACGTCATGCTGCCCATGGAGAATACCCATGCCAAGGCGCGCTTCCGCGAAACTCGGGCAGCTGAGCTGCTAGAACAAGTCGGCTTGGATACTTCCAAGCAAGGCCGCAAACCCGGCAAGCTCTCCGGCGGCGAACAACAGCGCGTGGCCATTGCCCGGGCGCTCGCCAACGAGCCCAAGTTAATCCTAGCCGATGAGCCCACCGGGAACCTCGACAGCGACACCGGCAAGAAGATTTTTGACCTGTTGCACAGCTTAACGCGCAGCCAAAAAACCACCATCATTGTCGTCACCCACGACCTGTCCATCGCCGGTAAAACCGACAGAACTTTCCGCCTCGCCGACGGCAAACTAGTGAAAAATAAATAACAGCCTAGCCCAACGCACCAAGCCGCTCGCTATGAAGGACAAGAAGACATTTTAGCCAACGCCAAGTGGAGAGAAAGCCGGTAAGATAAAGCCTGTGCCACATATTCATACGGGGTCAGGGGGCATGACCAGACGAGCAACGCCTTTATCGTGCGGCTTGTCAAGCCCGAACCATAAACACACCGACACCGAGTGCCTTCCTGGCTGATGGGACTCCAGATGGCGAGTCGAAAAACCTTCCGCTGAGTTACGCTCGCCGAACTATAATCTTTATCAGATGAACAAATCCCATCAGTGTCGCGAAGTCGGCCGCTTTGTGTTGACTGTCTGCGCCCAAGAATGAGAGCAAGTGGAGCTGTTGGGGTATCCCACATAAATCCAGGCAGCTCTTGCAAGCCAGGTTATTTAGCTTATACTTTAGGGTAAGATGCTTGTGGTGATTCATATATTGGGGGCAGTTACGAGTTTGCCGTTCATGGGAGCGGCTTTAGCGGTAGAAATACTGCACAGATCCGGCTCAAAAATCCTATTGAAATTATCGGCGGTAAGCTTTGTTGTTTTGTTGGCCAGTGGCACGGGGCTGATTATCGCAAACCATGCTCGTCTACTCGGCGTGTGCACCAGCGGGCTGCTGTATTTAAGCGGCTTAGCAACCCTGTATGTCATGTACCGGAAACTGCTCACCCGCGAGAAAATCACCGGCTCAAGCAATGGCTAAAAAATATAAAAAGCTATTCGTTGGGGCGCTACTGGTAATAGTTGTGTTTTTGGCCGGTTGGGATGTGAGCCGCAAAAACATACCCATACTGCAGCCCAAAGGCACCATTGGCTTGCAGGAACGCAGTTTGATTATTACCGCATCGCTGCTGGCACTCATTGTCGTTATCCCTGTATTTGTGATGTTGTTTGCGTTTTCCTGGCGCTACCGCGAGGGCAACAAAAAATCCCGTTACAGCCCGGATCTGGCCGGCAACCGCGGCGCCGAAGCTGTGTGGTGGATTATCCCCTCGATCATTATCGTGATTTTGTCGATCATCACCTGGAACAGCAGCCATAGCCTGGATCCGTACCGGCCAATCAGCTCCACCACGCCAGCGCTCACCGTGCAGGTGGTGGCGCTGGATTGGAAATGGCTGTTTATTTATCCCAAGCAGCATGTTGCTTCGGTTAATTTTTTGGAGCTGCCGGTGAATACGCCGGTGCATTTTGATATTACCTCTGACACGGTCATGAACTCGTTTTGGATCCCAGCCCTGGGTGGCCAAATTTATGCGATGCCCGGCATGGCTACCCAGTTAAACCTCATGGCTAGTGTGCCGGGCAGTTACAACGGTTCTTCAGCCAACATTAGCGGCGAAGGCTTTGCCGGTATGACTTTTGTGACAAAAGCCGATTCAACCAATGCCTTTAATGGCTGGGCTACAAGCGTCCAAAAATCTTCCAATAGTTTGACCAGCTCTGCCTACACAGCGCTAGCTTCAGCTCATCAAATCAGTCCCGTTATATACTACCGCAGTGCTCCAGCAACATTATTTAATTCAATCATCGGCAAGTATATGAATCCGGGGATGGGAATATGAACATTCTAAGTACTCTAGCCGAGACATTTTTAGGCAAACTAAATTGGCAAGCCATCCCGCGTGATCCCATCACGCTTGGTGGTGGCGTCTTCATGCTGGCTGTCGGGGCAGGAGCAATTACTTATCTGGCTTTCAAAAAACGCTGGAAATGGTTGTGGCGCAAATGGTTAACCTCTCTTGACCCTAAAAAAATCGGGGTTATGTACATTATTGTGGCGCTGGTGATGTTGCTGCGCGGCCTGGCCGATGCGCTGATGCTGCGTGTCCAGCAGGCCACGTCCGTCGGCACCTCGCACGGTATTATCTCCTCTAGCCAGTTCCAGCAGACGTTCTCCGCGCATGGCACCATCATGATTTTCTTTGTAGCTATGGGTTTAATGTTCGGCCTCATCAACCTTATCGTGCCGCTGCAAATTGGCAGCCGCGACGTGGCCTTTCCGTTTCTAAATTCCACTAGTTTTTGGTTGTACGCCAGCGGAGCCATGCTTATTAACGTGTCACTGCTTATCGGCCGGTTCTCTGGCGCCGGCTGGCTAGCTTATCCGCCGTTATCGGAGCTGGCCTTTAGCCCAAACGTTGGTATTGATTACTGGATTTGGGGGTTACAGATTGCCGGCATTGGCAGCCTGCTGTCGGGCATTAATTTTTTGGTGACGATTATCCGGCTGCGAGCACGCGGCATGAACCTGATGAAAATGCCGATGTTTGTGTGGAGCGTGCTGGGCAGCATGAGTCTCGTGGTCTTTGCTTTTCCAATTTTAACGGTCACGATTACGCTGCTGTACCTCGACCGGACTCTTGGCATGCACTTCTTTACCGCCACCGGCGCCGGCAACCCGATGATGTACGTCAACCTGATTTGGGCGTGGGGACATCCCGAGGTCTACATTTTGATCTTGCCAGCTTTTGGCGTGTTTTCGGAAGTCGTCGCCACCTTTTCGCGCAAAAAACTGTTTGGCTACACCAGCATGGTTTGGGCTATTTGGGGTATTGTAGCGCTGTCATTTCTGGTCTGGCTGCATCACTTTTTTACCATGGGTGCCGGGGCCGACGTTAACGCCTTTTTTGGCATTATGACCATGGTGATTGCCATCCCAACTGGGGTTAAAATCTTTAACTGGCTGTTTACGATGTTCCGCGGGCGGATCCGTTTTGCCACGCCGATGCTGTGGTTTTTGGCTTTTATCGCTTGTTTTACCATTGGTGGGGTGGCCGGCGTAATTATGGCTGTGCCGCCAGCCGATTTTCAGCTGCACAACAGTCTGTTTTTGGTGGCGCACTTTCACACCATGATTGTCAGCGGTGTGCTGTTTGGCTATTTTGCTGGCCTAACCTATTGGTTTCCCAAAATTTTTGGCTTTAAGCTTAATGAGCGGCTCGGTAAATATGCCTATTGGTGTTGGCTAATTGGCTTTTTACTAGCCTTCATCCCACTGTATATTTTAGGCTTGATGGGCGCTACGCGGCGGCTGGATCACTATAGCGCTAGCATGGGTTGGCAGCAGTTGTTTATTGTCGCTGGCATTGGGATATTGTTTATCCTGCTGGGTGTTGGCTTCCAGATTTTGCAACTAATTGTCAGTATTAAAAATCGCCATGCCAACCGCGATGTGAGTGGTGACCCCTGGGATGGCCGAACCTTGGAGTGGGCTATCAGCTCCCCAGCGGCAGCCTACAATTTTGCCCGTTTGCCGGAAGTGACCTCGCGCGACGCTTTTTGGGAAATAAAGATGGCCAAAACAGCACCCAGCAGCGAGCCCTACGAAGATATTATTGTGCCCAAAAACACTGGGACAGGCGTTCTGATTGCCGCGTTGGCTTTTGCGTTTGGCTTCGCTGCCGTCTGGCATATTTGGTGGCTGGCCATCGTGGCCTTATTAGCGTTAGTTATTACTGCGCTCATCCGGCTCACCAGTGACGATACCGAACGAACCATCACGGCTGCTGAGGTAGCTGCCGTGGAGATTGCCACAGCCAAAGGAGCCGGTCAATGAGCAGCGCCATCACCCAGCACCAGGCAGACAACGCAGATTCCACAGCTGTCTTTGGCTTTTGGGTATATTTGATGACCGACTGCGTGTTGTTTGCCAGCTTGTTTGCGGTCTATGCTGTTGTGCACGGCAACACTTACGGCGGACCCGGCGCCAGCCAGTTGTTTAGCTTGCGCTATGCGCTGGTAGAGACGCTCGTTCTACTCACCAGCAGCTTTACCTGCGGTCTGGGCATGCTGGCCGCCTACCGAGCCAAGAAGCACCAAGTCCTATCCTGGCTGAGCGTCACTTTCGCGCTGGGCGCAATATTTTTGGCCATGGAGATGCACGAGTTTAGCCAGCTGGCAGCCAGCGGCAACGGCTGGACGCACAGTAGCTTTCTGTCGGCTTTCTTTACCTTGCTGGGGACTCATGGTTTGCACGTTACTGTTGGCCTGCTGTGGATCATTGTTATGGGCCTGCGAATTGCCAGGGGTGGGCTGCCCCGCTCATCTATGCGCAAGCTCAAAATGTTTAGTTTATTTTGGCATTTCCTAGACGTTATCTGGATATTGATCTTTACCATTGTATATCTATTGGGAGCTCTTAAAGTATGAAAACTAGATCGCCCCAGTCCTATCAAAAAATGTTGTTTGGCTACATTGCCGGTTTTGCGTTTTCGATTATTTTGACACTGGAAGCCTACGTGCTGGTGGTCAATAATATGTTTGCGCACCGCACGTTGGTAGCAGTTGTAGCGCTGCTGGCGGTAGTGCAGTGCATGGTGCAGCTGCTGCTTTTCCTGCATTTGGCAGAAGAGTCCAAGCCGCGCTGGAAGTTTCTGGTGTTTGGTTTTATGATCATGGTTATAAGTATTTTAGTCGTTGGTTCGCTATGGATTATGAGCAACCTCAACTACCGTATGACGCCCCAGCAAATGAATACCTATCTGAAAAATCAAGATGGCCTTTAAGAGCAGGGCACAGGCCTACTACCAACTCACCAAACCGGGCATTATTCAGGGCAATTTACTGACAGCAGCAGCGGGATTTTTTTTGGCGGCTCGAAGACACCCTAATTGGACGCTACTTTTAGCTACGCTTCTGGGCATCACTCTAGTAATTGGCAGTTCGTGCGTAGCCAATAACTACATTGACCGTGAGCTAGACAAAAAAATGGCCCGCACTAAAAGCCGCGCTTTGGCCACCGGCGTCATCAGCGTCCGTAGTGCCTTAATCTACGCCACGCTGCTGGGACTGGGCGGCTTTACGCTTTTGATCATCTACACCAACTGGCTAACGGTTGGCATTGGCGCCTTGGCTATGGTGGATTACGTGGTATTCTACGGCCTAAGCAAACGCCGCTATCCGGCCGGTACGTTAGTTGGCAGTATTTCCGGAGCTGCACCGCCAGTAGCCGGCTACACGGCCGTAACCGGACATCTCGACGGGGCTGCGTTACTTCTTTTTGTAATTTTGGTGTGCTGGCAAATGCCGCATTTCTACGCCATTGCCACCTATCGCCTCAAAGATTACAAAGCCGCCAGCTTGCCGGTACTGCCCGTCAAAAAAGGTGTAGCAGCTACCAAACGCTACGTTGTAGGTTATGTTGTGGCCTTCATCATCGCCACCATGTTACTGTACGTCTTTGGTTACGTCGGTTGGATCTATGCTGTAGTGATGACTCTGCTGGGCACTGTGTGGCTAGGCAAGGGCATTAAGGGTTTCCGTGCGACCGACACTAGTAAATGGGCCCGTGGCATGTTTTTATTCTCACTCATCGTCATCACCACCCTCTGTATCATGATCCCCATCGGCGCCATTTTCCGTTAACAGATCATTAATCGTTAAGCATGTTTTGCAATAACTATACTTCTGTGTTATTATTGTGCTCATGTTAGAGTTCTGTCCAGAACCTATTGAAGTAGCAAATGCTCTATTTGCGATCAGGGCGTATGAAGAAGGTGATCGTCGAGCCGTTCGAGACGTGTGCTGCGAGACGGGCATCATGGGCGGGCCAATTGATTCCCATTGGCGATATAGGTGGACCTGGGCCAATGCCCAAACTGCATATTATACCGATGAAGAACCTGAATCGGCAATTGTGGTAGTCGACAAAAGCAATGAAGTACACGGTTATCTCCTCGGCTGCAAAGACACAGAACAGCCCTATAAAAAGGGCTTAGACCCAGACTCTATCTATATTCACGACGGCTGGGCAAAATTTAACATTGTTCGTCCGGGTACGGCCGGTTTTGTAGTTCGCTCAACTGTGGATGGAATTATGGATTTAGTAACCAGGAAACAATCTCCTAGCGCTTTGCAGATTCACGATCCTGAATATCCAGCCCACCTGCACGTAGACCTACTGCCGGAGGCACGAGGCCAAGGAATAGGGCGGCATCTCGTCTGGCTTTGGCTCAAACACCTGCAGGCACTTGAAGTCCCTGGCTGTCATCTTCAAACGGTTGTGGAAAATCCAGGCGCCGTTGAATTCTTTACAAAACAGGGATTTGAGCAAGTAAAGCCGGACCTGCTAATACCCGGCCTAAGAGTTGTGGGCGAAGACGGCAAGATGCACCGACGCGGCCCACGAACTCATCTGCGAACCATGGGGCAAAAATTAGACCCAGCAAAAAGCATTTTTCTTAACTGACCGTTAAAGCTTATAATAGCGAATGAGAAAAGCTTTCGGCCCGTAGTTTATACATTACACAGCGGAAAGTTTTTTTCATTTTAAATTCCTTGCTCGCTCGAAAAAAAACCGACATGAAATCTTTACGACTTGTTTGCTTATCTTCTTTAATTTGAACGAAGAAAATTCACCTTCTTTTGTTTGGCTCGGCGTAGCTGTTGATCGATTTTTTTCATGTCTTTAATGTATTCTGCGAATGGCTCAGGCCAACACAAGCCCGACGCTCATCCAAATGTTCCTCGTCCTCAATCGGTTGAGGCCCAAAAGTTTTGCCTTCTCCCTGAAACTGTGTACCGTAGAGTTGCGGTTTGCCCTGTGCTGTGAGGACACGATCTTCCAGATAGGCAAGATTTTTCGGGAAAAATTCCGATGGTGACAAGTGCTTCATAAGCACCAAACAATGAGCCTGGAAGCTGGGATCATGGTCGGCATGCTGAGCAAGAAGCCACGCTACCTGTGCCGCCTCCGAGCCTACTAGTGAATTTGTCGGCCACCCATATTCTTTAATAATTTCTTTGAGTCTGGCTGTATTGACCTCGTCAATCGAGGCATCCAGCTATTATCTATCATTGTTTATCTCTCATAGCTTGGTCAACTTCAGCCATCTGCAAAAGTTCCCTGGCCAGTGGATTGGCGATATATGTTTTCATAAATTTTTTAAAACTTTTTACGCACGTGGGAAAAGCTGTAGTCCCAGGTGGCGTCGACTTTTTTGTGGGGATTAAAAATGTCGAGTGGATCCATGATTTTTTTAGCTTCGCGAAACAGCTGTAAGACATCATTGCCATACATTTCCTTCAGCCACGGCCCTCGCACCAAACCATCGTTGTGCTCGCCACTCAACGAGCCGCCGTATTTGAGCACCAATTCGTTGACTTCTTTCATAGCTGGCAGCAGTTTGGCGCGCTCCCGCGGATCTTCCAATTTCATTAACGGAATTATATGAAAATTGCCGTCGCCCATGTGCCCGGCCACCGTGGCTAGTAGTTTGTATTTGTCGATGATTTTACGAAGCTTGGGCAAAAATTCCGGCAGGTGCACGGGTGGCACCACCAAATCGTCGATAAACGGAGCCGTGTGTTTGTCTTTGACCTTACTACGTAGAAGGTTAAAGCTCTCGCGGCGCATAATACGAAACTTCCAAGCCTTAGCTTCGGTGTCGTCGTCCTCCGTTGCTTCTAATTTAAATGGTTTTAGCTCGGTACGCAGGGCATTGATTTTTTCGTCAACCTCCTGCTGGCTATCTCCGGTAAACTCGACGAGTAAAATAAGCTTGGGGATACCGCGCATCAAAATGAGGGCGTCTGGAATAAGCTGAAGCACCAGCTTAAAAAGCCGTTTCCAGCCCATTGTTTTATGAAATGACAGGAAAAACTTCAACGATAATTCAAGTGTATAGTTGTCAAATGATTCAAACGTCGCCGGGTGATGCGCCATGACCGTATTAATAAGCTGGCCCAGCTGCTTGGTGTTTTTCATAAAGCATACCAGCACGCCATCATATTTGGTGGCCGGCACCAAGCGAAAGTGAATATCTGTCACAAACCCCAGCGTCCCCTGACTGCCAACAATCAGTTTAGTGAGGTCAAAAATACCGGTTTGGCGGTTCCAGACATCCCACAAATTATAGCCAGTGGAGTTTTTGGAAACATGCGGTTTGGCAGCCTGGATTTGCTCGTAGTGGCTGTCGACTAGTTCAAAAATATCGTGATATAGCTTGCCTTCAAAGTCAGCTTGGGCAAATTTAGCCTCCAGCTCACGACGGTTGAGCGGCTTGACCGCGCGTTCTACACCGTCGGCAAACACCACTTTTAGCTCCGTTACAAAATTTTCGGTTTTTCCAAACTCCAGCGATTTTTCACCACCGGCGTTATTAGCCACCATGCCGCCAATGGTGCAGAGCTCTCGGGAAGCCGGAAAGCTGGGCATCAGCGAACCATGACGCAAGGTGGCTTTTTCAAAAACTCGATAAAACACGCCGGGTTGGGCATGCGCCATTGCCGAGCTGACGTGTTCGATATTAGTAAAATGCCGGTTAAAATCCACAATCACCGAATCATTGATGGCTCCGCCGCCCATGTCCGTGCCAGCAGAGCGAGCGGTAAGCGACAGGGCAGGGTGATGCGGCTTGAGCTGGGCCGCGGCTTTAATAAGCCGCTCTACATCCGCGCCATTTTCCGGATACGCCACAATTTGCGGCGCAATTTCAAAGAGCGAAGCATCGTGGCTGTAGCGGGCAAGCGTCAGCGGGTCGTCATCCACTTCACCCCCAAAACCAGCAGTTTGCAATGTTTGCTTAAACTCATCCATCACTTTTAAGCTTACTTGAGCTGCGCCACCTTAGCAAGCTGGTACGTTCATTCTTTATAGTATCGATGAGTTTTGCGGCATAAAACCTTTGTCATGATCGTGGGCGGAAGTCTGCATATTGGTCGGAGACTTTGTCTATACCTACAACTTTTGTATGGAACTATAGAGAAGTTGGTTTTGATCTTGCTGCTAGCTCCATTTGCCAAGCAAATAGTTTTCGATAGTTTGAATAGTGGGTGTGGGCAAAACCCCGGAGTACAGCAAAAAAGCGGCAAACTGGCAATTGGAGGGCGAGCCGCCGTTGGCCGAACCAATTTCTAGCCCTGTAAGGTTTCCGGAACCGGCATTACCAGACTGCACTTGGCTACCATTTAAGCGCATCACCGATGAAGTGGTGTTAAAAACTCCAACGTACAGCGCGTGGCTAGTTTGCTGAACAGTAGTCATGCCAGAAGCCAGGTGTGTGCCAGCATAGAGATGCCAATCGGGGGCGTTGGTAATCATGATCTCAAGCTGGTTGCTCGCACCACCATCAAATAAACCGTTTTGACCGGTTACGGTGCCTGTGGCTTGGGCCATGACAAACACGGTAAGAGGTTGAGGTTGCGATAGCGTAATGGCATTGCTGTGTCCGCCGGTCTGCATATCGACAGTCGGCTTGCCACCCCAGGCAGTTGTCCTAAAGGTTGCAGAACCCATAGTTAGGTCACGGCCATTACTGCTTTTGTCTTTCCAGGTCGTCAGACTGGCACCATCTGCTGGCAGCGCCCCGCCATTCAGAGGGTCATCGGCCTCATACCACACCGCCATGCCGGCAACGTTTGTCGGCCGAAAGCCAGTCGTAAAATAAGTGCCGGAGCCGGCTGGCCCAACCAAACTCGACGATCCTGACGAAATTAAAGTCTCTGCCATGACTTACCCCTACCAGGCGCTAAAAGCCGCTTATGCGTTTGCTGCTGTCTGCATTCCATTTTTTGCTGCCTGTACCTCGTTATACTAATAATTGATGGGGGGGACAAAACTATAGAAAGATTAAATTTGACTGCATGAGCGCTACGGGATGCCATAAACAGCAAGTGACGAAGAAACTACCATACCTGCGCCTGAGGGAAAGTGCACCGCTGGCTTGCTGTTGGTAAAGTTAGTTTGAAATGTCGGCGAGCCAGCGTTGGTGGTCAGGTCCCGACCGTTGCCACTTTTGTCTTTCCAGGTGCTCACAGTAGCACCGTTAGACGGCAGGGCGCCGCTATTTAACAGGTCGGCGGTCTGATACCAGCAGACCAAGTTATTGATACTTTGTGGGCCAAAACCAAAGGTAAGGTAACTGCCGAATTCGCGCGGCCCGGTAAGGCTCGGGGGGGCGGTTGGTAGTACCGTGTGGGTCATGTCGCCTCAACGCCAGAGAGGGTGAGCGTTAACGAGGTACTCGCACTAGCATACGATTGCAGCGTTTCGGCGGCAGCTAAAATTTCAAAACCAGACCAGTCCAGTACGCCATTGCCCGGTATGCTCACTTGGTAGTACAGCCGCTTGCCGGCGGCATCGGCTCCGATTGATAACGTAAAGGAAACAGCTGAACTGGATTCGTTACACACCTTAATATGACGCAAAATAGTCGTGGTACTGGCTGGCACAGTATACACCGTAGCTGCTGCTGTGCCCAGCTGTGTTGGTCCAACAATACGTTTTGCTATATCGCCCATTAGTCTACCCCCCATTTTAACATACTCACGACCGAGCGCGTGACAATGCGCTCGTTGCCAGCATTATCTAATTGATACAAGCGGTCGTCCGATTTGGCATAGAGCCGCACCGTCCCCGAAGCTGGATTGGCCGGCGTGGCCTGTTCCACAAAATCCACATTGGACGCCGAAGCCCCCACGGCCGTCCACACCCCTGGTGTCCCACTGCCCGTACAGACCCAGACCTTGCCCGTCTGGTCTATCACATAATCCCCAACTGCAAATGTCCCCGAGGCTGGTGCTCCGCTGGAGGTGGCACCGACGTAGCGGCTAGCGGCAGTGGCGCCGGTGAGGCCGGTGACCTTAATGTCTGGTGCGGCTTGTTCGGCCGTCCAGGTGTGGGTTTTGGTGAGGTCGAGGGTGGGGTTGGGGTAGGTGCCGGTGAGATCACCGGCGGCGGTGCCGCTAATTGGGAAGGAGTTGGGCATGATTAGCCGTAGGTCGGTGATGTTAGTGTTGACGATGGCCGTTGTATTGGCCGCCACTGCCACTACCGCCAAAACGGCTTTATTAGGCGGAACAGCCGGATAAACTGGGACTGCGGCTGGAGTACCCGTTACTACCGCTGCAGTGCCGAAGGAATCTACTGTTATTAAGTCAAAACGGGAGTTGGTGGGATCGGCAGGAGAAATAGATAAGTTTAAGGCAGTCGGAACAGCAGTTATAGTTCCTTGAATAATGGCAGTTCCTGCTCCCACGTCAACACCCATATCTGCAGCACCAATACCCGAGATAAGGGCAGATAGGCTGGCGTATAATCCGGAAACGCTATCGGTAGTGGCTCCAGCAGTTCTATTTTCTGACGTAGTTTCGGCAGCTATACGATAGTAAGATAAAAACCTTGCTCCACCCGAAAAATTGTTATCAGTAGTATTTGAAACGGTGGTAAAGGATCCTGGGGTGTCGGTAAAAGAATTGAAGGCTACGTTTGACTTTTGGTCAATAAAGCCAATAACCATCTGTCCAACGACGGTGGTAACCTGAGGTGCTCCAATAGCTGCCAAGGCATTTCCAGATGCCTGAGCTGTGCTAGTGACGGTCCCGGCAGAAACTATAGCCTTACACACTATATAAACGCCAGCATTTGTAATTGTTATGTTAGTTTGTCCAGCTGAACAGTTAAGCCCCTGCCATAGTTCATAGTTGCCTTGAGTAGCTCCTACCGTCTGAACTTTAGTCCAAGTAGCCCCTAGACCAGAGACAGAGTTTGTGCCTGCGTTAATCAGTACCGCAAGGATGCAGGTGTCTCCATTTACTGTCGGGGTATTTAGAGTAAGGGTTACGGGAGATACATTGATGCCGGTTGCCTCTCCGTGAGCTCTAAAGGTGGGAGAGGCCGCTACGTGCTGACTAACCGATGCGCCAGTAATCACCCCCGTCCGATTAAATCCGGCCACAATGGCTGGCAGGGGGTTGGCAAGTGTTGGATTCGGATAAGCTCCAGCTAGATCTCCACCAGCTACCCCTGAAGGCGGCCCACCAGTAATCCATGTTCCCGGAGTGCCACCAGTAGTGCACACCCAAACCTTACCACTTTGATCGATGGTGAAGTCGCCGACAGCAAACGTTCCAGAACTAGGTGCTCCACTAGCCGTACCGCCAACATAACGAGAAGCGGCCGTAGTGCCGGTTAATCCTGAGGAAA
>JABXNS010000086.1_pt1 | contig 33735 bp, 31 predicted proteins | sample 7301101 | NCBI WGS metagenome assembly JABXNS01 (sample SAMN14449646, study PRJNA615230) | soil metagenome | isolation source: soil from bare, unvegetated metal-rich iron-sulfur acidic spring small-cell... | place: Canada: Paint Pots Mound, Kootenay National Park, BC | collected 2017-05-25 | reverse complement strand
GGAAGAATCCCTCCCCGATCAATCGAACGATTCCGGCGCAGACCTTTTCCTTCGTCAGACCTTTGCGCCTGAAATCGCGCTGAATTCTCGCACGCAATGCGGGAAGGTCGCGCGCCATCTGCCGGACCCTATAGTACTTGCGTAGCTCGCCCTTCTCGACGGCACGCGGGTGATACTTGTACTGTTTGCGGCCGCGGGCGTCGAATCCCCATACCTGGATGGCCGCTCGGAGATTGGTCGAGATGTGCACGTCACGCCACGCCGGCGGAATCCGGAGCGCAGCGATTCGCTCCAGCTGCGCCGTCTCGTTTATCGTTCGGCCGACAGGTCCCACATATCTAAACCCGGTTGTCTTCGAGCCTTTACGGATGATCCACTTCTGCGCCATTTACCTCATCGCCCTGGAGCGAGCTTTCTGCGTAGATTTGAGCGGTCGCCGCCGCTCGACGGATGCCGCCAAATTTACCAACAAACACATCTCCATGCCCTTCAAATTCCTGACGCTGGAGGTCGCGGACCGCGTCGCCACTCTCACCGTCAACCGCCCCGACAAACTCAACGCCCTCAACGATGCGACGATCGCGGAGCTCGGTCACGCGATCGATGAGATACGCGTCGACGATGCGATCGGCGGCGTAATACTCACGGGTGCCGGACGCGCGTTCGTCGCCGGGGCCGATATCTCGGAACTGTCGAGCCAGACGCCGGTGCTCGCGAAGGCACGCGCACGTGCGGGACAGGATGTGTTCCGTCGATTCGAGACCTGCCCCAAGCCCGTGATCGCCGCCGTAAACGGTTTCGCGCTCGGCGGCGGCTGCGAATTGGCGATGGCCTGTCACATCCGGATCGCATCCGACGTTGCCAAGTTCGGCCAGCCAGAGAGCAAGCTCGGTATCTTGCCTGGATACGGCGGGAGCCAGCGTCTTTCGCGCCTGGTCGGCAAGGGACGTGCGATGGAGCTCCTCATGACCGGCGAGATGATCGATGCCGCCGAGGCCCATAGAATCGGAATCGTCAACAAGGTGGTCCCGGCGGCCCGACTCATGAGTGAAGCGCACCACATGATGTCGACAATTCTTGCCAACGGGCCGCTCGCGGTCGCGCTCTGCATCGAGGCGATCGACCGTGGTCTTGAGATGTCGCTCGAAGAAGGCCTGATTCTCGAAGCCAACCATTTCGGTCTCCTCGCTGCGACCGATGACATGCGCGAAGGAATGCGCGCGTTCCTCGAGAAACGCGTCCCCGCGTTCAAGGGGAAGTGACGACCGAAGACCGCATCCGGCTCGACGGCATCTCGATCCGAGATTTCCGCAATCTCGAGCGCGTCGACCTAAAGCTGCCGGCTGAGGGTGCCGTCATCGTCGGAGACAACGGTCACGGCAAGACGAATTTCCTCGAGGCGATCTACTACCTCCAGATCCTGCGCTCGATTCGGGATGCCCGCGACCAGGACCTCACCCGTTTCGACGGGCCCGGGTTCCACATCGCCGCCCAGGCACACACACCCAAAGAGCGCGAGATCTCGATCGGCTTCGATCGCAACACGAAACGGAAGAAAGTCTCGATCGATGGTACCGAGGTTCGCCGGCTGAGCGACGCTCTCGGCGCCATCCCCGCCGTAATGTTCTCGCCCCGAGATCTGGAGCTCGTGAATGGTCCACCGACGGAGCGACGCCGGTATCTCGACCTGGTACTCGCCCTCACCGACCGGAAATATCTGAACGCGCTCCAGCATTACCGCGGCAATCTAGCGCGGCGAAACGCGGCGCTCCGAAATGCCGCGCGCCGGGGAGGATCTGCCGACAATGATCAGGAGATCGCAGTCTGGGAGCCCGCGCTGGCTCAGCACGGATCGGTTCTCATCGACGCGCGCGCGAAATGGGTGCGCGATTCCGCGGCACAGTTCTCAGAGCTCGCCGAGCGAATCGGTGAGCGGGGTAGCGCACGGATCCGGTATGTCAGCCCATTCGCCGACACGGAGGCGCGTCACGATGTGCTGCTCGCCGCCCTCGAGGAAAAGCGCCCGCTCGATCTCCGAAGGGGGATTACCCACGTTGGACCGCATCGCGACGATCTCGAGCTGACCTTGGATGGGAGAGACCTTCGCGTGTTTGGCTCCGCCGGCCAGCAACGCTCGGCCGCGATCGGTCTAAAATTTCTCGAGGCCGAGACACTGCGCGATCACGCCGGCGCTGAGCCGCTTCTCCTGCTCGACGATCCGTTCGCGGAGCTGGATATCCGGCGCGCCGCGCGGATTCTCCTGATGCTGGAGCAACGCGGATTGGGCCAGACGATTCTCGTCGTGCCGCGGGAGGCCGATATCCCGCCCGGACTGATGAGTCTCGATCGGCTCCAGATCAGAAACGGCGCTGTAAGGATCTGGCTGCCAAAGGGCGTAGCGAAGGCGAGCGCAGCGGACGCGGAGTCCCCGCGATAGAATATCGGAAGTACCACCTTTCGCCGAGGAATTTGGTTATGGCAACGTCCAGCGGCAGGAAAAACGCACACGACTACAAGGCCCGGCTCGTCTGGGACGGAAATCTAGGCGACGGCACATCTACGTACACGGGATACGGGCGCAAATACCGGGTTCAGTTCGACGGGAAGCCTGACCTTCCCGGTAGCGCCGACCCCCTCTTCCGCGGCGATCCCGACGTCTACAATCCGGAGGATCTCTTCGTCGCGTCTCTTTCCTCCTGCCATCTGCTCAGCTACCTCGCCCTGTGTGCGCGGAGCAAGATCAGTGTCGTCGCCTACGAGGATGACGCGAGCGGGACTATGGTTCTCAGGCCCGACGGCGGGGGCAGCTTTGAGAGTGTGACGCTCCGCCCGAAAGTGACGATCGCGCCCGGGGGCGACGAGAAGCGTGCGTTTGAGCTCCACGACACTGCGCACGATCTCTGCTTCATCGCCGCGTCCGTGAGCGTTCCCGTTCGTCACGAGCCGGAGATAAGAGTCGCTCAGGCCGCCAGGTCATCTCAAAGACCCACCGAGATGGAATCGCGCCCATGATCGGCGAAGCAGGCCGAGGGCCAACGCTTCTTCCGGTGGTGCTGGAGGTCTCCCTCGCCAACGCTGAACGAAATTCTTGTCGTTATCGCTCGCACCGCGACCGCTAAGATCGTGATCCGCTCGCTGCTCGAGAACCCGTCTATCGACTGCGGGATTCTTGCCCGAGTCGCCGTAACCCTGATGAAGAATCGACTCCGGGGTGCGGACAATCCGAATGTTTCCCGCACCCGCGAACTCCTGCCCACGAACCGTCGCAACGCGGCTCCGTAGAACACTGCGCAGCCGTTTAGTCTTCCGTTTACTCTTCATGGTATGGTCTTCGATCTATTCAAGTCCCGCCGACGGGCGCGGCTGCGGGCTCAACCGGTGCCGGCCACTTGGCGCGCGATCCTTGAAAGCAATCTTCCGATTTTCAACCGTCTTTCTGCGCGTGACCAGGCGGAGCTGGTCGGTCACACGCAGGTATTTTTGGCCGAAAAGCATTTCGAGGGGTGCGGCGGGCTCGAGCTCACCGACGAGATTCGCGTCACGATCGCGGGGCAGGCGTGCCTCTTGTTGCTTCATCGTGAGACCGATTATTACCCCGACCTGATTTCCATTCTCGTGTATCCGACCGGATACACGGCGCGCGAAGAGCGTCACATCGGCGGCGGCATCTGGGAAGAGGGCGGCGAGGACCGGCTTGGCCACACGGGAAGGCGGCTCGGCGCGCTAGTCCTGGCTTGGGATGCGGTGCGCCACGTCGCAGCGGCGCCGGCCGACGGCGAGAATCTCGTGCTCCACGAGTTCGCGCACCAACTCGATTTCGAGAATCAGAGCAGCGATGGCACGCCAGCACTCGAGACGCACGGCGACTATCTCGCCTGGGCGCGAGTGATGAGCGCCGAGTTCAACGCACTGCGCAATGCATCTGACGCGGGACTGCCAACGCTGCTCGACGATTATGGCGCGACCAATCCGTCAGAGTTCTTCGCCGTGATCACGGAAGCATTTTTCGAGCGGCCGTGCGCGCTCAAGAAAAAGCATCCGGCGTTATACGGGCAGCTCCAGCGATTCTTTCATCAAGACCCGACGACGTATTCGGTCGAATCCGTGACAGCCCTGTAACTGGGTTCGGACCGCGCGCAACACCGTTTGGCTATGGCGATCAGCGAAGCTCCGCATTCAGCGCTCGCACCGCGATGTACTCCGCCTGATCAAGGAATCGGCCTATTACGGCAGTTCCATCTTCGACCGGCAGCGGGTCGCCGAACTCTGATGCGCTGCGAACGACCTTCTCCAACTCTTCGCGGACGATCATGAACTCGCGTCGCAGTGCGGACTCGCTCCAGCCAAGGCGCTGTCGCTGCGCACCATGACGCTCCGCGATCAGGCGCTGGATCTCAACGGCGTCTGCAAGTGTCGGTGACGCTGATCCCTTCGCCTCCTCCATTACGACGAGCGCGCCACCCACGTCTGCGAGCAGGGGCCCCATGTGATCCGCAAGCTGGGAGAATTTGAGCCCTGCCGCGACGCTGAGGTTGGGATCGGTCCGGATGCGGTCGACTATCCGCTCGACCGTTCGCTCGATTGTGCGGAGCATGGCGCGGCCTACTCCCCCGAGTCCTTCGACTTCTCGCTGAAGGGCGACGCTTTGACCAGCTATGGTTGGCGCGATCTCGACATCTGTCACCGACGTATCGGCGGGCAACCAGAGCGTAAAGGTCGACCCTTTGCCGACCTCGCTCTTCACCGTGAGGTCGCCGCCCATGAGCCTCGCAAGTCGGCGACTGATGGTGAGACCGAGCCCGCTCCCTTCCCGTGTGCGCGAACGCCCCGTTTCTGCCTGCACGAACGGATCGAAAATGGCCAGCTGTTTACTTTCCGGTATCCCTTCGCCGGTGTCGGTAACCTGAAATCGCACATACGATCGGCTGGCCTGAAGCCGGGTCTCTGGATCAGGTGATCGCGATCGCGCAATCTCCAGAGTGATAGTCCCTCCGGGGGCCGTAAACTTCACGGCATTGGAAAGCAGGTTGACCAGGATCTGTCGCACCCGCTCGTCGTCACCGCGGTAGATGGCCGGCGGTTGGGGAGGCGGGAGAATCGCGAGCTCGAGACCGCGCGCCGCGGCTTGAGGCTGAATAAGCGCTATCGCTGCGGCGATCGTCCCCTCAGCAGAGGCTGGCCCCGAGCTTACTTGTAATCTTCCCGCCTCGACTTTCGCCAAATCCAGAATGTCGTTCACCAGACCTAGCAGGTGGACCGCGCTGACCCGAATGCGACCAATCTGCTCACGCATCTTCTCGGTCAGAGGCCCGGAGATTCCCAGCTCCAGCAGTTCCGAATAGCCGAGGACGGCGTTGAGGGGCGTGCGCAGCTCGTGTGACATTATCGCGAGGAATTCCGACTTTGCCCGACTCGCCGCTTCGGCCTCGAGTCGGGCTTCGCGCTCGAAGGCTAGCTGTTGGGCGCGCTCCTCGGCCTGCTTGCGATCGGTGATGTCGCGGAGGGACACGATCTCGACTTGTTCGTCTTCCCATTCGGTTTCGACGACCCTGAGCTCAGCGTAAACGACGCCGCCCCCACCGCGCTGCAAGATATCGATCTCGGTCGTCTCGCCGACGACCACAGGAAACCCGAACGACGTCCCAACCAGGTCATCGGCGGTGCGATCGAACAAGCGCTCTGCCGCCGGGTTCGCGAACCGGATAGTCCCGTGGCTGTCCACGATGACGATGCCATCGGGCAAACGCTCGATGATCGCCCGAAGACTCGATGCCCCTCGTGTTCGTGGAAAATCTGTCTCGGTGGTCATCCCTCGGCCGGTCCCCCGTGAGGTGGGTAACTCGTTATAGTACAGCTTGCAAGGGAAGCCCCGGTCGGGGCTATTTCTTGCTCTACAGTGCAACCGTCGGGCCTAAGTGACATAGCTCGCCGTACTCGAGGCGCTGTCGCGAGCCACAACCGCAACGCAGGTGGAGGACCTCTGTCGAAGTACATCCTGACACTCTACGTAACCGGCACAAGCCCTCGGACCAAGACTGCGATCGACAACCTCAGCCGTATCTGCGCGCAGGAGCTAGAGGGGCAATACGAGCTTGAGATCGTGGATGTCCTCGAGCATCCGCAGCGCGCCGAGGACGAGAAGATTCTCGCCACCCCGACGCTGATCAAGCAGTTACCCCCGCCGCTGCGCCGGGTAATCGGTGATCTCTCGGATAAGCAAAAAGTGCTGCTCGGACTCGAGGTTCGGGCAGCTTCCCCCGCTTCAAAACACGGAACCTGAGGCGTTCATGACGGACACAGCCAACCATCCTTCCGTTGAGAAGCTCCTCACGGGCATCTCCAGTCTGGACATCATCGCTAAGGGCGGTCTGCCGAAGAACCGGACGACCTTGATATCGGGGACCGCCGGCAGCGGCAAAACCGTGTTCGCGGTACAGTTCCTCGCCGCGGGGATCGAGCGTGGCGAGCCTGGGGTGTTCGTGACATTCGAGGAGTCCGCCGCGGACGTCCGGAAAAACATGCGTAGCTTCGGCTGGGACCTCGACGCGTGGCAGGCTGAAGGGAAGCTCGCATTCGTGGACGCGTCGCCCGATCCCAACGTGGACACGGTCGAATCGGGGGGATTCGACCTGGGAGCGTTGGTGGCACGGGTCCAGAACGCCGTGAACAAGGTCAAGGCAACGCGCGTCTCCGTCGATTCGCTCGGTGCCGTGTTTTCGCAATTCTCGGATCAGGCAATGGTGCGCGGCGAGCTTTTTCGGATCGCCTCGGCGCTCAAGGGAATGGGAGTGACGGCTGTGCTAACTGCGGAGCGCACGAACGATCATGGTCCGATCGCGCGTTTTGGCGTCGAGGAATTCATCGCCGACAACGTCATGATCCTGCGCAATGCCCTCGAGGACGAGACTCGGCGGCGCACGATCGAGATACTGAAGTTCCGCGGGTGCGACCACCAGAAGGGGGAGTTCCCGTTCACGATCATTCCCCAGGGCGGCGTGGTCGTAATTCCGTTGTCAGCTATGCAGCTCAGCATGAAGTCATCGAACGTCCGGATTTCGTCGGGGAACGGGGAGTTGGATGAGATGTGCGGCGGCGGACTCTTTCGCGATTCGGTGACCTTGGTCTCCGGAGCGACTGGGACGGGCAAGACGCTGACGGTGTCGCAGTTCCTTCAGGGGGGCGCCGCAAATGGCGAGAAGTGTCTGCTGCTTGCGTTCGAGGAGAGCCGGGACCAGCTCATTCGCAATGCCACTGGGTGGGGATTCGATTTTGAGAAGATGGAGCGCGACGGACTCCTGAGCGTCGTCTGCGACTACCCGGATGTCTCGGGTCTCGAGGACTGGCTCGTTACGATCCAGGGAATCATCAATAATTTCGGGCCTCAGCGCGTGGCACTCGACAGCTTGTCGGCGCTCGAGAACGTGGGAACGATCAAAGCATTCCGCGAGTTCGTGATCGGCTTGACGTCATTCATCAAGCACAAGGAGATCACGGGCATGTTCACGTCCACAACCGGCAGTCTTATGGGCGGGGACTCGATCACCGAGTCGCACATTTCCACACTCACCGATTCGATAATCCTGCTGCGCTACGTCGAGATGTTCGGCGAGATGAAACGCGGGCTGACGGTGCTCAAGATGCGGGGCTCCGCACACGATAAGGCCATCCGCGAGTTCACCATCGGCAAGGGCGGAATGCAGATGGGTCGCGCTTTCCGGAACGTCACGGGCATTTTGTCGGGCGCGCCAATGCACGTGTCGCCGGGTGACGTCGAGCGCGTCTGGTCGCAGTACGACAAGGCCGTCGGTGACAGGCGTCGGCCCGAGGTCAGACCAGAGAGTTGATCCGCCCCGCGTGAAGCACTTCGGAAAGTGAGAAAGCGCGATCCCGGTGAGAAAAAGCGAAAGCCGGAGTCGCTCGCGCACGTCGTTGGCGCGTTCCTCAAGGAGTCCAAGCTCGATGAGCGGGTCGAAGCGGCGCAGGTCGTTCCCGAATGGGAGTCGCTTGTCGGAAAACAGATCGCGACAGTGACGAAGCCGATCTCTGTTTCGCCGTACGGGACGCTTTTGGTCGCGGTGAAGACGAACGCGTGGATGACGGAGCTGTCGTTGATGGAGCCACAAATATTGCGGGCCCTGAACGCCAAAGCGGGTCGCACACGCGTCCGCAAGATCCGGCTGCAACTGATGCGCTAACTCGTTGGCGCCCAATGAGTTAATATTAGCTGTTGAGCTTGCTTTCGGACACCTCGCGCGGCTATATTGAAGGCTCTGAAGAAGGCCCGAATTTCGACCGAAAGCGAACCGTCGGAGTAGGTCGAACGGTCGGCGTGTCTTCGGTGCGCCTCAAGTGGTCCTTCGCCGAAATTTTTCCCGCGAGTAATGGCTAAAGCAGCTGCAGAAATCAGCACAGGCAGATACGACGCCGGTCAGATCCAGGTTCTCAAAGGTCTCGAGGCAGTACGAAAGCGTCCCGGCATGTATATCGGGTCGACGTCCTCGAGAGGTCTCCACCACCTCGTTTACGAAGTAGTCGACAACTCAATCGATGAAGCGTTGGCGGGTCACGCGACGAAAGTCGATGTGACGATTCACGCCGACGACTCGATCACCGTCGTTGACGACGGCCGCGGAATTCCAGTCGACATTCACCCAACCGAAAAGATTCCCGGCGTCGAGCTGGCGATGACGGTGCTGCACGCCGGCGGAAAGTTCGACAAGAGCTCCTACAAGGTGTCGGGCGGATTGCACGGCGTGGGTGTCTCCGTCGTGAACGCGCTCGCCGAGCAGCTCAAGGTGTGGGTGAGGCGCGAGGGGAAGGAGTACTACATGGACTTCGAGCGCGGTGCAACCGTGACGAAGCTCAAGGTGCTCAACAAGATCGGCGTCAAGGAAAGAGGCACCACCGTCTGGTTCAAGCCAGATCACACGATCTTCACCGAGCTTAGGTACGACTACGCGACCGTGGCGAACCGGCTGCGCGAGCTCTCGTATCTCAATAAAGGTTTGACGATCACGATCAAGGACGAGCGCGTCGGCGAAGAGAAGACGGAGGTCTTCCATGCCAAGGGGGGCTTGAAGGAGATGGTGCAGTTCCTCAACGAGAAGAGGAAGGTGCTGCACTCTGAGGTCGTCTACATCGACACCGAACGCGAAGGCATCGACATCGAGTTGGCGTTCCAGTACAACGATGGCTACAACGAGAACGTCTTCTCGTTCGTCAACAACATCAACACGCATGAAGGCGGGACGCATCTCACCGGTCTCAAGTCGGCTCTGACGCGGACGATCAACGCCTACGCAGCGAAGAACGGGGCGCTCAAGAAGGCGAATTTCACGCTGTCCGGGGACGACGTCCGTGAGGGACTGACGGCGGTGCTCTCGGTGAAGGTGCGGGAGCCGCAGTTCGAGGGTCAGACCAAGACCAAGCTCGGCAACTCGGAAGTCGAGGGCGCGGTGAAGGCCGTGGTGAACGAGCACCTCTCGGCCTACCTAGAAGAGCACCCTCGCGTCGCGAACATCGTGATCGAGAAGACCGTCTCGGCGGCCCTCGCTCGCGAAGCGGCGCGCAAGGCCCGCGATCTCACGCGGAAGAAGTCGGCCTTAGATGTTGGCAATCTGCCCGGCAAGCTTGCCGACTGCTCCTTGAGCGATCCGGCGTTGTGCGAGATCTATCTGGTGGAGGGCGATTCGGCCGGTGGTTCGGCGAAGCAGGGACGGAACAGAGCGTTCCAGGCGATTTTGCCGTTGCGCGGGAAGATCCTGAACGTCGAGAGGGCTCGGATCGACAAGATTTTGGGCAACGAGGAGATCCGGACGATCATCACGGCAATTGGCGCAGGTATCAAAGACGACTTCAACATCGAGAACGCCAGGTATCACAAGCTGATTCTGATGACGGACGCGGACGTTGATGGCGCGCACATCCGCACACTTCTGTTGACGTTCTTCTATCGACAGATGCCGCAGCTGATTGAGGCAGGTTTTGTGTACATCGCGCAGCCGCCGTTGTACCGCGTTGCCAAGGGGAAGGAAGAGTTCTACGCGTACGATGAGAAGGAACGCGAGGAGTACGTGAGGCGCCTCTCAAACGGTGAGGCTAAAAGCACCGTTAACATCCAGCGGTACAAAGGCCTCGGCGAGATGAATCCGCTGCAGCTGTGGTCGACCACTATGGATCCCGAGACTCGGACGATTCTTCAGGTCACGGTCGAGGATGCGATTCTCGCGAACGACACGTTCGAGAGATTGATGGGCGATGACGTCGAGCCTCGCCGCCTCTTCATTGAGGAGAACGCGAAGTTTGTAAGTAATTTGGATATTTGAGGAATTCCGGTCAAAGCGAGCATTCTGCAGTCCTGTGCGTGAGTTTCCGCGTGCCTAATCAATCCGCATTATGGAGTTCTGATGGCATCGACCAGTGCAGAAGAGTCGCTTGCCCTCGCGCGCAAGCATCTTTCACGCGTGCAATCCTCCTGGAATCCGCCTGAGTGGCTGGACCTGTCTGCGTACGGACTATACGCCCTTTAAGCTGCGGTCGTCGCCGCTTCGGCTTTCAAGAACTACTCATTACAAAGAAACCATTGGAGCAAGGTGGAGGCGGCGAGCGTGTTGGCGGAGCGCGTGCGTTTGCCTGACGTCTCCTCTTTGATGAAAGAGTTAAATGACATTCGCAAATCGGAAGCGTACGGCGACGTAACTGTTGAGACCGATCTCGACCCAGAGGATGTAGCCACCGCAGTTGAAGAATACGTTGATGCGGTCCAGACGCTGATGCAAAACGAGGACGAAGCGGAATGAGTGTGACAACGAGGCCAAAGCAGAGCTCGCTTTCCGTCGTTCTACGATGGCCTACAGAATCAGCGCGACTTTGGGCGAGTCACGTGCTTGCCGAGATATGCGCACATCCTCGAGTCCTTGCGGTCGTATTGCTTGGATCAACGATCCGCAACACTGACAGTAGTTTTGACTTCGATTGCCTTTACATCTATACCGGCGATCGCCCACACTTTCCCGCCGCACCGGTCGAGGTTGATCTGCGTGGATTCAAGGCGGAGGAAGTAGAAAGATTAATTGAGCAAGGCAATGATCTCCTAGTCTGGTCGATCCGGTTTGGAATCTCCATATGCGAGCGAGACAATTGCTGGACGTCACTAAAAAGGCGCTGGAACGAAAAGCTGCCTTTCCCTTCGCAGGAAATAGCTGAGACCAGAGCAGCGAGAGCCGAGCGGCTCTTTATCGATTTGCGGGAGAGTGGCGACGTGGACGCTGCGCTGGAACAACTTGTCGCCGTTCTAACTCATCGCGCTCGTGCAGCTTTACTGCGTGCCGGAGTTTTCCCTGCCTCGCGTCCAGAGCTACCGGGTCAACTTCGCCAAATCGACGAAGTCGGTTTAGCGGAAGCCCTCGCCGCAGCGATAGCCGAGCGCAATACCATGGCGCATCGAAGCTACTAGGCGCTTGCTTCGTGTTTCTCTGGACTTTGCTCGACCGCGCTTTTCTTTTTTGGCTTTGCTCGCTGATATGGAGGCGGCAACCAGCTTGGACGATCCAGATTACATAGGCGAGGCGCCAATCGGCCATAGTGGTTTGCGGCAATTTTGTTGTAGCAGACAGCCAGGAGGTGTTCCGGTTCTAACGCAAGGCATTGGCATTTCCGATACTTAGTGGAACTATGTCAAGCGTTACGATTCGCATCCCCATGATCAGCGCAGGCGGACCGTTACAGCCACGACAGATTAGCCGCGAGTTTCAAGGCGCGATGCCGGCAGTTGGATCCGTTGCCTTCGTTGCGGGGATCATTCGAGAGGGGCTCGAGATCGCGGAGTACCCAGAGCACAACCACCTCGTCACACTTCCCGACGATTGGTTGGTTCAACAAATCGCCCTGGTTACCGCGGTCCCCAACGACGTCTGGATTCGTAACGGCTTCAACCCACTAGGGGACTGGCAAGAGGTCTAGCTCTCTGGCTGAAGCGAACCCTCGACCAGCGCGTGTACGAATTTGCCGGCCGTGTAAAATCGCTGCGCCCGCGACTTGGAGAGCGCCTTGCTGATTGCGGCGTCCACGCCCGGGGGGACCGCCGGCCGGATTTGGCGAATTGATATGGGCACCTCGTTATAGTGCCGCGCAATAATGGCCCGCTCAGATGCTCCGGTGAATGGCGGCTTGCCGGTGAGCATCTCGTAAACCATGCACCCCAAGGCGTAAACGTCACAGCGGGCATCGAGCTCCCGGATTCCCCCAGCCTGCTCGGGGCTCATGTATTCGGGAGTCCCAAGCGAAATGCCGGAGACGGTGATCTGCTCGGACGGATCTACGGCCATCGCCCGGGCAATTCCGAAATCTGCCATCAGCGTGCGTCCTTCCGACAACAGAACGTTGGCGGGTTTCACGTCACGGTGAATGAGACCCCGACTGTGCGCGTGGTCGAGAGCGCTGGCCACGTCCTCCGCGATGGATAGGGTGTCGCGCAACGAAAGCTCGCGCTCGCGCCTGATCCGCGCCTGCAGAGTCTCGCCTTCGACGAACGGCATCGTGAAAAAGAAGATTCGGGGGTTGACCGATCCGTAATCGAGCATCGAGAGGATATTGGGGTGATCCAGATGGCTCAAGATCTCTATCTCGCGATGAAAGCGCGTTTCCCCGACCGCTGTCGCGACTTCAGGTCGGAGAATCTTCACTGCGACCGGGTGGTTCCTCTCCACGTCATCCGCCAGAACTACGTATGCAGCTCCCCCCTCTCCAATGACACGCCGGAAGACGAAACGCTCCGGCAGGGCGGCAGCAAGGCGTTCGGCCCGCGACGAGCCGCCCTTCGTCTCGCCATGCTCTGGCTCGGACGACGCGCGGGAATCAAGGTCGGGCATGGATGCCTCCGTGACACGAAATCGACATCGAAATTTCGAGTATTCTTCGGTATGCGAGACGCGCGGGTTTACCCTGTCCGAGTTCTATGAGCCTTCCGGGCAATGTAGTCACGGCGCCAGACGGCGTGCGCGGGGTCGACACATCGGAGACTGTGACGGCAAGCGCGGCTTCGGCTCTGCACAATCACGGCTTCCGGTTCTGCGTGCGCTACGTGCGACGAGACAAGCCACACGCTTCTGCTCTTAGTTCGAAGGAGGCGACCTCCCTCCTAAATGCGGGACTAGGCCTCATGGTGGTTCAATATGTCGAGTCGGAGTCGGCATGGACTCCGATGGCCAGCAAAGGAAGCCTGAATGGTGGGATCGCCGCATCAGAGACGGCAAAGCTCGAGATCCCGCCAGGCGTAACAATCTGGTGCGACTTGGAAGGCGTCAAGGCCGGAACCCCCGCGCGTAATGTCATCGACTACTGCAATCACTGGTACTCGGCGGTCATAGGCGCTGGCTACGTCCCGGGACTATACGTCGGCTATCACGCCGGACTCACGCCAATGCAGCTCTATCGATCCTTGCGATTCACTCACTACTGGGGGGCCTACAATCTGAATGCCGACCAGTACCCGGCAGTGCGAGGTTTGCAAATGAAGCAGTCTCAACCGCAGCCGGACGATTCATTGACGGGTCTAGGCCTCAATTTCCAGGTGGACAGAGTGAGCGCGGACACGCTCGGTGGCCGCCCAACTGTGCTGGCGCTGGACGGATGGCCCGAGCTCCCATAAAGGCGGGTGAGGCTGGTTGACGCAGTGTTCCGAAGTCTTATCGTGGGCGCCCTGAGCATCGCAGTTCTTCGTCCACCACCCGTCACGAGGACACAATGCACAAAAACCTTCCACTCGCCGCGCTGGCACTCATGCTGAGCGCTGCACCCGCGCTCGGCCAGCAGTCGCCGAACATCCCCGCGACCACTGTTACACGAGTGGTTTTGATCCGCATCAAGCCCGGACACGCCGATCAATTCTGGGCGGGCTTCCGTCAGCACGGAAAGCCGGTTTATGATGAGGAAAAGCGCCAGGGGATCCTGAACAACCGGTAGGTGAACTGTGCCGCGAGGATATCTCTACGCGCTTCCGATCCCCCTGATAGGAAACCAGCATCCCGCGGATAGAGAATCGACATTTGGATCTCGAACTGCAAGGCAGCCGACGTGGATCGTGAGACTGAGTTCTTTACTCGTTCTTTTGTTGTCGCTTCTCGCCGCGTGCAAGCCCGATGTCCCTCCGACAAACACGTCTTCAGGTATCGGAGCCGACAAGCAAGGCTCGCCTTCACGCGATAGTGCATACTTGACTGCCTTAGCAGGGAACATTCCTCGCGATGACAAAACAGAACTTCCAGTTACGCTCGCTGCGAACGACGAGACCGACGTAAGTAACTATCAGTCATCCGGGTGGTCGTTAGGGCGGGAAAACACTAGTAAGCCCGCACGTTTTTCCGCAGACTTTGTGCGGTTTACATCTGGCGTTCTTATCCTCAAACTCGACACAACTCTCGTGCGCAACCGAACGGAACCACCGTTCGACAGCAAGCTCGTGGATAGCCTCGCGGTGCGAGGGCTTGGAAAAACCGAGCGGTTTGCAACAGACTGCAGGTTCGGAACGCAGCCAGCCGACGAACGTCTCACCGGTTTGGTGCCTGACAGTACGCCGGACCGGTGGATGCAGGCTCGTTTAGCTTGGCTGCTTGACACCGCCTCTGCACGAATTCGCCGAATCCGACCCGATTCGATTTCGTGCATGTTGTCGCAAGAGCCGGATTAAATGTCGGGCGATCAACGCTAAACCAGCATCTCGGTGATAGAAAATCGACATCTCGGTGCACGGACCAGCGCCAAGGGTGAACTCTTACCCGAGGATATCTACTAACCCAGTGTGATGTTCCCGCCACGTCGTGGCGGCTGCATATTTCGACATGCCTGAAGAAATCGAAATCGACACGGATTCCCTGCGCGAGAAAATCAACGAGGAGCGGGAGAGGGGTGGTGGCTCATTCCTGCGCTGGATTTCACTCACTACCGCAGTGCTGGCTGCATTGGCGGCGATCGCATCGCTAAAGGCGGGAGCAACGGTAAACGAGGCTCTCGTCCTCAAAACGGATGCGACTCGCTTTCAGGCGCAGGCTTCGGACCAGTGGGCATACTACCAGGCAAAAGGAATCAAAGGCGCGGTCGCCCAGAGTGGGATAAACGCGTGGCAAGCGACCGGGAAGACCGCTCCGCCCCGATTGGCGTCGGAATCCGCGCGCTACACGGCCCAGCAGGACACCATCAGTCGGAACGCCAAGGAGCTGGAGCATCAGCGAGACGAGAAGTCGCGGGAGGCGGAGGTGCTTCTTTCCCAGCATCACATTTACGCTGCTGCCGTCGCGCTCCTCCAGATATCCATCGCGCTCGGCGCGATAGCGGCACTCACGAGCTCTCGGCTTGTCTGGTACGGATCGATGGGACTCGGGATAGTCGCTGCAATCTTGTTGGCGATTCCCATGTTGCGCGGGTAACTCCGGATTAGCCGACTGTCGCTTCCAGGCGATCCGCAGGCGCGGGCGCTGCCGGAAGACTAAAGGAGAAGGTGCTGCCTTGGTCGACCTTGCTGTCGACCCAGATTTTTCCGCCGTGCGCTTCAACCAGCTCCTTCACGATCGCGAGACCTAGCCCAACGCCGCGCCGATCGTCCTTTCGGGCCTGCCAGAAGTTGTCGAACAGGTGAGACATGTTGTCGGGCGGTATCCCCGGCCCATCGTCCGTGACCTGGAATACGACCTGCGACTCCTGCGGACTGGCGAGGAGCTTCACCGACCCCTGCTCAGGCGTGAACTTGATAGCGTTTCCGACCAAGTTGCCGACGATCTGCGACACCCGCGCTGGATCGGCACGAACTAAGACACCGTCCTGCGCGGTCGTCTCGAAGCGAAGGTGACGCCTCACTGCGAGCGGACCAAAGGTTTCTTCAGCCTGCTTCATTATAGACTCCACGCTCACATCCTCGACGTCGAGCGAAAGCTTCCCTGCCTGGAGACGCACGTGGTCAAGCAGATCGTCGATCAACCGATTCATCTGCTTGGCAGCGCGCATCGCGATGCCGAGCATTTCCTTTCGACGCTCGGCCAGCAGCTCTTCGTCGACCAGCAGTTCCGTCGTCATGAGAATGAGATTCAATGGATTGCGAAGGTCGTGCGCGACGACGCCAAGCACATCTTCGCGCGCGTGTGCTAGCAGCTCGGCGCGGCGCCGCTTTTCGAGCTCCTCGTCGTAGCTGCGCGCCCGGTGTAGTGCCGTCGCAGCGGCCTGAGCGAGGAGCAGAGTGAAGGTCCGGTCAGACGCACCCACGGCGGCCGCTTCCTTGAAGTGAAGCGCAAGCGAGCCGACCGTTTCACCGCCGTGGACGAGTGGCGTTGCGAGATAGGTCTGCATGTCTGCCAGCTCGCTGAACGCTGTATTCAATTCCGCGAACTTCTCGCGGAATTCCTCCGGCGATTCGATGAAGATCAGTTCACCTTTTTTGATGGCGTTGACCACGGGAACATCGGAGTCACGGGTAAGCGTCGACAACTGAGCTTCTAGCGCGGGGCTCAGACCCCTCGCCCCCAGCACTCTCAAGCCGTCACCTTCCGCCGACACTAGTATACCGCGGGCCGCCTCAACGACCGCCATCCCCTTGCCCAGCACGACGGCCGTCACCTGGTCCACCGATATCGCTTCGGATAGTGCCGTAGTCACGTCGAGCAGCATTGTAGCACGCGTTACGGAGCGATTGACCTCGGTGTTGAGGCGTTCGAGATCTGTAGCGTGGGAATCCGAGAGCGCTCGCGCGCGACGCAGCGCTTCCATCGTGATGGCGATGGTCGCCGCGACCACGAGGAACGCTATCGCGGCGAGCACTCCGTTCCTCGGTCCGGGCCCGATCCAACCCACGTCCAGAAAGTTGACCCGGATGAGCGCCAGCGATATCACCGTCGCCACAATGCTGGGCCCCAGTCCCCCGAACCAGGCCGAGACAGCGACGGCGGGAATGAAGAACATGAAGCTGGGGGTCGGCCACGCTTTCCTGAGAGCCATCGTGGCGGCCAACGCCATTAGCGTAGTCGCGACAGCGAGCAAATAACCCGCGCCCGTAGTCCAGAGAGGTCTGGAGCGGTGTTGAGTGGCGACCAAGTTCCGTCCCGGTGTGGCGGGGGCGCGGCACCGAATCGCTCTCGGAGCGACGCCGCCCTTACTCGGTAGAAGCTAGTAGCAGCGCGCGTGCGTCGCTATTTCATTTGCTTTCGTCGGTCGCACACAACCCGGCCGAATTCCTTGGATAGACAAGACCCTCCGAGCGACAGCCGACGCCATTGATTCCCACTCCAACGATGACCAGGCTAAGCGCGATCCGTGACGTTCGTTGCATCCGCCGACCCTCCTAGCTGGCCATCACTTCCGCGAGCCGCTCAAGCACTTTCGTAAGGTCGGGCTTCGCTTCCAGCACAGGCAACAGCGGATCCGAGCCTAGCCTCTCCATCCGTTCCAACGCCGTTTTGATGGTGTGCGACTTTGGATCGAGCGAATCGTTGATCTCGTCCCAGAGGAGGGGTATCGAAACCGTGGCTCCGGGAAGTGGACGCACGCTGAACGGTGCGACGATCGTTTGTCCGTGGCGGTTCTGCAAATAGTCGAGATAGACCTTTTCGCCGCGCTTCGTGACGTGACGGGTGATTGTCGCGATGTCGCCCAGCTCGCGAAGGACACAGCGGGCGAGTAGCTCGCCCAGAAGACGCGATTGCTCGTACGTGCACTGCCGTCCGAGTGGCAACATGATGTGCAGACCTGTCTTGCCGGTTGTCTTCACGTAGTTCGGCAAGCCAGCCGACTCGCAAACGCGATGGAGCACTTGAGCGCACCGGATCACGTCGGAGAACGGTGCCTCCTTTGGATCGAGATCGATCACACACCAGTCCGGAAGCTCCAGTGATCCCGCGCGGCTCGCCCAGATATGAATCGGAATCGAGGCCATGTTCGCGAGATAGAGAAGCGACTCCTCGTCGTCGCACACGAAAAACTTGATCTCGCGCTGGGTGTCCTCGCTCCAGATCGGGATGGTGCGGATCCACGCGGGCGCGAATACCGGCGCGTCCTTCTGATAGAACGATTTCCCATCGATTCCGTCGGGGAAGCGTGTCAACACAACCGGCCTATTTGCGAGATACGGCAACAGCCACTTGGATACTGCTCGGTAATACTCGATGAGCTCGCCCTTCGTGTACTTCTCAACCGGCCAATAGGTCTTGTTGAGATTGGAGAACGCGATCGTCTTCTGAACGGGTGTTGTCTCGGGCGGTGCCGGCGGGTCGTGTGAGGTGGTCACCGTGCGATTATCATCGGCTGTGGCCTCGGGCGTTAAGGTCTTAGTCGCGGCCGCCGTCGTGTCCGCGAGCGAATTCTGAGCGGCTTTGCCCCACCCCTGTCGCTCGCATTCGTGCGGTAGCTTGTCGGTCCGTAGCCGAAGAAAGGTCGCGTGCCTAAGGAGACCGTCGGACGTGACCTCCCGGTAACGAACCTCGCAAACGTGGGCGGCGTCCACCCAGATCGTCGTGCTCGTCTCGGGGATCGCGTCGCTCGCCAGCGGATCCTTTCCCGGCTCATAGACCGGGCCCGCGCAGAGCGGATCCTTCCGCACAATCGGCTCGAGCAATTCATGGATCTCTTTCAGCAGTCCAGCGGTGAAGCCAGTCCCTACTCGTCCCGCGTAGACGAGCGTTCCATTTACCCAATCCGCCAACTGCAGGGCCCCCAAGTGCGCGCGACTCCCTTTCGGTTTGGTGAAGCCGACGATGACGAAGTCGCCGGTACGCTCGGCCTTTATCTTGAGCCAATCTCCCGAGCGTCCCCCGCGATATCGGGACGCGGATTTCTTGGCGACGATGCCCTCGAGCCCCATCTCCGTCACCGACTCGAGGAACGCTTCGCCGTCAGTCTCGATGTGATCCAGGTAACGCAGAATCCCTACTGCGGGAACTACATCCTTGAGCAGCTCCTTCCGACGGAGGAGAGGGAGCGAACGCAAGTCGAAACCCTCGAACCCGACCAGATCGAAAGCGAAGAACGTGGCCGGCAGCTCCACCACCGCCCGACGGACATCCATCTCCGATGAGAGACGTCCGCGCTGCTGCAGTCGCGAGAAGCTCGGGATCCCTCTGGCGTCCAGGCAGACCACCTCGCCGTCAATGACACAATCATCGAACGGAAGCGACTTGATGGCACGTGCGATCTCGGGAAACACACCGGTGTAGTCGTTCCCATTGCGAGTGAGGAGGAGTGCCTCTCCGTGCGACTTACTGGCTATCAACCGATACCCATCGAGCTTGAGCTCGAACAGCCAGTCGTCGCGAGTGAAGGCAGCGTCGGCGGTCTCACAGTGCATCGCCTCGACGGATTTCGCATCGACGCGAGCGCGGACGACGTTTTTCTCCGACTCGAGGGCTTCGCGGATCTGCGCCGCGGGGCTCGCGCCGGCCTTGATCTCTTCGACCGTCAGTCCCGAGAGCACCGATTCTTCGGGGAATTTGTCGGCCTCTCCTCGCGCGCTCATCCACTGGTCGCGCTCCTTGATCAGGAGCCAATCCCTTTCCGATTTCTTGATCTTCACCAGCGTCCATCTACCGTGGAGCTTATACCCCTTGAGCTCGAACAGAAGTTTCCCCCTCTCGAGCCCTTCCCGCCACGGCTCGAGGGGCACCCACTCTCCCCGATCCCAGACGATGACACCGCCGGCGCCATAATTCCCTGCCGGGATGACGCCTTCGAAGTCGCCGTACTCGAGCGGATGGTCCTCCACTTTCACCGCCAGCCGTTTCTCGGCCTGGTCGTACGACGGACCCTTTGGCACGGCCCAAGACCGGAGCACCCCATCCATCTCGAGCCGTAAATCAAAATGGAGATTCCGCGCGGCGTGCTTGTGGACGACGAAGAGGTTTCCGGGAACTGGCGACACCGGTCCAAACGGCTCGGGTGTCCGATCGGGCGACCGCTTGGCGCGATACGAACTAAGGCTGTCGCCCGTTGCGGCCGACTTACCTCTTGCGTCCATGCGTATCCGGCATAAGAGTAAAGCTATCCGAGTTATCCACGTAAGAAATTTTTGTGACGCACACCATAATACAGCTTTGGTACTGCGCACGCCCACCTTTTTTTCGTGTCCAGCCATGCCTGCTCGATCAATAGCGACCGCCACGATCTCCTTCGGCCTCGTCTCGGTCCCCGTCAACATTTACTCCTCGTCTGAGTCCAAGGCGAGCGTGTCGTTCAATATGCTTCACAAGAAGTGCGGCACTCGTCTCAAGCAGCAGTACACCTGCCCCAAGGACAACGAGGTGGTGGCACGCGACGACACCGTCAGGGGATACGAGTTCGCCAAGGACCAGTACGTGGTCCTGACGGCCGAGGAGCTCAAGTCTTTGGAGGAGAAGGCCACCAGCACTATCGATGTCATCGAATTCGTTCCCCTATCAGGCGTTGACCGCGAGTATTTGGAAAAGGTGTATTACCTCGGGCCGGACAAAGGGGGAGATCGCGCCTACCGTTTGCTCGCCGCGGCGCTCAAGGAAACTGGACGCGCCGCCCTCGGTCAGTACGCAGCGCGGGGTCAGCAGCATCTAGTTCTGTTGCGACCGCTGAACGGTGTGTTGGTGATGGAGCAGCTTCATTACGCTGATGAGCTGCGTCCGACCACCGAAGTAACGATCCCGCCCGGCGATGTGAAGGAGGCGGAACTCAAGCTCGCCAAGCAGCTGATCGATCAGACATCGAACGAAACCTTTGAGCCTGCGAAATACAAGGACACCGTTCGCGAGCGTATGCTGGAGACCATCCAGCGAAAGATCGACGGCCAAGACATCACTGCCGATATCACCCCGGGCAGCGACACCAAGATGCTCGATCTGATGGAGGCGCTGAAGGCGAGCCTCGCCAAAGAGAAGCCCAAAAAGGAGAAGGGCGAGTCCAAGCGCATGGTATCGTGAAAATCCTGGCGGGGACCAGCGGCTACGCGTTCAAGGAGTGGAGGGGAAACTTCTACCCGGCCGATCTGAAGGACGACGGTTTCCTTGGTTACTACGCCAGCAAGTTTCCGGCGGTCGAGATCAACAACACGTTTTATCGTCTGCCGAGGGAGAACGTGCTGCGCGAGTGGGCGGCACAGGTGCCGGAGACATTCACTTTCGCGCTTAAGGCGAGCCAGCGCATCACGCATCACGCGCGCTTGAAAGAGCAGTCTGCTGATCTCGTCGATTTCCTCCTCAAGAACACGGCGACCTTGGGCAGCCGGCTCGGGCCGACCCTCTTTCAGCTTCCGCCGAATATGAAAAAGGACGTGAGCCGCTTTCGCGGATTTCTCGGACTGCTGCCGTCGGACCGCAGGTACGTGTTCGAGTTCCGGCACGAGAGCTGGTTCGACGAAGAAGTCTACGACGCCATGCGCGAGCGGGACATAGCGATGTGTGTTGCCGAGCAGGACGACTTCAAGTGTCCGGTCGTCAGTACGGCCTCATGGGGCTATCTTAGGCTCCATCGGCTCGATTACGGCGACGAGGCACTCGTCGATTGGGCGAAATGCGTGACGGGTCAGAGCTGGACCGAGGCGTACGTTTTTTTCAAGCACGATGAGGGGGCGGGATCCGGACCACCGGCGGTAACGACCTTCGTAACCGCCTGCGGTTGTTAGCCGAAGCGCAATGCGATAAGCCAGATCAACGTGGGAAGACGAGGAGATTCAAATGCCAGAGAGCGTCTACAAAGTGATCGAGTTGGTTGGGACCAGCACCGAATCCTGGGAGAAGGCGGCCGCGGCGGCGGTCAAGCGAGCATCTAAATCGCTGCGCGACCTGCGTGTGGCGGAAGTTTCCCAGCTCGACATGCATCTGAAAGACGGCAAGGTCGAGAGCTACCGGGCAAAAATCAAGGTTTCCTTCAAGTTCGAAGGCAGTTAGTGGATCGCTATCGCTTCACGTAGCTCCGGACGACTTCCCGAATCCGCCCTCGCCGCTACGTCTCGCAACTGCCTCGCATAAGCGAGTGCCGCCCGTCGGTCTCCCGACAAAAATGCCGCTCGCATCGCGCCGTACAACGAGCGGAAGCGCTTTGGCTCCCTTTTAAGTGTCGCCTGGTACGCGTCCAGAGCTTCGGCTGGACGGTGAAGCTCGAGATACATGTCGCCGAGCAGCTCGCGCGCGGGCGCCAACGGTCCGGGAGTAACGGCACTTTTTTCCGTTTTGTCTTCGCGCGCCGTGGCCTCGCGCATTAGGGCTAATGCATCACTCTCCCGACGCTCCGCCAGCGCCAGCCAAGCCTCAGCACCAAGTTTCTCGATGGCCACTTGTTCGGCCCAGTATGTCTCACCGCGGGTGAGAAGACGATCGTGAATCGCGCCCAGAGAATCGACGGACTGATGCGCTTTTGCCAAGTCCCCGAGTCTGGCTGCACCAAGCGCGCGCGCGAAATGGTCCAGCGCCTCGGTCCAAGGGAAAGGCGTGCTCACGGGCGTGAGCGCTGCGGCATCGTGCCAGGAGCGACGCTCAAGCGCATAGCGTGCCGGAATTGCGGCCAGGGCGTAGATGCCAACACTTCCTGACGCGCCTCCGCTCGTCGCGGTGGGATCTAAGCTCAACTTGAGCGCGGGCAATCCATCCATAAGCTGACGCGCGGCGCGATCTTGCCCCTCCTGGAGATAGGCATACATGGCATAGTCGGACGCGTGCAGCGTCTCGCCCACCGACTTTTCGCGGCGAGCGGATTCAATCGAGCGCAAATTCGTCGCGATCGATTCATCCCATGCGCCGACGCGGGTGAAGATATGGGACGGCATGTGAAGCGCGTGCGCCGCGGACGGTGCTATTGTCGCATACCGGTTAGCGGCGTCCAACCCGCGCTGGGCGAGTGGCGGAACATCGAATGTGTGAATCATGTAGTGCGTCAGTCCCGGATGATCGGGCTGACTGGCGTAAAGGCGCTCCAGAATCGCAGCTGCCTTCAATTGATTGGCGTAAGTCTTGTCTGTCGGGGGCGCCGAGGCGGTTAGCGCCAGGGCGTAGAAGATGGAGGCTTCTGTATCGTCGGGGTATCTTGCCGCCAGCCGCTCCATTGATTGGGTGTATGCCGCCACACGAGCCGCCTGACTGGTGTGCTCGTAGTCGCTGTATAATTGTCCAACGGCCGCGAGGTAACCTTGCTCGCGCTCGCTCGCGTTGGTCGCCGCCCGAAGTCCGTGCTCGAGCGCGCGCCGGCCGGACTCAAGCTGCGGCGTCGATCTAGCGCCAACGGCAAAAGGGTTCGTCCACAGGCTCAGCGAGATCCCCCAATAGGCAATCGCGCACGAGGAGTCGGACGTAAGGACAGTCTCAAACCCGCGAATCGCCTGTGGAAACTCGAACGAGTGGAGGAGCGCCACCGCGTGATCGAATTCAGGCGCGACATCAGCCCGGCACGAACTCTGGAAATGGACCGTGCCGAGTTTTTCGGCCGCATGCGCAGGATGACCTTGATGCTGAGCGCTCGACAAGCTGGCAGAGACGGCAATGAGAACTGCCGGCAACCAGACAGTGCGTTCGATTGGCATTCGATCCTCCTACCACTAGTTAGCCTGACGTGCATTTGAAACTTGCACGGGTCAGACTTTTCGCGTTAGAACCATCTCACATATACCGGGAGTACGAGACCTCATCAGATGGCATCGGTAGCCCACGCTACTTAGCGCAAATTATTGTGCAACCGGCATTTAGATCCATCGAATGTGCTATACTGGACATACGATTGGAGAAAGGTGTGAGCGCCCGAGTTGATCGTCTCGGCGCTGCGCCGACCCGCGGTAGATGCTCGCACGCAGGTCGGGCAAAATCAAACAGGGTGCTGGATATTCCCAATGAAGAACGTCACCAGGCGAAGGTTCTCGCGTAGCGTCCGCTTCGAAGCCGCAACCAACAAAAGCGAAGGCTTCCTTACGCTCTTTAGGAACGACATTCTTCCAATCCTGAAGAAGCCAAAGGTGGCAAGGCCGAGCCACTCGTGGCAGGGCCTCAACATGCCGCTGCACTTGGCGTCTGGAACAACCTGGCTTGGGCTCGTGAGCACGAATCCGCGGCTTATCCGCAATTGGACAAGGCGATTCGCGCGGTAACAAGTCTCGACGGGAGTACCCTACTGCCGAAGCATGTACCTCTCAGTATCATATATGGTATCTGGCTAAGGCAGACTTTCGCGGGCCTGTTCCGAGCGGGCTGGCAGGACGAACCAAAATGACACCCTCACGAATCATCGCCCGTCCTGCAACTCTCCTGGCCGCGCTTCTCATGTCCGCGTGCGTGAGCGCGACTCACGGAGCGATTCAAGCCTCCGGAACACCTGCTGTCGCTCGGCAGAGCCAGGCCGCGTACGTCGCTCAAGCACGGGCCGACAGCCTCCGCCATCCATATACCGAGGCGGACGTGAGCTTCATGACGGGAATGATCAGTCATCACGCCCAGGCAATCGTCATGTCCCGGTGGGCCCCTTCGCACGGCGCCAGCCCGTCCGTCCTCACCTTGGCGTCCCGGATCATCAACGCGCAGCAGGACGAGATCGTAACCATGCAGCAGTGGCTGCGTGATCGGCTTCAGCCGGTGCCCGAAGCGCGGGCTACCGGAATGAAGATGACTATGAACGGAGTCGAGCATGAGATGCTGATGCCCGGAATGCTCACGCCAACGCAAATGAAGCAGTTGGACGCGGCGAGAGGGCCCGAGTTCGACCGACTCTTCCTCACGTACATGATCCAGCATCACCGCGGCGCCGTCTCAATGGTGACGGATCTGTTCGGGTCTTACGGAGCCGGCCAGGACGAGACAGTGTTCAAATTCGCATCCGACGTTAACGTCGATCAGACCACCGAGATCGCGCGGATGGAGAAGATGCTCGCCGCTTTGACACTCGGCATATCGACGCAGTGACAAACATGTTGTAGAGGCTCCGCACGTCCAACTCAGCCACATCAGAGGATTCAACAATGGCTTCCGTTCACCACCGCGGTAACGCGGTTCCATCGCGCGTCGCGACATTGTTTTCGCTGACGCTCGCCATCGCTCTCTTTTCCGTCGCTGGCTGCGCGCCCGCGATTTCCAGCGCGGTCAGCAGCAGCAACAACAATATGTCGCCAGGGGAGCCGCTACCCGATCCCCGGGTAGGTCTCCGGGCCGGAAAGTTCGACGCTGCCACTGCAGCGTGGAACCTGAAGCTCATGTCAACGACGCCACCTAGTGAAAAGTTCGCGGGAATTACGAACTCCGACTTGGCCTTCATCGGGCCCTATGCCGTTCAGGGCAACTACAACGGTTTCCAGGTGTGGGATATCTCCAATCCGAGTGCGCCCACGCTCCGGACGGGTTATCTGTGCCCGGCCTCGCAGAGCGACGTGTCAGTTTACAGGAACCTGCTCTTCGTTTCCGGTGAGGGTAACAGCGGACGGCTCGACTGCGGCACACAGGGCGTAAAGGACACAGTGAGCCGCGAGAGGCTGCGTGGCCTTCGGATCTTCGACATCACCGACATCGCGAATCCGAAATACATCGCCAACGTCCAGACCTGCCGCGGCTCGCACACGCACACTTTGCTGGTCGATCCGAACGATCCAAATAACGTTTACGTCTACATCTCCGGTTCGGCCGGAGTGCGCTCCCCAAGCGAGCTACCAGGTTGTGTGCGCCTCACGCCCGACAAGGATCCTAACTCGGCGCTATTCCGGATCGAAGTCATCAAGGTGCCGCTCGCCCATCCGGAGCAGGCAGCGATCGTAAGCTCTCCCCGCATCTTCAATGACCTGACGGCGCCAGCGAGACACGGCGAGTCGCCCCAGGATGTGGCCGAAGCGCAGAAGGCCGCTGCCGCCGCGCGTGCAAAGGGTGGCTACACCGCCATGATCTTTGGGGCGGAAAGAGTTCTCCCACCGCAATTCATAAACCCACAGCTGGACAGCATCGTCAAGGCTCGGAACGGGACCGGTGCGCCAACCGCGGCGGACAGCGCGGCATTGCGCGCAGCACTGCCCGGCATCATTGCCAAGCTCACAGGGGAGACGACGGGGAGCGGACCGCGTCCCGGCCCCACCCAGTGTCACGATATCACTGTCTATCCGGCCGTCGGACTAGCGGGCGGGGCCTGTGAGGGCTACGGATTCCTGCTCGACATTCGCGATCCGGCGCATCCGGTCCGCGTCGCGGCAGTAGCCGATTCCAACTTCTCCTACTGGCACTCTGCGACCTTCAACAACGACGGCACCAAGCTTCTCTTCTCGGATGAATGGGGCGGCGGCGGGCAACCCAAGTGCCGCATCACCGACAAACGCGAGTGGGGTGCAGACGCGATCTTCACCTTGGTCGACGCCAATGGCACACCCGTCATGGTCCACGACGCGACGGCGAATCCCGCGACCTATCGGCTAGCGTTCCAGAGTTACTACAAGCTGCCGGCTCCGCAGACGGCGCAGGAGAACTGCGTTGCCCACAACGGCTCCCTCATTCCGATCCCGGGACGCGACGTGATGGTGCAGGCGTGGTATCAGGGCGGAATCTCCGTCTTCGACTGGACCGACCCCAGGCACCCAAGAGAGATCGCATACTTCGATCGCGGTCCAGTAGACTCGACCAGAATGGCGATGGGTGGATCGTGGTCCGCCTATTGGTACAACGGTAACATCGTGAGCTCCGAGATTGCGCGCGGTCTCGACATCTTCCAGCTCGTTCCGAGTGCCTATCTCTCGCAGAACGAAATCGACGCCGCAAAGACCGTTCACTTCGACTACTTCAACACTCAGGGCCAGCCGAAGATCGTGTGGCCACCGAGCTTTGCGTTGGCGCGCGCGTACGCCGATCAGCTGGAGCGGTCGAGCGGCCTCAGTGCGGCAAGATTGTCCGCAGTCCGTCAATCGCTCGCGAGTGCCGAAAGTACCTCGGGGGCACAGCGGCGTGACACGCTGACGCAGCTCGCGGCGCAATTGGACGTTGACGCGCGCACCTCGAGTGACCCGACCAAGGTGCAAACTCTGGCGAGAGCCGTGAGGGATCTGGCAGCCGCATCGTCCTGAAACAGATTCATACCCAGACGCCGGTGAGGTCGGGTTTCGCACCTCACTGGCGTTTGCTCGTTCTTTTGTTTTTTCCCTTTCGTAGAGAGGCATCTATGCACCGAATCCGATCTTTCGTCTTGCCCGTTGCGGCCCTGCTATTGGTTGCCCGCACCAGCCAGGCTCAAATGGAATCCGCACGCGAGGTCGCGGGCGGAGGAATCTCAGTAAAAGGATGGACAGGTCAAATCGATGCCGGAGATGCCAAGCGCGGACAGGCTCTCAAGAACTCCAGACTCGCGAACGAGGGCAGTGCGTTACACGTCACGACCGGGCCGGCTGTGGCTTACTGGACTCCTTCGAACACGGCGAGCGGTGACTACACCGTGAAGGCGACTTTCACCGAACGCAAGTACATGAACCTGAACGACCATCCCCACCCGTACGGAATCTTCATCGGCGGCAACGATATGGGGACTCCCAGTCAGAGCTATGTGTACTGCGCGGCCTACGGAAATGGGAGCTTTATCGTGCGAGGCTTTGGTCCACAGCCGTTTCAGCTGAACGGGCGCCACGGCGAAGAGAACGGTGCGGTGCACAAGGCGCCCGCGAAGGACGCGCCGGTGGCGCAGCAGATCGCCGTATCGGTGAAGGGTGACAAGGTCGATTGCGCGATCAACGGAAAAGTTGTCGCTAGTTACAACAAGTCGGACGTCGTGGGTCCGGGGAGACTCAAGTCGACCAACGGGATCTACGGAATCCGCTTCGCACACAACACCGAGGGTCTGGTCAACGGTCTCGCGCTGACGAAACCGTAGCGGCAAGCTGAGGCGGCGCGATGCGTCAGCCGGGCAGTGCTGACGAGGGCGAAGCGCTTCGTTTCGCCCTCATCTCGTTTAGCTTCAGCAAATGCCAGGCATGAGAATCCCGGCCCTGCCGGCCCGACTGCGGAAGCTGGTCGAAGATATCCGCCGCAAGGAAGATCGCCTCGCGCTCCTGCTGAGTCTGATCATCGGTGCGCTTGTCGGCCTCGTCGTCGTCGCGTTCATTCTTCTCACCGGACGCCTTGCGGCGCTCATGTACCCAGCGGGCGGGTCCGGTTGGCGGCGGATCCTAGTCCCCACCCTCGGCTCGCTCTTTACCGGATACCTCCTCTTCAAATATTTCCCGCTTGCCCGCGGCAGCGGCATTCCACAAACGCGCGCCGCGCTCTTCGTTCACGATGGCCGCATCTCACTGCGATCCGTGGCGGGCAAGTTTGTCTGTTGCACCGTCTCTCTCGCCAGCGGAATCCCGCTCGGGCGTGAAGGGCCCGCCGTCTACATCGGGTCGGGACTGGCATCCGTCATCGCGCGACGACTGGGCTTGAGCAGACTGCAAATCAGGTCCCTGGTCCCCGTCGGAGGTGCGGCGGCCCTCGCCGCAGCCTTCAACACTCCAATTGCGGCCGTGCTCTTCGCTCTCGAGGAGATCGTTGGCGATCTGCACGCGCCCATTCTAGGCTCGGTCGTGATCGCATCCGCCACCTCGTGGATGGTGCTCCACCTCGTCCTTGGCGACAGTCCGCTTTTCCACGTTCCTAGCTATCATCTGGTCAGCCTCGGGGAGCTCGGCGCGTATGTCGTGCTGGGGATCGTCGGTGGCCTGAGCTCTGTACTGTTCGTTAAAACCCTGCTTTGGCAACGCGCACAATTCGCGCGATTACCGCGCGCGTCGCTGTGGATTCAGCCGGTTGTCGGCGGACTCGCCGTCGGCCTCCTCGGATACTTCGCCCCACAGGTTCTCGGTGTCGGATACGATCAGGTCGAGCGAGTCCTCAACGGCGATGTGATTCTCAAAGTCGTAGTGGTTCTTGCGGCGCTCAAGATCATCGCGACTTCGGTGGCGTACGCGTCGGGGAATGCCGGCGGAATATTTGGCCCCAGCCTGTTCATCGGGTCGATGGTGGGCGCGTCCGTGGGCGGCGTGGCGCACATGCTCTTCCCGGCGTCGACGGCCGGACCCGGCGCATACGCATTGGTGGGAATGGGAGCAGCGTTCGCGGGAATCATAAGGACCCCGCTCACCTCCGTGATCATGATTTTCGAAGTGACCCGGAACTACACGATCATAGTTCCACTGATGATTTCGAATCTCATCGCGTACTACATCTCCCAGAAGCTCCAGAAACAACCAGTTTACGAGGCCCTCGCGCGTCAGGATGGTCTGCACCTCCCGACCCGCATCTCGGGCGCCCAGTCGGGAGTGCTGCGGGTCAGCACCGCGATTCGGGAAGCGCCCCCATCTCTCACTCCTGAGATGACGATCGGCCAGGCTGCCGAGCGCGTGACGGAGAGCAAGCTAGAGTCGTGGCCCGTCGCCGAAGAGCTTGGCCTCGTGGGAATGGTGCGCACGCGCCACATCACGGCCGCAATGAAACAGGGCCGGGAGGATATGACAATTGCGCGGCTCATGCAGATAGCCCGTCGGTCCGATGGGGCCAGATATACGGATTTGCCACACGTGCACAACGATCACCCTCTTAGCCGCGCTCTGGCGCGGATGGGAGATACCGGGCACAAAGTTCTTCCAGTGGTGAGCCGCGCGAATGCGCGCATCATGCTTGGTGTCGTGACGCTCGCCGATATTCTTGAGGCGTACGGCGTCGAGCGCGCCGAACAGCTCGACTACCGCGATCATCCCGACCTATGAAAACCCCCGTTGTTCAGTCAGCTCCGATCCCGGCCGCTAGTGTGTCGGAATTCATTGCGACGTTTGGCTTGATATTGGTGGCGTTAGCGGGTCTACTCCTGTTCGATACCGCTCTTGCCAAAGTCGATATGGGTCAGCGGAAATCATACGCGGCCCGCGAATTCGCTACCGGTGAGCAACTGCTCGCGCAGGGCAAGCTGGAACTGGCCACAGACCATCTACGCACCGCGACTACTCTCGACGGCGATAACTCTGCCTACGCCACAGCACTCGCACAGGCTAGTCTCGCCGGCGGCCGACCGAGCGCTGCCGAGCAAATACTGATACCGCTGCTGGAAAGGATTCCCACTGACGGTGCGGCGAATCTCGCCCTGGCGCGCGTGCTCGTAAAAGAAGGAAGGCTCGAAGAGGCGAAGTCCTACTATCACCGCGCGATCTACGGTCTATGGCCGGGTGGCGCAGATGAGAATCGTACCGCCGCGCGCTTTGAGCTGATCGATATTCTGGCTCGGACCAACGCCAAGCAGGAGCTCCTCTCGGAGCTATTGCCGATTCAGGATGACTCCGCGGACGGCGCCGCTCAACGGAAGCGGATCGCGCATTTGTTCGTCCTGGCGGGATCGCCTTCGCGCGCGGTCACGATCTATCGCGACGTGTTGCATCGCGACTCGCACGATGCGGACGCCTACGTTGGGCTGGCAGATGCTGCGCTCTCGCTCGGCGATTTCGCCACCGCGCGCGCCGACCTGCTGGCGGCTCAGAAGCTTCTTCCCGAAGACAGCAGCAGCATTGGCGCGCGCATCAGTCTAGCCGATAGCGCGAGCGCACTCGATCCAACACAGCGTGGTCTCTCGCTCGCGGAGCAGGCACGGCGCAGCAGGAATATTCTGCAGATGACACTCAAATCCGCGCGCAGCTGTCTTGGCGCGCAGGAGCCACAGGTTGCGGCCGCTTTGGACTCGGCCGGGATGCTGGTTTCCCCGGCGGCGGGACAGGCTCAATCGATCGAGCAAAACCTTTCTGTGGCTGAGCAGTTGTGGGGACTGCGGCGCACGAGGTGCGCGCCGGACCGGGCACCCGGCGCGCTCGCGCTCGTGCACGTGAGGCTCGCGCGGTAGTGGCTATGCCCTGGCGCCGCCAATATTGACGGCGATTGTCCGCCACTGCCCCTGGTTGAAGCGCACCACGCTAAGGGCGCACCGCGTGGCGTGACCAATAAGGATCGCGATCCAGATATGGATCGGCTGCAACGATCCGGTGCGCTGGATGAGGATGCAGACCCCGAGCGGCAGCATGATCTGCGACACGATCGAGATGTAGAGCGGGCTCTTGGTGTCGCCGGTACCCTGAAGCCCACCCGTGTATGTCAGCGCCACGGTGATGAAAAGGCCAGATAGGCTTAGTACTCGGAGAAGCTGCACGCCGATCTCGACGACGGTCGGATCGTGCATACCGAACCCTGCCAGCAGCTGCCGGGGGAAAAAGAGGAACGACGCTCCGACAATCGCGGCGCTTGATAGGCCGATCCTCGCCGCGACATGGACGGCAGCGGCGGCCCGATCGGGTTTGCCCGCGCCGAGGCACTGACCGGCGATCGCCGCAGCGGATCCCATGAGGCCGACCGACGTCCAGGTGACGAACGAGAAGAGCTGCGAGTAGCACACCGCGAATGCCGCCTGCGCAGCGGCGCTCTGGGCCAGCGATCCGACGAACGACAACATGAACACGCCGCCGATGTTCATTGCGATTCCCTGGAAACCGGTCGGGAGTCCGAACCGGAACAATTCCCGGATTATCTCCCAGTCCGGACCGAAGCCGCGCCCTCGCGGGAACGACACCACCCAGCCGCCATGCCACAGCTTGAAGAGGGAATAGATCGCTATGAGTCCCGAAGCGATGGACGTTCCCATCGCGGCGCCCTTGGTCCCGAAGGATGGTATGGGACCGAATCCACGAATCAGTATCACGTTCAGCGCCACGTTGAGCGCGGTCAGACCGATGCCAAGCATCATCGGAGTCCGCGCGTCGCCGGCCGAGCGGAGCGCGCCGCCGAGCATGAAGAAGACCAGCATCCCGCTGCTGTACACGAACATCGTCCGCAGGAACGGCAGGGCTTCCGCTTTCACAGTCGGCGCAGCATTCACAAAGTCAAGCAGCCACGGCGACGCAAAGTAGCCGATGGGCGCCATCACGAACAGCGACAGCCCGATCGCTGCGATGAACGCCTGGTAGACTGTGCGGTCCACCCTGTCGTGATCGCCGGCACCCGCGAACCGCGCGACCAGCACACTCATCCCCGTAAACAGCGACGAGATGAAGATTATGACGATGATGAAGATCTGCGAGCTCACGCCGATCGCGGCGTTGGCCTTGTACCCAATCAGGTTGCCGACCAGCGCTTGATCGACCATCCCCTGCAGTCCGCCAATGATGTTCGTGAGCATCGTAGGCCAAGCAAGCTTCCACACCGCGGGAACAAGCGGCCCCTCGACGATGGAGCGGTCGTACTTCCGGCGCTCTGGGCGCGCGGCGGACGTCGCCGACAAAGCGGACACGCCCGGTATTACGACGTCGGGTGAGGGATCAGAGGCCATGTAGCCGGCCTTTGTTGCTCGCGAGCGTTGGAGCCTTTATATCCGATCTCAACGTATACTCCCCGATTTCAGCGTCGCACTGGGATGATGGCGCGTACGCGCTCGTCGCGCAGGTAGAGGCCTCCCCACAACAAAAGCGCGATGTATGTGGGAAACAAAACATTGCTGATGAGTGGAGCGCCTATCCTCACTTGAACGGCAACGGCTCCGCCAAGATATCCCGTAAGAAGAATCGCTCCGAACGCTGATGTGCGCGGAATCAGATAGAGGACAATGCAGATGAACTCGATGATCGAGAGGGGTACGGCAGCGCCCAGAGGAAATCCAAGCTGGCCGAATCCCTGAACAACAGCAGGGGGCTTCATTGTGTGTATCACAGTGTCGAACAGCATGAACAGTACAGCGACGCCGCTGAGAACGCGTCCGGTCCAGAGCTGACGCCTCGAGATGGATGCTGTATGCGCACCGTTTCCACCTGATTCTTCCTCGAGTTGAGTGTTTAGTGTCTGCCTTCGTTAATCGTGGGGGGTACTCGGCAAGCAGTGTGTGTGACGTCCAGTAAGAGGTGGATCGCTCACTTCGCACCCGGGTCGCTTGCGTGCGTTCGCGAGCGCTCCAGCAGCAAGTCGCGCTCGCGAACATTTCGGGTCATGGAGGCTGCGCGCTCGAACTCAGTACGCGCCTCGTCGAAGCGACCCAACTTCTCGAGGAGGTCTGCGCGCGCTGCCGGCAACAAGTGGTATCCCTTCAACGACGGCTCCGACGTGAGCGCATCAATGATTTTCAGGCCTTCAGCAGCACTGTGTGCCATTGCGACCGCGACGGCGCGATTGAGCTCCACTACGGGAGATGGAGCGACCGCCGCAAGCGCGTCGTAAAGGGACGCAATGCGCTCCCAATCCGTCTCCTCCGCGGTTCGCGCCCGCGCGTGACAGGCGACGATCGCAGCTTGCAGCGCGTACATCCCGTTCGCGCCATCGAGTCTCTCAGCGCGCTCTAGCGCCGCGAGGCCGCGACGAATGAGGAGCTGATCCCAGCGGCCACGGTCCTGATCGAGCAATAGGATGGGCTTTCCCGTAGGCCCAGTGCGTGCGCGCAACCGCGAGGCCTGGATCTCCATCAGGGCCACGAGACCGTGGACCTCCGGCTCGTTTGGAGCCAGCTCAGCGAGGATGCGGCCGAGGCGGAGAGCGTCCTCGCAGAGAGCAGGTCGCACCAGATCGTCCCCCGCGGTCGCTGAGTAGCCCTCGTTGAAAACGAGGTAAATCACTTCGAGCACCGACGAAAGTCGCGCGACGAGCTCCGCACCGCGTGGGACCTGGAAGGGAACGTGCGCCTCGACGAGCGTGCGTTTGGCGCGGCCGATCCGCTGCCCCACCGTCGGCGCCGGGACGCGGAAGGCCCGCGCCATCTCGTCGGTCGTCAGGCCCCCGAGCCGCCGGAGCGTAAGCGCGGTCCGCCCTTCCC
>JABXNS010000085.1_pt1 | contig 33840 bp, 35 predicted proteins | sample 7301101 | NCBI WGS metagenome assembly JABXNS01 (sample SAMN14449646, study PRJNA615230) | soil metagenome | isolation source: soil from bare, unvegetated metal-rich iron-sulfur acidic spring small-cell... | place: Canada: Paint Pots Mound, Kootenay National Park, BC | collected 2017-05-25 | reverse complement strand
TGTCCTTTTGAACCTTTCGCACAGACAGCCGCTCCGGAGATATGGCTTGACAAAACACCTAACCCTGAGTCAGGCAGACTGAGAAAGGGAGGCTAGCGAGAGGATGGGGGGTGTGGGATAATGGAATCTAATCCTTACTTCATTGGCATGATAAAACAGAATAGCCCTGTAGCCCTTGCGAGAGGGGCTATTGCACCCATTAAGAGGCTTGGGGGTAGTCCGATTTCTCGCCCTAAGTCAGACACCACCGGCTCCACCGGTGGCTTTATGAGTTGGGTCGTCTCAAAGACGATCGGTCCGCCATCACGCTTAGTTGCTAGTTAGAACGCACCTTGTGCTGCTGTAGCTCTGTTGGTTTTTTGTTCGGAGATGTACTTTCGAATGACCGCCTCTTCAAAACCAACTGTACTCACTGCGTAGCCTCTGGGCCAGAAGTGTTCACCGTTGAAGTTGCGTTCCTTGCCAGCAAACTCCCGAGCGATAGCAATAGCGCTCTTGCCTTTCAGAAAGCCAACCACTGCGGAAACTTGTTGTTTGGGTGGAATCTCAATGAGCATATGGACATGATCAGCCATGAGATGCCAAGCTACCTTTTCTGCGAACAACCTGTCTGAGTTTATGAGGCTGGCAGCGTAAGCTGCCGGACTCATTTTTAATGCACTGTGAATGCGCTTAGTGTTGTAGTAGTGGATTTGCAGGGCAATGGCTTCATGCAGCTGACTCAGATCCTTGCAGCGGTTGAACTGGCCGAGTTCCAGCTTAAAGTTACCGAACCAGCGTTCCATGAAGCCATTTTGCCACGGGCTGGATTTGGCACTGCAACTGAGTGTTATCTCCATTCGCTCACAGAGTAACTGGTGTTTGTAGCTTAAGTACTCACTGCCCCGGTCGCTATGCAGGATGGCTGGTGACGAGTGTTTGGACAGGGCATCAAATACCGCACTGTAGGTTAATTCACTGGTGTGGTTGGTGCCCAGACGCCAGCCCACCACTTGCCGAGTTTTGAGATCCAGTACCACGGCGAGACAGACGAAGCTGTGGTCAAACCACAGATAGGTAAAGTCTTGCACCCAGCCACCAGATTCGACCATGCCGCTGTAGTCCATGCCATCTTGAGGGCAAGCTTCATTCTTGAATACGGCATAATTGTGTAGCGCATTGGGTGGTGCTTCCACCTCTGGCAGATTGGCTCTGCCATACCGTTGTTTTTTGCTAGCTGTTTGGATAACAACACCAGCTAAGCTGCGGATACGTCGGGTCTTGTTCTCGCTCCAACCTAGGTGCAGGGCTAACCGCCTGACACCGTAAAATGGATGCTCAGCGTGAGCGGCTCTCAGCTCGGCGATGGACTGTTGATCTGCCTCAACCTGGATGGTCCGGGGGCAGTAGTAACTGGTTCGGCTAAGCTTCAGGATGGCAGCAAAGTGTGTACGCCATCCCGGTTTGACTATTTCCAGAATGGCTAGCTTTTTGGGCGCTTCAGTTCAACCGTAGCTCGTCCCAGCAAATTGTAGAGCTGCTCGTTCTCCTTCTTTAAACGGTTGAGTTGCAGGATAAGGCTGGTGTTAGAGTTAACCACGCCATTCTTCAGCCAACCATAGATGGTTTTGTTATGGACGCCATAGGTATTACTGGCATCCATGACGGTCATACCCTCATCACGAATCTTAGTAATTATCTCGGCCTTAATGTGTGGATCGACGTGCCTGCCAATGGGCATAAAAATCTCCCTTCTTTAAATGAATTATACCGCCCTAAAGTTAAGACAGTGTGTTCATTTTAATGGGAGCCTGACAAGCTAGTGCGCCTTGGGTAGCCGAGATAGTAGAAGCTACATGCACGGTGGCCTGCTTGCTAATGACGTCAATGGCCGTAAAGGCATAGCGTCTGGTCTGAAGTGAGGGTAGATGTTTTACATCTACCTCAATGAGATCACCAGGCCTAGATATTTTGTAGTAGGCTGGCTTACGGATACGCTTTAGTCCGGCTAAGCGGTGGGGGTGGTTCTTGGGCTTCACTGGTGGCACGAAGAACAATTGGTGGCGGGAGATAAGCCGACCAATACTGGAAGCACTGAGTGAGTAACCGTAGTCACGCTTGAGGATCACAGCTAACTTGTATTTAGATAATTCGGGTTGGCCTTACGGAGGGTTCGCACACAGTCAATGACAGGCAGTGGGGTTAGTGGTTGGCGGACCTGCTTGGGCCGATGCGACTGGCTCTCTAGACCTTTGAGGCCTTGCTGTTTGAACCGGTTTAGATAGTGGTAGAAGGTCCGGTGAGCAATCCCAAAGTGACGACAAGTTAACCGGGCATTGCCACCATGGGTATTGTAGAAATCTAACCATTTGAGCCGCTGTTTAGCAGCCTTACTTAAACTGACCGTTGACTTAATGCTTGCTAGACCGGGAACCACTACACCGATCCGGGTATGTACACCAGTATGCTTCATCGCCTATCTCCTAGAACATTAATTGTATTCTAGAAGTGGCGCTGATCTATCTGAACCTGGACAGAGCGGAGGGAAGCTTTTAGCAAGGCCATGCTGTATATAGGCCGACAATCTCTTGCTTGAGGCTCAAACCAGTTTTCCCCGAAGAAAACTGGCAACTTCCACCGAAACGGCGAAAGTTACGATTTTAAGACAACTCATCTAGCGGCAACAAGACCTCCTCCGGTTCCTCACTACTCGACCAAATAGCAGCATCACCTGCAGCCGACTGCATCAGTAGGCTCTGACTGGTCGTATAAAAAACCATCTCTTCACCGGCCCGAAAGAGCGCTCGGTTAATTTGCTTACGTAACCGCCTTTCACACTTAGCTGTCTCACAAACAAAAAGAATAGGTGGGAAGGGGCTGCCCTTGGCTTGCCATAGTTCATCTTGGTAGTATGCAATGAGTTGCCGTAATCTACGGTTAACTACAAACGGTGGCGTACTGTCCTCACATAGTTCCAGCAGGAATCGTCTTGTCTCCGCCCCAACTTTGAGCGATAGGTAAAGATCCGGTAAGACCTTGGGGAAATAGTCGTAGATAGTCAGCTCACGCTTGGTGAATAGTTTCATAGCGGGATATACGGCCTTAAGCTGGTTGTGGATGGCGTAGACAGCAAGACTATGGGCAATAAACTCCTCTGAGGCGGTCTTGTCCTTATAGCTGTTCTTAATAGTGGTAGCGTCAATGTCCGTGCGTGCAGTGTTTGCTTGCAGGGCCCGCAGGCCCTTGGGCAACAGGTAATAGGCCGCAGGCTTGCCCTGCAGGCGGTAGCTGCTCTCAAACCGACGTCCAATATATCCCTGCTCCACTAAGGTTGTCAGTCTTGGATGTACAAACCCGCCATGCTTCTTACCTAAGCTTTGGGCTAGTAACTGTGTCGTTCCAAATTTAGCTTTAAACAAGCAGGTCAGTATGGCTATTTGGTTTTGATTTAATTGTTTTCTAAATTTTGGTTCTGCCTTATGACGAGCTTCCATGCTCATAGTCTCTACCTCTGCTTCTTTTCTCTTCTATATATGTATATATTAAGGGAGGAGAAAGAAAAAAGAAAGTAACAGATAATGAAGAGAGAATAAGGGTTGATTCCGGCTGTAACGCTAAATCTGTTGTGAAAAAAGGTGAGGCGGTGAAGCTCATTCAAGCTTTCTTGCAGCGCACCTACTATTTACGGATCGATGCTCTGCAACAAAAACGAGACCACGCCGATATTGAGCTCCAGAAGGTTTATGAAACTAGGCAGGTCCTCATAGAGAAGAACTTAAGCGGTGTTTACTCTGACAACATCTTCAAAGAACAAAATAAGGTGCTCGAAAAAAAAGATTAAAAGCATTCGGGCCGCTAAGAACGATACCGTGATTGAAAAGTATAATCTCGAAGCTATCAGCAAGTTTATTCAGGAAAAGTTTACTAACCTTAATAATACCTTCTCTACCTCTGATATAGAGCGCGAACGGGTACTGATGTGTTCACTATTCCCCAAAGGACTGCGCTGGAACCACCCAGGCTATGTGAACACCCATATTGAGCCCTTCTACCGAAGTTTCTTGGACTTGCAGAACCGCCAAGATGGGATTGGTGCGGATGAGAGGAGTTGAACCTCCACGTTCTTGCGAACACTAGAACCTGAATCTAGCGCGTCTACCATTCCGCCACATCCGCACGTAGGCAAAAGAACAGAGGTCATTGTAGCGTACTCTCACAAGCCCGACAAGCTATAAGACACTAATCCGTGACGTTGGCTTGGCGAATTTCCCAGTTTTGCACATTATTGAACCGATCGGTACCGGCGTTGATTATATGCCCACTCAAGCCAAATACCCGCTCACGAGTAATGTATAAAAACCGTGGTTGATACAAGCCCAGCGCCGGAGCATCGTGCTGCCAGGCAGCCAAAAAGGCTTTGTACTTAACGGCTCGCAGCGCTGGATCGCTGCGCGTACGGCCAGCTTCCAACGCCTCATCGGCCGCACCAGACTTATATTCGGAAAGGTTCAGGTGTGTCGGTGATAGTAAGTTGGCCTGCGAGCTGTCCCAATAAGCAAAAACGTCCGGATCCACGCCAATCGACACGCTGTATAGTAGGGCGTCGTAATCGTGACCGTTGACTGCTGTTTGTGTGTCGGCATCCGTTTGCAAAACCGTCTGCACGTCAACGCCAAGAGCCCGCCAGGCTCGTTGCAACCTAGCTGTGACATAGCGATTGTCGGCCGTATCGTTAGCGTAGAGTTTAAAGCTGAGCGGCAGATTATTTTTTTGCAAAATGCCATTTTTGCCCACTACCCAGCCAGCTGTTTGCAGAGCTTGTTGAGCCGCTGCTTCGTTAAAAGACAGCTGTTGATAGGCCGAGTCAAAACCCAGCTGAGCTTCTAGCAGTGGCTCGCGTACGGGAATAACAGGATATGACAAGCCGGCAATAATCTGGTTAGTGTCAACAGCCTGAATCAGTGCTTGGCGCACACTAGCATCAGCCAAAACTCCCGTTGAGGTTTTGAAAAATACCATTGCCGCGTCCGTCAGGGGGAAGTTATACGTTTGAAGGTTGGTGTTGTTAGCAAGTTGCGGCGGCACGTTACTCACGCCGTCCATGGCATCCAGTTCATCGTGGCGAAAACTGGTGATGAGTTGCTTTTCGTCATGAAAGGCCCGCACCACAAAGCTAGCTAATTTGGGTCGGCCGCCACGGTAATCATCGAATGCCTTCAGAGCAATTTCCTCTTGCCGGGTATTGGGCGAGTCGCCAACCACCTGAATGGTCTGCCAAGCAAATGGTCCACTGCCCACGGGGTTCACGGTGTTGAAGGCCGCTGAGCGCAACTCGCTGGGTGAGACTTGGGCCAGCAGGTGCTTGGGCACGATACCGTTGGTCAATGAGTAGGGAAAAGCTGTCAGGGGATTTGGCAAGCTAAAGGTAACTGTCAGAGGATCAGGTGCCTGGATTGTAACGCCTTGCCAACTACCGTTAAGTGGCGACTGGGCATCAGGATTTTGAATTGTGCTGTAGGTAAAGGCTACGTCGGCGGAGGTGAGCGGCTGGCCGTCTTGCCAGGTCAGATCAGGTTTCAGGTGTACGGTATAGATCCGGCCGGTACCGTCCACGTTCCAGCTCGATGCCAAATCACCCACCAGCTGGTTGTGATCGTTATAGCTCAGCAGGCCGTCAAACATCAGCTTGGACACCGCGCTGTCCACAGGGCTGGCGGCATACAACGGATTGGCGGTGGTAAAATCCCCTAAAATGCCTTCCGTAAATATGCCGCCGGACACCGGACGCAGTGTTTGATAATACGCTCCCAGGGCCCGAGTTTGCACAATGGTCATACCAATCAACAAGCCCAGTAAAGCTAGCCAGGTACCCATAAAACGTCGCACTGCAAACAGTTGAGTCAGTCGGCGGATGATGTGTTCATCAAACCCCTCGCCTGCCTGTGTGCCGATGGCTTGGACTTGCCGGCGGCGGCGCACATACGAACGCCGCAGGCCTGTGGAGATATTTCGGCTCGTCACGGGTGGCTCGCCAATCGTCCCGGGATTATCTTATGGCACCTAAAATTAACGACAGCGTAAAGACAATCGCCAGGATAATGGTAAGTTGATGCAGCGTTTTGTCGGTGCCGCGCCGCACGGTGTAAACTTCCCCGCCACCACCTAGTCCGGCGCCCAAGCTAGCGCCGCGTGTCTGAATCAAAATCAGCAAGCTCATAAGCAACATGGAACCAATGGTGAGGTAATTATAGATACTCATACTTTTTGCAGTGCAGTTGTCACTAAATAGTTTACCAAGCCGATGACCATTCCGGCAAGCATCGCCGCCCAAAAGTTGGTCACATGCAGCTGCGGATACAGCTTGCTGGCCAGCACCACCAGCAGTCCATTGATGATAATCATGAACAGCCCCAGACTAAACACTAGTGCTGGCAGCGACAAAATCACCAAAAATGGTTTGAGAATGATATTGAGCAGCGCCAGCAAAAAGCCGGCAATGATAATCACTCGCAGGCTATCGTTGTAACTGAGACGATTACTCAGCAGCTCCGCGGTAATCCACAGTCCCAGCCCGCAGACAAACCACCGAATTACAAAACGCACTATTGGATTTTTCATCAGCTTTATTTTAGCACAAGCCGCTTTGGGAGCGGCGGCTGAGCACCCGACAGCCAGTGGCAGTAATCAGCACGTCGTCTTCAATACGCACGCCCAGACTTTCCTGCGGAATATAAATCCCCGGCTCGACAGTCAGCACCATGCCCGGCGCCAGTGGTTGCTGATAATCACCGGCGTCGTGCGGATCCAGCCCCAAAAAATGACTGATGGAATGTGGACAAAAGCGCTGCACTGTGTCGCGGTTAACTGTGGTAATAAGGCCAAGTATCCGCAGTTGTTCGCCCAAAAAATTTTCGATGCTAAGTTGATAATCTTTAAGCAATACACCAGGCTTGAGCTGAGCAATCGCAAATTGTTGGGTGGCAAGTACGGCTCCGTGAAGAGTATTTTGGCGAGCCGTTGAGCAACCGTTCATTCCCCAAGTACGCGTAATATCGGCCACGTAATGATTTTGCCGCGCGCCCACATCCACCACTACCAGCTCACCGGCTTTGAGTCGGCTATGATTCATGCGGTAATGCAGTTGGCAGGCGTTGGCACCACTAGCTACAATCGGCTGCCAGGCCGACTCGGCTCCGGCTTTTTGAAAATAGTATTCAATTTCGGCGGCCAGTTCGTATTCGTACGTAAGTTTTGGTAGTAACTTTTTGACACAATTGAGCGCCGTGGTCGTTAGTTCAATTGCTGCTTCAATGGCTGCAATTTCCACCGGCTGTTTGATGGATCGCAGCCGAGCCAGTGGCAGGCGAATATCAGTTGAATTCAGGCCGGGTTTTGCGGCTTTGAGCCGCCGGATCAGTCGCACCCGCGCCGGGTTAGCATAAAAACCGTGTGACTCCACGCGACCCGGCAAGGCGCCAAGAGTGGCGACTTTTTTAATCTGTTTGAGCCGAGTTTTTAGCCAATTCCAGCCAGTTTTCTCATCCAGAATATCACTAACTCCAGAGATTTTTCTAAGCTTCGTCATGTCAATTTTGCCATCAAAGGCTTCCATCGTTGCATCGCGACTCGGTACAATCAGGTATTCATCGAAGCCGTTCATCACCAGCAATACATCGGGGTCGTCAATGCCAGTGAGGTACCAAAAGCTGCCGTCCTGTCGGAATGGAAAGGTACTGTCGCCGCTCTCCTGCAGCACACCGTTGGCGGTAATAACAATCAATCCTTCGCCGACGACTGTTCGCAATTTTTCCCGATTACCTCGGAAAAACTGCGGGCCAAATGTGTTGCTCATAATAGAACTCCATTGTAGCAAACTTGCAATTGAAAGTTTTTGGTAGCAGAATAGTTTCATAAGCGGGAGTTGATAATGAGCGAACATTACGATGCAGACCTAGACGAAGACACGGATCAAATAGCATTTACCGTCGGCCGCGGTGGCTTGAAAATTCCACAACTCCCCACGACGAAGGGGAGGCAGTCAAGTCCCGGAGATGTTCTAGAATTTTTCCAGAATCTTTGGGTTATAAACGATATTGGAGAAGAAGACGATTATTGTAATTTTCGCGTAGAATCATTACAAGATGCCGAGATCGTGCTGCCCGCAGAAGCCAATAAGCCTTTAGTGGTTATCCGCGGCCTATACAAAGCTACAAACAATGAGGAACAAATCAGACAAAAAATTGCCAATGAGCGACGGTCCTATTCTGACAATATCGTTACGGTTGGTCACGAAGAACACTCCATCCTTACTCCTCCATGTGCCATGGGCCCGTTCGATAGGTGGTTGGGCGTGCGGAGTGCTAATGAACATGGTTCAAGAAGCAGCGGATTCGACGATCATGGTCCATACGTTGATTTCCGGGGTGAGCCACTTTCCTTACTGAATGCTGGCCCATCCCTGAAAGAAGCGGTCACCATGGGTCATACGGCAGTTTATGAAGCGAGAAGACAAAACTTCAGCTCGGCCATCCGCCAGGCGCTTGAACAAACGGCCGAACTGCTTGCTTAAACTTTCAAATACTTTTTAATAGCTCTCGCTTTGGAGTCTCCCACAGCATCAACCAGTTCAGTTTCGCTCGTTTGACCAAGAGCTCGAGCCGAACCGAAGGTGTTGATAAGTTTTTTGCGAGTGGCTGGGCCGATGCCGGGGATATCGTCCAGCGCACTGGCGGTTTGGCGTTTGGCTTTGAGGCTGCTGTGGTAGCTGACGGCAAAGCGGTGGGACTCGTCGCGAATTCTTTGTAGCAATTTGATTAAGTTCGTGCTGTGTAGCAAATTTAATAGTGTAAAATCATCGCTTTCGGTGGCAAACCCGCCGAGTTTTTGTAGTGTTTGTTCGCTTAAGTTTACGGCTGACTTGTCTTTTTGAATGACAATTTGCTCCTCGCGTTTGGCCAGGCCAATGAACGGAATTTGCTGGCAGCTAGATTCGTCGCGGGCACGGATGGCGGCATCCAACTGGCCTTTGCCGCCGTCGATCACAATCAACTGCGGGTCGGCCCACTTTTTGCGGTTGCGTTCGGCCAGGCGCCGACTCAAAACCTCGTGCATGTTAGCAAAGTCGTCGTTACGGTTGCGAGAGGTTTTAAACTTGCGGTACTCGCGCTTATCGCTGACGCCGTTGGTAAACACCACCATACTGGCCACCACGTCGGTGCCCTGCTGATGGCTGATGTCATAACACTCCATCCTTTTGGGGAACGCGGCTAGGCCCAGCAATTCCACTAGTTCATTCAAGGCATGATCTTTACTCAGCTCCAAAAACTCCCGGTCAGAAAATATCACTTTTTTGCTGAGGTTTTGCAGGGCAAACACTTGGTTGCGCAGCCGAGCTGCCGTTTCAAAATCTTTACGGCTTGATGCTTTTTTCATGTCTGTTTGGAGCTGATTTTCCACGCTGTGGCGTTTGCCCTCCAGCACGGCAATGAGTTTACGCAGGTTTGCTCGGTAGGTTTTAAGCGAAGTTTTACCTTCTTCCAGTCCCGGGTCCAAGCCCAAATGATAGTGCAAGCTGGCGCGTTTCTGGCCGGGTGTGCGCTTAGTGGCGTACGGAAAAGCTCGGCGCAGTGCCTTGAGCGCCTGGCGAATAGAGTAAGCGCTGAGATACGGGCCCAAATAGCGCGCACCGTCATCCAGCGGCCGACGGGTCAGGCTGACGGTAGGAAAATCATCATCGGTATTGATGCGCACGTAGACCATCGACTTGTCGTCGCGCAGCAAAATGTTAAAGCGCGGCAGGTAGCGGCGCACCAGCTCGGCCTCCAAAAACAGAGCGTCGATTTCGCTTTCCACCACCTGCCATTCGGTATCAACAATTTCGGCCACCAGGGCATCGGTTTTGGGATCGCGCGTTCGGCTCTTTTGGAAGTACTGGCGCACGCGGTTTTTGAGATTAGCCGCTTTGCCAATATAAATAATCTCCCCGGCCGCGTCTTTGTGAAAATACACACCCGGCTGGTTGGGCAGTTGTTTGAGTTTGGCTTCCAATGCGGTAGTCATAATTCTATTTTACGCTAAAAGTTGTAAGAAGTTTGACAGATATGCTAAACTAACCGTAACTTTATTAACGTAACGGAAAGGGCGACGCATAATGTACACAAAAATTCGATTTTCTCTTGAGCCAGTCGCCCTTGCGGCGTGCTAACTCTCGTTTTTTACCTAGAATCTTTTTATAAACTTACTAGCCACAAACTTAACCCCGCGCGAGCAAGGAGCTCGCCGCTATGAAACAACGTTCCACAACTCAAAAAACTCTTAAGCTATTCTGGCAACATGTCTGGCGCTACCCTTTTTATACAATTGGGGATTTAGCGACAACACCGCTCACCATCATAGTCGATGATTACTTGCCGCCACTGGTTTTGGCGAGCGTACTTAATCGTTTAGCAAAGGGTAATTTCCAGCCACATAATCTATGGAGCAGCTTTGGTGTAAGCTTTTTGCTCTACGTTGGTTTGTTGATCTGTGGTTCCGTTGGTTATCGCTTGCTCGATGCTTTTAACTGGCGACTGGAAGCCAATGTGCAGCGAGATATGGCTCAGCGGGTGTACGATCACTTACTTGATCAGAGCGCCAACTTCCACGCCAACACCTTTGGCGGATCGCTTGTTTCTCAGACTAACAAATTTCTGGGCGCATATGTTCGCTTTGCAGATACGACTTTGCTCCAGGTTATCAACTTATTTGCTGGCTTAATTTTTACCATGATTATATTGGCGCACCGAGCGCCCCTGTATGTGACGGTGTTGCTTGTTGTTGCTATTTTTTGGATTGTAAGTTCGTCTTTTGCGACACGAAAAGTCCGCCAACTGAATGCAAAACACGCCAATTTAGAGAGTCAGCAGACTGGCTATTTGGCCGATAGTATTACGAATGTTCTAGCCATCAAGAGTTTTGCCGGCGGTCATTTTGAGCGCAAGCGATTTGCTGATGTCACCAAGGCTACTCGCCGAGGTATGCTGAATGTGATGCAGGCACATCAGGGACAAATGGTTTACTTCAGTATTCTGAGTCGAGCGGCCGAAGCACTGGCGTTTATTGCTGCAGTTGTTGGCGCCGCAATTTTCAAGGCCAACATTGCCACAACTTTCCTGATATTTAGCTATACGAGTAGTCTTATTAGTTCGCTGTGGACGTTTTCCAACAGTTCCCTGCGCAACTATAACCGAGCGTTTGGCGATGCCGCAGACATGACGGAAATTTTACAGCTGGAGCCGGAGGTTAAAGACTCAGTCGAGCCGGAAGATTCGCGCATTAGCCGCGGTGCGATTACCTTTGAAAATGTCAATTTTACGCACGAGGGAGCGGGCGGAGCCCTATTTCATAACTTGAATGTGCTGATTAAGCCCGGTGAAAAGGTTGGGCTAGTGGGCAGCTCCGGCTCAGGCAAAACCACCTTTACTCGCCTGTTGCTGCGTTTTTCCGACATTGACGGTGGCGAGATTTTGATTGATGGCCAAAATATCGCGCATCTGGCTCAGGACGACCTGCGCCAGCATATTGCCTACGTGCCACAGGAGCCGATTATGTTTCACCGCTCGCTCAAGGAAAATATCCGCTACGGCCAATTTGATGCCAGCGACGAAGCCGTCTACGGCGCGGCTAAGATTGCTCACGCTCATGACTTTATCGTACAGCTGCCCCGTGGTTACGAAACGCTGGTTGGTGAGCGCGGGGTGAAGCTTTCCGGCGGACAACGGCAGCGCGTGGCCATTGCCCGGGCCATGCTCAAAAACGCACCAATTCTAGTTTTAGACGAAGCCACCTCAGCACTCGATAGCGAATCCGAAGTGCTCATTCAAGACTCCCTCTGGAAACTGATGGAGGGTCGCACGGCCATTGTCATTGCCCATCGCCTATCCACTATTCAAAAAATGGACCGTATTGTCGTGCTCGACGAGGGCACAATCGTCGAGCAAGGCAGTCACAAAGAGTTGCTGCGCCTAAATGGCACCTACGCCAGACTCTGGGCCCACCAAAGCGGCGGCTTCATCGAGGAATAAGGTGGTTGAAATCCAGTTAAGGCTTGGCGACAATGAGATGGAGCATGCTGCCAATGTCTTTAAGGTCGGGGTTTTCGCTGGCGGCAATTTCGTCTTCTAGGATTTGCCGGCGTTCGGCCATGTTAACCACGGCAAGATTTCTGGAATCTTGATTGCTGTGAATGCGCACGCCAAAGGTAGCTTCGACGGCCGAAAATCCGCATTGTAAAACCATGTCTTCCAACTGCTCAAAGTCATAAGCCCGGACTTTAATGCCCAAGTTGTTGACATACAGACCAGTAGTCTGGAGCTCGTGCACGGCATCTTGATCGTGCACGAGATGTTTTTCGGCAGTGGTGCTGGACAGCCCGCTAGTCAAAAGTGACAGGCGGCCGCCTCTTTTGAGTGCACGAGCGATAGCCGAAAGCTGCAGTTCGGGTTCTTTAAGCGCGTACTGCAAAACACCGTGAGAAAGTGCTATATCAAATCTTTCGGGATAATTTGCGAGCTTTTTGCTCCCGCCATGCATGAGCGTAACGCGCCGAGCAACTTCGGCCAAAGCATCCGCTCGTGCAATTTTGCCTTTGGTAATTTCATGAGCGGAAATATCCAGTACGGTTACATGGTGGCCCAGACCGGCCAGCCACAGCGCATCCTGGGCGTTGCCACCACCAAAATCTAAAACCTGTAGCTTATCCGTGGATTGAGCTTCTTGGCAAGTTTGCAGTACCGGCAATAGATGATGGCGAGTGACTTGCTGGCGCACCCAATATCGCAGGCTTTCGGTGTGATTTGCGTACTGATCGCTCACCGTGCCGCTGAAGGTGGGTGACATGTCGGCAGCAGCCATACTCTATTCCTTGGCGGGTTCGGAGGATTTGTCGGCAGATTCAGAATCGGCAGCAGCGCCTTCGGCGGCGGGAGCTTCTTCGCCTTCGGCGGGAGCTTCGGCTTCGTCAGGCAGCACGGCATCACCGCCGGCAGCGTCGTTGGCAGCGGCCACAGCACTTGGTTCATAGACGGTGGCCAGCGCATGCTCCGGTTCAGTCAAGATTGTCACACCGGCTGGGGCTACAATGTCGGCCACGGTCAGCTTATCGCCAATTTCAACCAGGCCAGAAGCGTCAACTAGGAGCTCATCGGGCAAGTCTTTGGGCAAGGCTTCGACCTGCACGGTGTCGAGTTGATTAATCACCAGCAGGCTGGCTTTTTCGGCCGGGATGTCGTCAGACAGGCGCACCGGAATTTCGGCTTCAACTTTTTCGTCGGCCTTCACGGCACCAAACACAATGTGGCTGAGCTGGTTTTTGCGCGGATCAAAAGTCACATCCTTAATAAGCGCGGTAAATTTGTTGGTGCCAGACGTCAGCTCTACGGGATGGTGCTTACCGGCCTTTTGATAAGCTTTGCTTACTTCCATGAACTTGCCCATAACCACGTGCGAGGGCTTGCCGTGATCATGAATAACAGCCGGCACAAATCCATCGCGGCGCAGCTGAGCCACGGCTTTGCCCATCACATCGCGTTGTTGAAGCTCCAAACTAATAGTATCTGACATGTAAAACTCCTGATTTTTATCATTATAGCAGAAGCTGCGCAATAATTCGAGTGGACGCGCACGATCAAAAACGTTAGTCTAGTAAAGATATGTTAAACACGACGCATTTGATCCAAAGCGGTGGCCTGTTGCTGATTGGCATTATTATCTTTGCCGAGTCCGGCGTGCTGGCCGGCTTTTTCTTGCCGGGCGACACGCTGCTGTTCACTGCTGGCTTTTTTGCAGCCCAAGGCAAGTTGCCACTAGCGGCAATATTGATTGTGGCGGCAGTCGCCGCGATTGCCGGCGATAATGTTGGTTATGAAATTGGCAAACGGCTCGGCCCGCGGATTTTTAAAAAGGCCGACGGTTTACTTTTCAAACAATCCCACGTTGCCCGCGCCGAGGCTTTTTACAAGAAGCATGGCGGCAAAACGATTATCTTAGCGCGGTTTTTACCGCTCATTCGTACACTGACACCAATTTTGGCTGGCGTCAGCAAAATGCCACACAAGCGCTTCACCTTTTTTAATATCATTGGCGCTAGCTTATGGGCAGGTTTGATAACAATACTGGGCTTTTGGCTGGGCAACAAAATCCATGTGAGTATTGACCATTACATCATCCCCATCGTCATTATCATCGCCGGCATGAGCTTTTTACCGATGGCCTTCCACTTGGGCAAGGCTTATCTCCAAAAGAGAAACGAAAAATCAGGCAGTCAAGACTCCAAGAACTAGCCAGCTTGTTTTAATTGAAATTGATGGGGAGTCGTTGCCAGTGTTCGACCGGCCAGTATACTTTCAAAATCGACGGCTGGTAATAACCCACCCAGTAGACGCCTGGTGCCAATTTTGTATAGTCGGCAATGGGCAAAGTGGCCATACATATATCTATCAAGTATGGGTGCGGGCTGTGCAAGACGCAAGGCAGGGTTGATTGCATCAAGACGTTCAGCAAAATCACTGCAAGTAGTATCAATGATTTTGCGCATATTTGGCAAAGCCTCATTGAATCTTGAACCTGTTTTGATCATATTCCTACGATGGTCTGGCGGATTGGCGAAAGTGATAACTTTCTGCAAACCACGATATATAAGAAGTTCGGCGTGATTAACAATCGTCAGTAAGTCTTCGGGATTATCTTGTCGCTGATGTATCCCGCGTGCAAACGGAGACCAAGGATCGTTAATTATGGCAACACCGCCTAGGTAGCGAATGTATGCTTCTTGTCCGTTGCGCAAGTCTTCTGCATTTGGCTGCCATTCGTCCATATAAAAGATTATAAAATTTTTTGTAAATATTTACCAGTGTAGGATGTTTTAACTTTGGCGACTTGTTCGGGTGTGCCCTCGGCCACGATATGGCCGCCGGCTTCGCCGCCTTCGGGACCCATATCGATAAGATGATCGGCCGATTTGATAACATCCAGGTTGTGCTCAATCACCACAATACTATTACCGGCATCAACCAGCGCATGCAGTACGTGCAGAAGCTTGGCGACATCGCCCATATGCAGTCCGGTTGTTGGCTCATCTAAAATATAGAGCGTGCGGCCGGTGGGCCGACGAGACAACTCGCTAGCCAGTTTGATGCGCTGGGCTTCGCCGCCGGACAGCTGCGTGGCGGGCTGGCCAAGGGTGATGTAGCCAAGGCCCACGTCTACCAATGTTTGCAGCTTGCGTATCAGTGCCGGCACGTTTTCAAAAAACACCAGAGCCTGCTCGCAGGTCATGTCCAGCACGTCGCTGATGGTTTTGCCCTTGTAGTGAATCTCCAGCGCCTCACGGTTGTAGCGCTTGCCGTGGCAAACTTCGCAGGGCACGTAGACGTCCGGCAGAAAGTGCATCTCAATTTTGATAATGCCATCCCCAGCACAGTTTTCACAGCGTCCACCTTTGACATTGAAACTAAAACGACCGGCTTTGTAGCCGCGGAGTTTGGCTTCGGGCATTTGGGCAAACAGCTCGCGAATCGGCGTAAACAGGCCTGTGTAGGTGGCTGGATTGGAGCGCGGCGTGCGGCCGATGGGTGCTTGGTCGATGATAATGGCTTTGTCCAAATTTTTGATGCCTTCAATCTCGTCGTGGCGGCCCGGCACAGTGCTGGCGCGATGCAGTCGAGCCAGTAATTCTTTGGCCAAAATGTCGTTAATCAAACTGGATTTGCCCGAGCCGGACACGCCACTCACTACCACCAGCTGGCCAAGTGGAATTGTGACATTCAAGTTTTTGAGATTATTTTCGCGCGCGCCTTTGATAATTAAACTTTTGCCATTGCCACGACGGCGCTTTTTGGGAGTCGGGATACTTTTGACACCCGATAAGTACTGGCCAGTAATGCTGGCTGGCACCTTTAAGACTTCGGCCGGTGTGCCAGCCGCCACCACATGGCCGCCGTGTACACCAGCACCGGGGCCAATATCCAGTAAATAATCGGCGCTGCGAATGGTTTCTTCGTCGTGCTCGACCACAATCACGGTGTTGCCGAGATCGCGCAGGTGCTTAAGCGTATTGAGTAGCCGGGCGTTATCGCGCTGATGCAGGCCAATACTTGGCTCGTCTAGCACATACAACACGCCTTGGAGCCCTGAACCAATTTGGGTAGCCAGACGAATGCGCTGAGCCTCACCGCCAGATAATGTCGTGGCCCCCCGGAGTAGCGTCAAGTAGTTGAGGCCGACGTCTTGCAAAAACGTGAGGCGCGCGCCGATTTCTTTCAATATTTGGTGAGCAATGTGCTGGCCTTTGTCGTCAAGTTTGAGACTCTTGAAAAACTCACAGGCATCGTCGATGGACAGTTCGCACAAATCCATGATCGATTTACCGGCAATGGTGACGGCCAGAATTTCGGATTTAAGCCGCCGGCCATGACAGGCATAGCAGGGCTTTTCCTGCATAAAACGCTCTATGTCGCGGCGCATAAAATCGCTATCGGTTTCTTTGTGTCGACGCTCCAAGTTGGGAATGACGCCCTCGTAGTTTGTTTCAAAACTGCGACCGCTGCCCAGGCTCACGGTGTAGGTTTCTTTGCCAGTGCCGTAGAGAATTTTTTCCAGATCGGCGGCTTTGAGCTCGCCAGTTGGCACCTGCAAGCTAAAGCCGTACCGGTCGGCCACGGCCTGCATTTTTTTGGTATACCAGGCATCGGAAGTGACGCGGTTGAACGGGCGGATGGCGCCCTCGGCAATGGTTAGTCGGCCGTTGGGAATCACCAGCTCGGGGTCAACTTCCAGCCGATTGCCCAAACCCGTACACACCGGACAGGCACCGTGCGGGCTGTTAAAGCTAAAGGTGCGCGGCTCCAGCTCCGGGATGGCGACGTCGGGGTGATCGACGCAGGCATACATTAGCGAGTAGCTGGTTTCTTCGCTGTTGTCGGCGTTGAGCACGCTCACCTTGCCTTCGCCAATTTCCAACGCCTGTTCGGTTGATTGGCTGAGGCGGCCGCGACTGGCTTCGTCGTTCACCAGCCGGTCAATCACAATCTCGACGGTGTGTTTGTGTTTTTTGTTGAGCACGGGAAACTCGTCCAGGGCATACACTATACCGTCCACCCGCACCCGGGCAAAGCCGGCGCGCTGATATTGCTCGGGGATGTGCTCGAAGGCACCTTTTTTGTCCATAACCACAGGCGCCAGAATCATCAATTTAGCACCAGCTGGCAGCGCAGCAATTTTGTCGACGATGGCCACGGTGGTTTGGCGCTCTACCGGCTTGCCGCAAATCGGACAGTGCGGAATGCCAATACGCGCAAACAGCAAGCGCAGGTAGTCATAAATTTCTGTGACCGTAGCCACAGTGCTGCGCGGGTTGCGGCTGGTGGATTTTTGATCGATGCTAATCGCTGGGCTCAGTCCGTCAATTTGATCAACATCCGGTTTTTCCATTAGCCCCAAAAACTGCCGGGCATAGGAGCTGAGCGACTCTACGTAGCGGCGCTGACCTTCAGCATAAATGGTGTCAAAGGCCAGGCTGGACTTGCCCGAGCCAGACAGCCCGGTAATCACCACTAGCTTGCCGCGTGGCAACTCCACGTCAATGTTTTTGAGGTTGTGCTCGCGGGCTCCTTTAACCGTTATAAAATCGCTCATATCTGGCGGATTGTATCAAAAAACAGAGGGGAAAGCTATAGGCTTCTAGGTTGACTTTTTCTTAGTCTAATCACCTGGCTATTTACTGACGAACAATATATGAGCCAATGGACGATCCAATGTCGCCCAGGGTCAAACGAACTATAAGACGCTCGGCTCTGATAGCCTCCATGAAAGCGCCATATCTTTGCTGATGGCCTTCTGGAAGTCGCGCAATCGGCACGGCAACCGATAGAGGATCGTTGGGATAGGCAATCTTTTGACTACCAACTCGCTGTAAGGCATCCCGACAAATTTGAGCCTCCTTGATAAGTAAACTAATAGTTTTTGATGCAGGATCTGGTACTAGCACTAGTTCCATGGCCGTTCTATCTCCATTAGATTTAATAGCAAATTCCCTGCCTATGAAGATTTTCTCGTCACTGGGCATAATGTCATCTGGTAAACCGGCCCGATTTATTTCATGCCAAAAGCCACTCGTTCGAAAAACTCTGCCTTCATGATTGTGCCACCTCCGCTCGCCGTCTGAAGAAATCTGAGGTGCGTGTTCGGGACCACCACGATTAATAGGACGAGATATCGGTTCGTTGTGCCGCATAAGTCGCTGCTCGGCAACACTAAAGCCATGACGACAATTGGCTGAAGCTGGTACAGAACGACGGAGAAGTGTCACCTCCAAATCCTCTGCTTGATATACGCACAGCCTGGGTAAACCGGCAGGAATACGCCAATTTTCAATTACTGGACGTGCATCGGTTTTGGGCTGACCTTCAGCATCAAGAGGAGCAGCGGTTCGCGTAGCACTAATATAAGAAGTGGTTTCGGTGCTGAAGTATTCCAGGCCTCGGGTGTATACAACCGCCAAACACTGTTTAGCGCCATCTATGACTGGACGACTGATCTTAAAATAGTCGGATGCTTCAGCGCCATTTACCATAATGAGTACTCGTTTTTATTGAATTCACTGTATCAGATTTATGACTTGATGTATAGTTTAGGCTATAACAACTGCCTGTGGGGGTGTGAGTGTGATGGACTGAGGAAGATCATAATCTGTCATGCGAAACATTTGCTGGCCGGCCACGCCAAATGTTCTAAAAAACGGTATACCAGGATGATAGGGATGCTCAAGTTTGCTAGCGTTAAATCCCTCATCCCGGAAATAATCACCTATTTCTTTACGCTCACGAAATAAATCCTCGTTGCCAATCAGATTAAGACTCAGCCAATGACCATCAAACGGTTCAAATCTTTGCACCATACAGCTTCCGTGAGTCCATAACAGCGAGCCGCCAACAGTATTAGAGCAGCCTGCCTTTGCTGTTTTATCCTGCGCGGTCCATGCGGCCAACTGATCTGCCATTTGGGAGTTACTAGCATCGGCCGGCAAATCTCTTATACCACATGCCAATACGTTTATGTCCAATACCGTATTGCGAATAGTTTGTCCCTCTTCCCTTACAAATGAATTAAAGCCAGTAGCTATTTGTCGAAATTTTTGTAAACAGTTGCGTCGACAGATAGTTGGTTTACGATCATACCGAGCCGAAAACATCGCATCAAAATCTTCATGCCCGACAATAATGAGTGCCATGGCGCCCAGAAGAAAGGCTGTACCTTTGCTACCATTTTCTTTACCAAATTTATCCAGAAATGCCCTCCACGGTTCATTATCCGAGCTTTCAGCGTTAACTTTTCGGACTATCTGCAATCTGGGCCAGGCAACTGGTTGATCTGGATTCCGAACCCGGATGTACGGGGAACGGTTATCACCCGATGATCTGTCCCTTCCCAGTCCCGGTCTCATGTGTGTTGTTCTTTGCATTTTTCCCTTGCCCACCGCTTCGTTTTAGGTTTTTTGTGCATTCGTAGTGTAGCAGTTGATGCTTTTGTTTTGCAATCGATGTTTACCATAAGCAAAGTAAAATGTTATTGATATTTGGGCAATTTTGTGAGAAAATGCGGTCAAACGTAAGGTTGGGCAGGATTATGCAAAATTTTATTGTTCTGGGACTAGTGCCTGGAACCGCGATTCAAATCACTTTTTTAATCTGGCTAGTGAGTGCTGCCGGCGTATTGCTGCTGATTATTTGCTGGGTGCTAAAGCGCAAGCATGTGGTGCGCAACTGGTTGGTAGGCGTGTTGGCCAGCCGAACTATTCGGCGCCTGGCTCGGGCATAACACTCTGAGCCCACAAATTCAGCTCTTCAAGCAAGAACTGCTGCTCGGCAGTAAGCTTGTTGTTGTTGGCAAGTTCCTGTAATTGCAACATATATGTAGCCAGTCGACTCTTCTGGCCGCCAGCTAACAACCTGTGGCTGCGGAAATTTTCCCACTGACTGCGCTCTTCGTCGGTCAAACTTGCCGAAAAGTTTCGGGCTTTATAGAGTGGCAGGAGCTTGGTTAGGCGCTGGTCGTGAAAATCGGCAGCGAGACTTTGCAGTTCATTAGCGCTGGCCGACCGAACAGTAGCTTCTAGTTGCCGGTCGTGATTGTCAAAAAAACCGTCATAGAGCTGGGCGTCAACCTCCGGCTGTTCGCCGATCCACCGGGCCTGTTGGGCCTTGTCCAGAACATCAAGTGCTTTAATAAGCTTGGCTGGAAAGTCCGTGGCCGTGGCCAAAAGTTTGGCGTACTGGTTGATAATTTTCATGTCCAGCTGCAAACGTTCCAAACTGGCAGTATCCAAAACGCTCAGCGGCGCCAGCGCCGGACAGTGGTTAAACTGCAAGGTCTTGACCGGCAAACGCGGCTGATCTTTGTCTTTGCTCCAACGCCAGGCTTCGACCAATTGCTCGACGGTTTTATCTTGCCATTCGCGCGGATCGTGGCGCAGATTGTAGACCAATGCAGCTGGCCGGTGCGGATGCTCGGCCACCGTTGCCACCACCGTGGTTTTTTCAAATTCACCAGGATATTTGCCGCTGGTATAGACAAAGGGCTGACCGGTATGCGTTAGCACGGCCACTTGTTTTTTGTCGCGCAGATTGAGCAGAAAACTAAAGAGTTTGGGCTGCTTGGCGCAAAGCAACCGAGCCACGTCAATGGTCGCCAGCACGTCGCTGAGGGCATCGTGAGCGTTGGCATGATCGAGTTTATTAAGCACCGTCAGGAGCTCCAGACGGTTGGTGGGATTGTTTTTATCATCGACCGGCCAGGCAATTCCTTCCGGTCGCAGCGCCCGCGTCATCCGCACCACGTCCAGCAAGTCCCAGCGGCCGCGGCCGTCCTGCCATTGCCATTCGTAGGGATCATAAAAATTGCGATAATGCAGGTAGCGCATAAACTCGTCATCAAAGCGTACGGTGTTGTAGCCGACGAAGATCGTATTCGGCATGGCTGCCTCGGTGACAAATAGTTTGAGAAATTCCGCCTCGCTAATGCCGTCGGCTAAGGTTTGTTGCGGCGTCAAACCAGTAGCCAGTACAGCCTGCGGATCCGGCAAGACATCGTCGGTCATTTTGATGAGCACGTTAAGCGGCTCGCCAATAGGTTTGAGTTCCATGTCGGTACGCTGCCCCGCAAACTGCATTACCCGGGCATCGCGCGGATTTAAGCCACTCGTCTCAACATCATAAAAGAAAAAACTGGCTACCATAATAATTAATTAACAGTGTAGCATGCTGGGTGACTTAAATAATCATGGGAACCCAACCGATAAAGACGTTGTTATTTCAGTATTTAATTTGAACGATTGAGTGGATAGATATGGTGTCGCCGGGCTTGGCTTTTTGACGATCAAGTTCGTGGAGGATGCCCATTTTAGCCATGATATTGCGCAGACGGCCGACGGCTTCGGGGTTGCTAAAATCAGTGCGGCGAGCAAAACCCTCGATCTTTTGGCCAGTGACTAGGAAATAGTCAGCACGCCTTTCAACCTGCCAAGCATTGGCGTCTGGCTCCAAACGCAGCACGGGAAGTTGCTGCTCCTGAAAGGCAATCTTTTCGCTACGCTCAGCCAGCTCAGCTTCGACCATTTTAGAGACTGCGCCCAGTAGCTGCGGCAAACCCTGGTGGGCTTGAGCAGAGATAGCCATAAGCTGTGTGCTACGGGGCACTACTTTTTTAAGCTGACTGGTAAGGTCGGCAATTATTTCTTGGTCTAGTCCTTCGATTTTAGTGAGCACCACAATTTGTGGCCGAGTCGACAAGTCAATTTTATAAGCTTGGAGTTCGGTTTGGATGGTTTGATATGATTCCACTAGTTCATTGTTGTTAGCATCGATCAAATGAAGCAGCACCAATGTGCGCTCCAAATGCCGCAAAAATTCATCACCCAAGCCCTTGCCCTCAGCGGCGCCCTCAATAAGGCCCGGGATATCGGCCAGCAGTAAACTGTGGTGCTCATCCACATCGACAACCCCGAGATTGGGCGTAAGTGTCGTAAACGGATAGTCGGCAATTTCCGGCTTAGCATTACTCAGTACAGCCAGCAAGGTAGACTTGCCAGCATTGGGCAAACCGACCAGACCAACATCAGCAATCATTTTAAGCTCAAAAACTACATCAAAATTTTCGCCGGGCTCGCCCTTTTCGGCAAGGCGTGGTGCCTGGCGAGTACTGCTTACAAAATGAGCGTTGCCAAACCCCCCCCGGCCGCCTTTGGCAATAATAGCCCGCTGACCGTCCTCGGTGAGATCAGCCAGCGTTTCTCCCGCCGCACTCAAAACCATGGTGCCAACCGGCACTGGCACCAGTAGGTCGACACCACTTTTGCCATGTTTGCGCTGGTTGCCACCGGGCGAACCGGCCTCAGCTAACAGTTTCTTTTGATAACGAAAGGCTGCCAGCGTGTTTTGGTTGCGGCTGGCCGTCAAAACAACATTGCCACCGTGACCGCCATCACCACCGTCGGGGCCGCCTTTATCGATAAATTTTTCATGCCGAAAACTAACGTGGCCGCTGCCGCCATCGCCCGCCTTGACCGTCACTGCAACTTTATCGACAAAACTCATTGCTTATCAGTATAGAACAAGAGTCGCGGATACACGTCACGAACTTAATGATAAATATAGTGCGGGTAGGTGGAGGCCGAGACCCAGCCGCTATAACCCACCCGGTCCCAGCCAGCGAGGCCGTTCATGTCGCGGTACTGAATTTGAGTGCCATCGGGTGAGACAGCATCCACCACTGCTACGTGACCAAGGCCACCAGCAGCATACGGCGTTTGAGCAATGGCGCCCACTACCGGCGTACTGCTTACCGTCCAACCGCTCAGGGCTGCATAGTACGACCAGCTACTGGCGTTGCCCCAGTTGGTTGGCACGGAAACTTGGGTAGCAACATACCAGGTACAAAAGCCAAAGTCGTAACCATTGCTGGCGCCACCACCGCTGCTATAGGTGGCAAAAAAGCTATAAACTGGCGCAGCCGGCGGCTGGCCGTTGGGAATGAGAATTTGCTCGCCGGGTTGAATACCGCCAATCTCGGCATCGTTGAAGGCAATAATTTGATCACTGCCGACGCTATATTTTGTAGCCAGTGTCGAGGGCGTATCACCGGCCTTCACGGTGTAGACAATGCCATTAATTGGTGGAATCACCAAGCTAGTGCCGGCATGCAAACTGTCGCTTGTTAAGTTATTTGACCATTTAATGCTGTTGGAGGTTACATTAAACTTGGCAGCCACGCTGCTAACCGTATCGCCAGTTTGGGTCGCATAGTTTTGAATGTCTTCCCGACTTTTGAGCGCCGTGGTCACCACTTGCGGTTTGGTGATGACTGAATCCTGAGCCGGAGTTACGGCCAGCTCGGCACTGACGGTTTGGGCTTGGTTGCGCACAGCTGTGGCTTCCGGCAGATTTGTAAGACTGGCGACCGACTGGGCAATATCGGCAGAGGATAGTTGATCGAGCGGATTGGTGGGAGCATTGCTGGGGGCAATTTCTTGACTCACGGCAGAGCTAGCCAGAGCTTGACCGCCGGAATTTCCATGGCTTATCGCAATGATGGCCACCGTCAGAATTGCCAGGTTAAGTGCCAGCAAACTGTAGCGAACCGCTCGGCGCCGAATATGTGCCGTCCTCAAAAAACGCTTGCGCAGACGTCGTATAAACGACAGCGGCCGAGCGCCGATAATATGTGCACGAGCAACTTGTGATTGAATATTACTAATAAAAACTCCTGGCTGCTCACTGCTTTTAAGCATGCCAACTTCCGTCTGCTGTTTTGTTGAGTTATAGCCAACTGTTCGACCATTGACACTTACATAAAACACTGTAACAACCGGAAGATAACCTCTGTGCTAGTTACCACAAAACTGACAACTCACAGAGACTACGGCTAGAAAGTATACGCTAAAACATGGGCTTTTTGCAAGTTTTGGAATATTGCCTACTGGCTGTCGGCGGCGCACAGTTTGTGGCAATATTGTGTGATGTCGGCTTGATGTTGCGCCAGGGTTTGTTCAAAATAGGTCGTCCCGTCGTCGCCCGCCACAAAATACAACCAATCGGTACTGGCTGGATGAGCTACAGCTTGTAGGGCTTGGTTGTTAACGTTACTGATTGGCGTGGGGGGCAAGCCAGTATGCAGCAGGGTATTGTACGGTGAATCGTAACTGACGCTTGGCGGTTGGCCGGCCAAAACAGCACCGTAAAATGCCGTCACATCACTGCCCAGCGGCATATTCATACCGAGTCGCTTGATAAATACCTGAGCGGCCTGAGCTTGATTGGCTGGTTTTGACACTTCTTGTTCGACAATCGAGGCCAGAATGATAGCTTGATAGGTGTTGAGGTTCTCACTGGCAAATGCCGCCCGCAGACTGGGCGTTAGCTTGTCATTCATTTCGGCCAGCGACTCCTCGATAATAGTCGTCGGATCGGTGCCGGCAGATTTCTGAAAGGAATCGGGATACAAATAGCCCTCTAGGTTCGCGCCAGTTGGTTTATCGACCAGAGCCGGCAAACCCTGATACTGCGCAGGATCCAGGGCACGGTCTACGGCAGTCGGGGAAAAGCCGGCGTTAATCAGAGCATCATGAATTTGGTCTAACCGCTGACCGGGCAAAATCGTTACTAGCTTGGTGCTAATTTTGCCTTGGGTAAGGATTGTGGTAATCTGGGCCACCGTTTGGCTGGGACTGAGCGCATACGTACCAGCCTGAAGTTTATCGACGGCTTCTTGACTGTGAACGTACCATTCAAAAGCCCAATCGGCGCGAATCACACCGTCTTTTTTTAAAGTAGTCGCTATTTGATGCAGCGAAGCGCCGCTCGGCACCGTCACCAAAACACTCTTTTGGCTGCTGCTGAGCGGACGCAAATTGTTATCGTATACCCACCAAACGGCAACTGCCGCAGCTGCCCCAACGATCACCAGGACTGCACAAGTGACCAGCCATAATTTGGGAAAATGACGTTTAGGGCTGCTTGACCGGGCGTTGTATGTAGCCATCTGTAACCTCCATAGTTTTTAAAAAATCATCCAAAATGTAGACAGCCGCCAGGGCGTCGACGTCGGCTTTCTGATGTGAACTGGTACGGGCACGAAGTTCGGCTTCGGCCCACACAGACGTCAGGGCTTCGTCCTGAAAATGTATCGGTTGATCCACATGCTGCTTTAGCTTGACAACAAATGCCTCAACGTAGTTTGTCTGGCCGGTTGTTTGCCCGTCCAGGCCGCGCGGCAAACCGACAACAATAACGCTAACTTGCTGAATGGCGATGAGTTCGGCCAGCCGGTCGTAGACATCGACGGAGTTGGGCAGCGTCGTAAGCGGCGAAGCCAGTCGCGCCTCGGCATGAGCCACGGCAACACCAATACGTTTGGCCCCGATGTCCAGGGCCAAGATAACGTCAGGGTTTGGCATTGGCAGGACTCGGCTTTTCGATAGTAATAGTAATTTTACTCAGTTTGCTGGGCGTTGAACCAACCCAAAATGGGCTAAAGTGCACGTCCACACCGGTGACGCCCGGATTGGCTTTGATGATTGAGCTAACGTCGCCAGCTTTTTTGCCAACGATCTGTTTTTTCAAGCTGGCTATATCTAAATGCGGCCCAGCTGTGGCGCTGGTTTGCAGGGTAATTTGAGCGGTGCTAGCTGTTTGGGTCACGACACTAAAGGCTGCCTTACTAAAGCCATCATCCAAAATTGCCTGTTTGCTGGTATCGATTTGTTTGTTAACGTTAGCGGCAATAAGCGTTTGCAGATCGGCTTGTTTGGCTCCAAACATCACGTAGGTAATGGCTTGGGTGATGGTGACGTTGTCGGTCTGGTCGCCAACATTGGCGCTGGTAGTAATGGCCGCAGGAGCGGCATTGAAAGTTTGAGGGAAAGCGTAAAGTCCGGCTGCTTGTAGGGCATTTTGCAAATCGGTTTTGACGGAACTAGTGTCAACGGCGCTTAGCTTTTGCTTGGCGCTGTCGATGTCAGTCTGCGTCACAATATGAATAATGCTGTCGGTGCCACCGGTCATAGCTGCACCAGATGAAGCACTCACATCTGAACGACCTACCACGTTAAATGTACTAGGTCCCACGTTATAATTAGCACCTCCCGCCTGGGAGATAATAGTGGTTTGGCTACTTGAAGCAAACGTGCATTTACTGTGGGACACTACCGGCACAAATGAAGTGTTTTGTTGGGTTATATAAGTCAGCCCAGAGGTTGTTAAACCTGTGCCAGCGGGCACATCGGCAGGTACTGTGGGACCACATATGCCAGCTGTCATGGTGACACTGCCAGAGGCTTTGGCGCCGTTGTTTTGTTGGCCGCTGGTGGCTACCTGCTGCGTGGCAGTTTTGGGATCTTGCTGAACTACCGCTGGCACGGTTAATTTAGCAGGATCGAGTGTTTTGGCGCCGGCATCGAGCGTCAGCGGCACATTGGCGTTAACGATGCTGGCATTGGTGGTCACGGTGATAACAGCTTTGGGCAGAATAATATTGGCCAAAATCCAGCCGACAATCAGCGCAATAATCAGCAGTCCGCCCAAAATTAAACGCAGCCGGAATTTTTCAAAGTTGGGAACTTTGAGCTTTTTGCCTTTGAGTTTTTTACCGGCCGGCTCCAGCGGCACCACTTCATCATCAGCATCGTCGAGCTCGATAGTCTCATCGGCAAGTTCAATATCGGCCGCCAGATGAGCCAGTGACTTTTCGGGTACGCTGCCGGAGCGCGGAATGGGCATTGGCGCCAGTTCCGGCTTGACACGCGCCGCGCCAACCGCCGCCGCACCCAGACCGCTCAGCTCGCCGACTGGTTTATTGGCAACTGACGTGGCATCAAAATCTTGATCATCGAGCTGTTCATCGGCCTCAAGTGCTTCATCTATTTCCGTTTTGGCAGCTGCTGCCGAAGTCGGAATCTCCGGCTTGGACTGCGGCGTTTTGGCCACATGCAGCCCGACCGCACCCGCCAGCGACAGCAGGCCCGCTTCGCTGGTAACCAGCACCAGGTTTTTCTTGCTGGTATCGGCCGCTCGCTTGAGCAATTTCATGTTGACACTGCTCTGCAGCATTGTGGCCCGTTTGGGCAACACCAGCGCTACAATTTGCTGTTTGCTGCTGTGGACTTTGTCGATGATACTGGTAATTTCATCGTCAGTATCAATATAAATAGTATCTTTGCCGGCAGCGGTCATACCCGAAGCATCCTGTTTAGTTTTTCGCGGACCGATTGGGTGGGCGCGCTGGTGGCTTGTTGCAAGGTATCGACGCCAACACGCAGCAGGCCCATGGCCGTAATAAAGGTGTGGTCACTAACGTTACCGGTGGTATCAATAATGCCCACAACTTGCTCGGGTTGAATATGCTCAACTTGCGGTTTGCGGGTAAAAGGCAGTTGTTTGTACCAATCGGAATCGGCCAGTGCATCCATCAATATGTCGAGACTTGAGCCACCGCCACAAAGCAACATGTGGTGGGGCAAGTTTTCCAGTTTGGTAAATTCACTAAGCGCCAGCTCCACGCCGCCGGTCCAGACATCCAGGGTTTTGCGCAGCGCCGCAGTGACGGCTGGCTCTTTGAGGCGAGAAATTTTGTTGGTGGACAGTCCAAGTTTAAGCTGTTCAGCTTGCTCGAAACTCACGGCCAGATCGCGTTCGATAGCCCGCGTGTAGGCCCGACCGCCAATGCCAAACATCTTGGTACCCTGCACGCCACCTTCGTCAATCACGGCAATGTCAGTGGTGCCACCGCCCACGTCCATCAAAATAGCGCTCATGGTGGCGTTAGGGTCGTCGCCAATCACGCTGCGCGCCACAGCAAACGGCTCCGCCGCCACGGCCAGCAAATCCAGATCCAGCTCCTGAGCCGTGCGCTCCAATGCTCCAATATGAATCAGCGGCGCAAACGCCGTGTAAAGCTGCACGACTACTTCCTTGCCCTGAAAACCAATCGGGTTGGTGACCTTGTAGCCGTCGATGTCGATACTTACCAGCGCGCTGTTCACCAGCTTCACCTCTACATCTTTGCCGCCCAGTTCGACGGCCAAGGCTTCTTTGGCGCGTTGCTCGGCCTTGCCTTGCACCAGGTGGATAATTTGTTCGATCTCGGGCACATCCAGTGGTTTGTCGGCTTGGCGACGGGCGCAGCGTACGGTGGTAGTGGTTCCTTTAACAAGTTCGCCGGCAATGCCAATCACCGCACTGCGGGCACTGACACCGGCTTGCCGTTCGGCTTCGTTGAGCGCTTTATCGCAATTTTCCACCACACTGGCGATGTCGCTAATGGCCCCGGCCTGCATATCACTCAAACTTTGGTGCTGACGGCCTACGCCAATAATTTCCACGTCTTCACCTTCTACTCGGCCCACCAGCGCTTTGACAAATTCGGTGCCAATATCCAGCGCCACAATATACTGCTCGGAGGATTTTTTCTTGCGAGCTTTGATTTTGCCCACGCCGTCGTTCAGGCCTTTGTGCGCACTGGCCGCAGCTACCGCCGCGGCCTTGGCGGCCTTACTGGCAGCTTTGCTGGCAACATCACGACCGACAGTTTTGAGCTTATTAAAATCAAGCATAATCGTATCTGATTATACCATGTACGGGCTGGTGGTTAGCCTAAAAATTAAAGAGTCTCGAAGATTAGTAAGATTTAGCGATTTGGTTTCCATCCCTTGGGGAGTAGGGGATGATTAGGAATATAGCTTTTCCAAATCGCTAGACTACCTTCTTTGTCACGAGCCAATACAACAACTCCGCCCGTGTTTGGTAATGGTGATGTTTCATCAAGAAATATTTCACCACTTCTCTTTCTTCATCCGACAGTACACCACCAACAGCCTTAGCAGATCCCGAATGACATTGCATCAGTAATGCTGCCGTGCTTGGTGGTTCTGGTTGATCTGGTTGCCCTAGCGTTTCTGCTCCTGTCATCAGAATCTCCTCTGGTTTAAGTATTTTTATTGTAGCACGGCTTTGATGCGGCGAACGCCAGCTTCTTCTTTGCGGCTTCGCCTTATCTTCCCTATTCCAAGACAGCTTTTATCCTTCTTACGCCGGCGGAGGAGGCTTCCTCTTTGGTGATTTTGAACTTTTTGTGGACTGGTGAGCCTGTCGAATCCACACCTTCGGCCAGTTGGCTGGTGTGCTGCACGTGTGGGCCACCGCAGATTTCTTTGCTAAACCACTCGCCGTTTGGGTCGCCGGCGGTATAGACTTTGACCTTATCACCGTATTTGTCCCCAAAGGCGCCCAGTGCGCCAGTTTTAAAGGCTTCGTCCGGAGACATTTCGGTGTAGCCCATCGGCCAATCTCTGGCAATGTTTTCATTCACAATATCTTCAACCTGTTTGATTTGCTCAGGCGTCATTTTCTCGCCGTGGCTAAAGTCAAAGCGCAGCCGATCAGCGGTGATGTTGCTGCCACGTTGCACCACGTGATCGCCCAAAACCATGCGTAGCGCTTTATGTACTAGATGCGTGGCCGTGTGGTATTTTTTGTGCATGTCAGTGTGGCCACCTAGGCCACCTTTGAAGGTGCCTTTACTGGCAGTTTGACTGCGCGACCTCTGTTCTTGCATTAAACGATTAAACTCTTCATCTGCATCATTGGCCAACTCAATTCCTTTTTTGAAAGCTTCTTCTTTTGTGAGTTCTACCGGAAATCCATAAGTGTCATAGAGCTTAAAAATAACTTCACCCGACAGCTTTTCTTTGTCTTTGTGCACAACCTCAACATCTACAAATTCGTCATTGGCTATATCCTGACCAAAACTCTGCGTTAACTTTTGAAGTTTGTTGAACTCGGAAAGGCCCTTGCGTAACGTCTGACGGAAGATTTTTTCCTCGTGCACGAGTACTTCGATTATCTGCTCGCGACGTTCAGCTACCTCCGGAAAGTCATGGTGGTAAAGGTCAGTAACAACTGGCACAATTTGTTCCAAAAAGTTTTGCTCTATACCAAGTCCAAACGCAAATCGGATCGCCCGGCGCAGCAAACGGCGCATCACGTAACCCTGTTCTTTGTTGCTGGGCACCACGCCATCAACAGCCAAAAAGGTCGCCGCCCGCAAGTGGTCGGCAATCACCCGCATGCTTTCGGTGTGGCTATCGTATTTTTTGCCAGACAGTTTTTCGAGCTTCTGGATAATTGGCCAGAAAATACTTATTCTGAAGACATCCGGATCGTCGTTAGCCGCAGCCGCAATGCGCTCCAGGCCTGAACCGTGGTCGATATTCGGCGCTTTGAGTGGCACAAATTGTCCTTCTGCTTCCTTGCGGTAGCCCATAAAGACGTTGTTGCCGATTTCCATGAAGCGGCCACAGTCGCAATTGGGATGACAGTGCTCGCCGTACTCCGGATTATGTGGTGTACCAAAGTCATAAAACATCTCCGAATCCGGACCACAGGGATCACCGACCGGTGTCGTTTCTGGGCCACCGTTGCGGCTCCACCAGTTTTTTGAGCCATCGTAATAAAAGATGCGCTCGCCGGGCTTAACACCACGCTTGTAGCCATCAGCTTCGGAGCCAATGTCAACTATATCGGCGTTGATTTGCTTGATTTTAAATAACTTCTGCCAGATTTCGGCTGCTTCAGTGTCCTTGGGAATATGGTACTTTGGTGCGCCGATGAAACATGTAACGTACAGTTTGGTCGGATTCAGCCCAACAACTTCAGTCAAAAATTCGAATATCCACGGAATCTGTTCACTCTTAAAATAGTCACCTAAGCTCCAGTTGCCGAGCATTTCAAAGAAAGTAGTGTGGCGATTATTGCCCACTTCATCAATATCCTGAGTACGAAAACAGGTCTGGCTATCGACCAGGCGTAGTCCGTTGGGATGTGGCTCGCCGAGCAAGTACGGGACCATTGGCTGCATGCCACTGCCGGTAAATAGCGTAGTTGGATCGTTTTGGGGCACCAGCTGGGCGCGCGGAATAATCACGTGCCCGCAAGCTTTAAAAAAATCCAAATATGCCTTACGAATTTCTTGCGCTGTCATACTTATGATCAATTGTATCAGATAACAATCCCGCCACCGAGGACGTGGCCGCCGTCGTAGATAACCGCGGATTGGCCGGGAGTGATGGCGCGGACTTCGTCTTTGAGTTCAATTTCTAAGGTGTTTTTAGGGCCTTTTTGGAGTGTGCCAGCAATGAGCGCAGCTCGGTAACGCGGGCGAACTTGGTAGGATTTCGCAAAATTCGGCTGACCATTTATCCAGTGAATATCGGCCAGGCGCAAGGTTTTGTGCCAGAGATTGTGGTCGTCCAGGTCAGTAGTCACATGCACTTCATTGCGCTTCATATCCTTGCCGGTGACGTAGTACGGCCAGCCGCCGCCGGTTTTCAGGCCGTGGCGCTGGCCGATGGTGTAAAAAATAGCACCGTCGTGCTGGCCAATCGTTTTGCCGTTTTGATCAATAATCGGCCCGGCTAGCTGCGGGCCAAGCTCGTGCAGCAAAAAATCTTTGATGCCCACCTTGCCCACAAAGCAAATGCCTTGGCTGTCTTTTTTGTCGGCCGTGGTAAGCCCCATTTTGCGAGCCAGCACCCGCACCTCGGGCTTGGTGAGTTCACCAACCGGAAACAGCGTTTTGGCTAGCGCTGCTTCGCTCACGCGGTACAAAAAATACGACTGGTCTTTGTTGACATCAGTCCCGGCCAATAATAGAGCTTTCGGCTGGTGCTCATGTGGCGAGGTAGCGCTAGGAAATTGCGAAGCGCGGAGGGAGTCGTGCGGTTGGTACGGCGAGTGAGCACTGGAACTGTTGATGCCGCGATGGTCGCCAGATGAGTGCCAGACGCGGGCGTAATGCCCGGTGGCAATCATATCTGCGCCATCGGCCAACGCCGCCTCCAAAAACAGCTTAAACTTAACCTCTTGATTGCACATCACGTCGGGATTGGGCGTGCGGCCGGCTTGATATTCGGCCACCATGTAATCGACCACCTTCCCCCGATATTCCGTCTGAAAATCGTACATTTTAAACGGAATACCCAGCTGCACGGCCACGCGCTTGGCATCCTGATAGTCCTGCTGCCAGGGGCAGACCAGTCCGGGCAAATCCTGGCTCCAGTTTTTCATGTACACGCCGGTGACGTCGTAGCCTTGTTGCAACAGCAAAGCCGCAGCCACGGAGCTGTCCACTCCACCACTCATGCCCATATAAACTTTTACTTTTTTTGCCATAAGATAACTATTTTAGCAAACTCTAGAGGTATAAATCAAATATCTCTGACTACAGCCAATTGGTTTGTCGCCACGGGCAGCTATGTGATTGCTCCGTTGCTACATCCTGTCCATGACCGATATCCAGCTCATAATTTGCCCGGCGATCTAAACGTAGTTGATTTGATAGATCAGTTCGAGAGTCTGGGTATTGGCGACGGGAGTACCAAGAAGTGAGTGGCTGCCGAGGCCATCGGGGCGGAACTTGGCAACATGGTTGACGCTTTGCCAGTCGGTGGGGATGGCCAAGAAGTAGGCGTCGATGATTTTGAAGCTCAGCTCCCAAACCCAACCTGCCACGCTACATTCCTCGCAATCGTGGGGAGGTCCTCAGTACCTTTTGCCATTTGTACTTCTATTCTACTAGAGCCCAGCCCTGAGACGTACCTATCAGCAACACGCCAATACCTCCCCAGTGCCTACTACCATTAACTACCTGCACCGTGGGATTACCTGGATCTAAAACTTTTACGGCCGCTGTTCTGTTTGTTCTAAGCAGGCTATTGCTCATAGACAGTGCCCACGTTCTAGTCGAAGGATTTATTTGTACGGTAGGATTTCCGGGATCGAGGACGGTAACTCCTGAAGTATTCATGGCGCCTGGAGGTAAGGGGAATGTCATGCTTCCTCGATTGCAGCGCCGCCAGAGAACTGGTTGGTACTATAGTGTTGCCTGATACCAATGCCGTGATAGTCAGCTTGGACGAGAAAATATACCTTCCCTGTGATGGAGTCGGTAATCTCGTCGCCCGAGGACCAGCCTATTCCGGGAATAAACAAGCCGTACTTGTTCATTTTCCCTCGAATGTGCAAGCCGTCATTTAGGTTAGCGGCAGCTCCAGAAGACCCACCACCACCGTTGTTATACATCCATCCATAGAGCCACCAGTTGGCAGTAGTAGCTCCGGCTACTGACGGCCAGGGCTTGCTTTCGACATCCGCAGCGGTTGTAGGTAGGTTAGACTGTGAATTAGCCCCTATCAAAAGTTCTCCAAACGTCTGATTGGCTACTCCCTGATAACCCGTAGATGTAGTAAAATCATCTCGCATCCATTTTGTTTGCCAGTCACGAGTCCCTTCGGAACTATCCTGCCTTCTGCGGAGTCCTACCATATCCCAAGGCCCCGTCACGTCGGCATTAGGTCCCTGATCTACTGTGTAATCAACAAGATTACCTACTGCCCAAGGGACTAAGTCGTATGTAGGATCGAAGGAGTCGAACCTAAAAATCCAGTTACAAGTGAGTTTCCCCGTCTGACCGGGATCTCCATTTAGTACAATAGCGATGTGATCCGTCTTAACACTCATCCAATACTGAACAATACTGCCCGGCAATATGGATCCCGCTGTCGTAAAGGGTCTCAACCAGTTGTAGCCCGGAACGCTAGGACGCGCGGGAGATCCTGACTGGGCTGCATCTAGCATTGCTCGACCATTGTACATCGTATAAACCTCAAGACCTTTGCAACATGTCAGCAGGCGTCCTGTACTGTAAGCTCAAGTGTACACGCTCAAAGTTGTAGTAGGCCAGGTACTTCGTAAGTTTTACCTGTATGGTAGCGTTGCTCGT
>JABXNS010000084.1_pt1 | contig 34626 bp, 33 predicted proteins | sample 7301101 | NCBI WGS metagenome assembly JABXNS01 (sample SAMN14449646, study PRJNA615230) | soil metagenome | isolation source: soil from bare, unvegetated metal-rich iron-sulfur acidic spring small-cell... | place: Canada: Paint Pots Mound, Kootenay National Park, BC | collected 2017-05-25 | reverse complement strand
GTGCCGCACGTGGGGCAGCGATACTTGTAGACCCTTTTTTCATAACATTAATGTCTCACGACATTAATTCAAAGCCAATAACAGAGGGAAAACGAGCTAAAAACCTCCACGAAATTTCCGGTTAGTCGGAATTTGTTAATGATGATCAGCAGATCTTGCAACTATTGGAAGCGAGCCTAGATGTGCTAGAAACCCAAAAGTTTAGCTTGCTACTACACAGTCCGGAACCAGATAGGCAATCGGGGTGGCGGAACCTAATGACGGGTGGTATGTTTAGTAGTCCAACAAGAGAGCAGGCTTTGGCACTGGCATGTGGGCTACGCGGCTTGGAGCCGGACAGCAGCAATGAAAACCGCGGTCGGATCTACGAATTGGCCGATATAGATGCCCATGGCTTAACTGCGCTTGATAATTTGGTGCGTGCCGATGATACGCCGTTGGATAGAGAACTTTTTGCCAAGAGTTTTCAAAACTATCTCTCGCCAGATGATCGCCGGGCTTCTTGGGCTCAAGAAGGAGGTGTGCAGGGTATCCGCCGGCAACGCTACATGGAAGGCATGGACCGGCCGCCGCGGCTGCTGTGGCTGGCCACGAGAACCAGCGTTTACTTACAGTCTTTGTATGTACACTTACCAGAAAGTAATCAATATATGAACTTTGAACCGATTGCCCAGGGAGCAAACCGGCTGGAGCTTGACGAAGAAACAGTTTTTCGGACGCTGGATATATTTGCTCCCCAGCGCCCAGCTGAGATTTTGCATATGTTGGCCACGAGCGAGCACGAGCTAGTTGAGCATTGGGTGGTACGCCCGCAGACGTTGGAACTACTGCGCGGTGCCATCGAATCTGCTGACGAGAAAAAGGCGGCAAAGATTCTGAAAGTAGCTGAAGACCTCCTGGCGTTTTATCTGGCAAAAGGCCCAAACGATGGCGCCGGAGCCAAATGGCCACGACTGGCTCGGCGGCTTGGCTTGGCCGAAGCGGATTCGGTTATCTCGCCCGAAACCCAGCGCCAGCTAGTGGCCAGTGCTTGGTTTGGTGCGCAATTTCCCGGTGAAATTCCAACAGGAAGTCGCCTTCAGGCTGGCGGATGGCTGAGCGACGAGAAACTTACGATTATTGCCCAGGAAGGAGGAGCCGCCGCTAAACTCTATCGCCAGCAACTGGTTGAGTATAGTGCTGCGCTCAAGCGTCAGAAGCAACAAAACTTTCCCGAAGCTTTGCGCACGCGCTCCAGAGATACGGAAATTGTCCTCTTAACCCTCATGGCATCCCTGACTCCCGAGGACGGCAATGCAGAACTGGCGGCACTGATGCGCGCTTGCTTGGGCGAAGACCATACCTACATAAGACATCAGCAACCTGCTCTTGCCGAACTGCTCAAGGCTCACAACATTAGCGTGCGCAACGTTGGCGGTGAACATTATGGAGTTATTGAAGAAACGGGTTCGCATCGAGTGCTCGAGATAGACAAGTACGAGCCAGGTGCAGTCATTGACCTTTTTGGTTTGCCCGCAGAGGCTCATAGTGACGCAGAAATTGTCATAACTATTGATCACTTTGGCGGGCAAGGTGAAAAAGCCTTAGCCGAAGCCGTACTTCGCCGAACAGGCAAGTACCCGCATTTTGCCTACGTTCCATGGCATGAGCCGGGCGAAGGCACGCCGTACTGGAAAATCAAAGAATTTGTGCCCATTCCGCCTGTGCCAGTCAAAAAGACTCTGGCCGACGTCCTTGCCCAGGCTGCTTCCTCGGCTTGACGCAAGCTACGGGTCATCAGTAAAAATTAGCAAAAACACTTCTCATTTTGGGGTAGAGCGAGTACAATAGGCCAGAGTTAGTAATCACTTCTAGGGAGTTATACGCGTGGCCAAAAACGTATTCAAAAAGTTGCTGGGGGATCCGCAGGCTAAGACGGTGCGGCGGCTCAAAAAAAGAGTTCGCGACATAAATGCACCGGCTGGTACCTACAAAAAAATGAGCGACGCCAAGCTCAAAGCCCAGACTGCGGTGCTCAAAAAACGGCTCACTAACGAATCGCTCGATAAAATTCTGCCCGACGCTTTTGCCGTGGTGCGCGAGGCCGCGACCCGCACGCTGGGCCAGCGGCACTTTGACGTGCAGCTGATTGGCGGTATGGTGTTACACGAGGGTAATGTGGCCGAGATGAAAACTGGTGAGGGCAAAACGCTGGTGGCCACGCTCCCAGTGTATTTAAACGCGCTGACTGGCCGTGGAGTTCATGTTGTTACTGTCAACGAATATCTGGCTCAGCGCGATGCCGGCTGGATGAGCCAGGTTTATAGCTTCTTAGGCTTGAGTGTTGGTGTGATTGTCGCCGATCAGTCTTATGTCTATAATCCGGATTTTACCAACAAAGACCATGACGACGAGCGCTTCCGCCACCTGGAGCCAGCCACTCGCCAAGCAGCCTACGCCGCCGACATCACCTACGGCACCAACAACGAATTCGGTTTTGATTACCTGCGCGACAATATGGTGAGCGAGCTCGATCAGCTGCGCCAGCGGCCGCTGCACTATGCCATCGTTGACGAAGTTGACTCAATCTTGGTTGACGAGGCCCGGACGCCGCTGATCATTAGCGCGCCGAGTGTTACCAGCGGCAATGCCTACGCCCAGTTTGCCAAAACTGTCCGCCAGCTCAAAAAAGACGAACATTTCGAAACCGACGAAAAGCGCAAAACCGTCATTCTGACCGACGCCGGTGTGGAGCTGATGGAAAAAAGTCTGGGCATCGAGGGCCTATATGCCACTCAAAATGTGCGCACGATTTATCACCTGGAACAAGCCCTGCGGGCTCAAGCGCTGTTTAAGCGCGACAAAGATTATGTGGTAACAAACGACGGGGAAATTGTGATTGTCGATGAATTTACTGGCCGCCTGCTTAAGGGCCGGCGTTATAACGAAGGCTTGCACCAGGCCATTGAGGCCAAAGAAGGAGTCGAAGTCCAGCAAGAATCCATGACACTGGCGACCATCAGTTTTCAAAACTATTTTCGCTTGTACGAAAAGTTGGCCGGCATGACCGGTACGGCACAGACTGAAGCCGAGGAGTTCCACCAAATCTACAAACTTGATGTTGTGGAAGTGCCCTCCAACCGCAATATTATCCGGATTGACCGCGCTGATCGCATTTATCGTTCCGAAGCCGGCAAGTTCAAGGCAATTATTCGGGAAGTCAAAATGCTGCACACCAAGGGGCAGCCGGTGCTGCTGGGCACGGTGTCAATCGAGAAAAACGAAGTGCTCAGTGGTCTGCTGACTAAAGCCAAGGTGCCGCACCAGCTTTTAAACGCCAAAAACAACGAGCGTGAGGCGCAGATTGTGGCTAAAGCCGGTCAAAAGGGTGCCGTTACGCTGGCCACCAACATTGCCGGCCGCGGTACGGACATTGTGCTGGGTGATGGTGTCAAAGACCTTGGGGGTTTGTTTGTGCTGGGCAGCGAGCGGCACGAATCGCGGCGCATTGATAATCAGCTGCGTGGTCGCACCGGTCGTCAGGGCGATCCCGGCGTGACTCAGTTTTTTGTCAGCACCGAAGATGATTTGATGCGTATTTTTGGCGGCGAACGGATTGCCGGGATGATGGACCGCTTGCGCGTCGATGACGATACGCCCATCGAAAATCGTCTAATCAGCAAAAGCTTAGAGAGTGCTCAGAAGAAGGTAGAGGGCTTTCATTTCGATCAACGCAAAAACGTGGTCCAGTACGACGACGTCATGAATCGTCACCGCCGCGCTACCTATGCCATGCGCCGGGAGATTCTCGAAGCCATAGATATCAGCAAGCGCATCCGGATCTTTATTGATGAAGAAGTTGCAGCACTGGCTCAGTCGCCGCAGCTGATGAGTGACGATTTTGAAACCGTAGTGCGCGAGGTTTTCCCCTTTGATGACACTACCATGGACCGGATTTTTGATACCGAAGCTGACAAATTTAGTGCCGTGCTGTTGGCTGCCGCCAAAGAATTTTATGAAGCTCGCGAGGCAGCCTTTACACCGGAAATTATGCGCCAAGTGGAGCGCGGTGTATACTTGCAGCTGCTGGATAATCTCTGGATGCAGCATCTGGAAAATATGGATCATTTGCGCGAGGGAATTCACTGGATGAGCGTGGGCCAACGCGATCCGCTGGTGGAATATCGTCGCCAGGGCCAGTTGTTGTTTGAAGATATGCAAATAAATTTGCGCCACGAGGTCGTTCGCCAACTGATGCACGCTGAGCCGATCAGCGAAGAGCAAGCTGCCAAGGCTGTCGATACCGAACTAACGCGAGCGGCTCGCAAATCTGTTGAAAATGCCGATAAAATTGTCGAGAATGAAGAAGAATTTACGCCCGATGATTTTAAGGCCACTCGCTCAATTGCCGGCAGCAGTAAGAAGACCAGCGATGAACAGCGTCGCAAGTCCCGCAAGGCCGAGCGCAGCCGCCGCGCCGTAGCCCGCAAACGAAAATAATAGCTTCATGAAACACACCGTTACCGAAATCAAACTCAAAAATGGAGTTCGCGGACTGTTGGTTGATGTGCCTGATGCCACCGTCATGACGTTTGATCTTAACTTCCGGGCGGGTGAATATTTGGTCAAAAAAGACATCTGGGAAGCGCCGCACATCATGGAGCATATGCTGCTGGGGGCCAACGTGCAGTTTCCGCGGGGCCGAGATTTTCAGGCGGAGTTTGAAAAAAACGGTGCCTACAACAATGCCTCGACTGATGTTTATGAAATTACTTACGAAGCTGAATGTGCAGACTTTGAATGGGAACGGATTTTGGATTTGATGCTGCTGGCTATCGCCAAGCCGCTATTTTTGGAAAGCGAATTTAAGGCTGAATACGGCAATGTCCGCGAGGAGTTAACTGGCCGGTCTAACAACCATTCTCGGCATTTAAGTTTGGCGCTGCACGAAGCCTACGGGTTAACGGCTAAAACTGACCAAGAGCGACTGAAGCTGATGCACAATGTCACGCTCGAGGACATTCGGCGGCATTATGAGCACACGCACACGGCCTCTAATTTACGATTTGTCATAGCCGGTAACTTAACGCCCAAGCGCCAGGAAACCATTGACGAGCGCTTTACTGACATTGCCCTGCCGAGCGGTCGAGGGCGCCGAGACTTGCCCAATGAGCGTCCACGCCATCTCACCGAACCGCTTTACATTATCAATCGTAGCGTTGAAAACTTATATTTTTACATCAATACGTTTATGGGGCGGCGGATGAATGACGCCGAAAGCGATGCTATGGATATGCTAGATATTATTCTCACCGAAACCTTTTATTCTAAAATTTTAGGTACGGCGCGGGAACGCGGTTTGGTCTATCATGTCAGTTCGGGTTATTCTCAGATGAAAGATGCCAGCAGTTGGTGGTTGGGAGCACAGGTGATGCCAGCCAACGCACCGGAACTATTTGGCATTATGGTCACCGAGCTTCATAAGATTTTTGCTGGTGAATTAGATACAGCCGACATTGAAGCGGCTCAAGGCTATGCCCTGGGACGATTTCAGCGCAGCGCCCAAACCGTCGGCGGCACCGCCGCTGGTTACGCCACGCGTTACTTTTTTGATGATGTCATAGAGGATTATTATCAAGTTCCCAAACGGATCAAAGCCGTAACCAAAGAGGCTATTGTTGATATGGCGCGTACTATTTTTGCCGAACGGGTGTGGGGGTTTGGCGTGCTGGGGAACTGCGGGATTGATGCTGTGAGGGGCTGGCAGGCACAGCTGGAGCCACTTTGGCAGGACATAGCCAGCAAAGAGCTATAATAAGTGCTATGCAGGATATTCATCAACAAGCTCTCAAGTTACAAACTGAGCTTCAGACAGCACTCCAACAGATAAAATTTGATGCACTGGTGGTTGAACGTGCCGCATTAACGGCCGAAGCAGCCCAGCCGGATTTTTGGCAAGACAATCGTCACGCTCAAGCAGTGATGAAAAAACAGGCCCAGCTTGAAAAGCGTTTGCAGCCATGGCAAGCCTTGCAAGCAAGTGTTGAGACGATTGCAGAGGTGAGCGGATTGGATGATGAGAGTTTGGCTGATGATTTGCAAACTCAACTTGAAAATGCCCAAAATCAATTTGCCGACATCAAAGCCGAACTCAAATTCAGAGGGCCCTATGATGAGCGTGATGCCATTGTAGCGCTGTATGCCGGAGCGGGTGGTACCGATGCCCAAGATTGGACACAAATGTTATTCAGAATGTATACGCGTTGGGCCGAAAAATCAGGTTACGAAATAGCTATGGTTGAAGAATCGGCGGGAGATGAAGCTGGTATTAAAAGCGCCACGCTGACTATCAGTGGCCCGTTTGCTTACGGCAAACTTAAAGGCGAGCATGGCGTGCATCGTTTGGTGCGGCTCAGTCCCTTCAACGCCGACAATTTGCGTCAAACTAGCTTTGCAAAAGTTGATGTCTTGCCCAAGGTTGACCAACCCGATGAGCTGGAGCTTGACGACAAAGACTTGCGGATTGATGTCTACCGCAGCGGTGGCCACGGTGGCCAAAGCGTCAATACGACGGACTCAGCAGTTCGAGTAACGCATATTCCGACAGGCATCGCTGTGGCTATCCAAAACGAACGCAGCCAGCTGCAAAACAAAGAAACAGCCATGACAATTCTGCGCTCGCGGTTGGCAGCTTTGCAGCTAGAACAGCATACTAAAGAGCTATCTGAGCTCAAAGGCCCAGTGCAATCTGCCGAATGGGGCAACCAAATTCGCAGTTACGTCCTGCATCCCTACCAGCAAGTTAAAGACCTCCGTACCAACTACGAAACCAGTGACCCCGACGCTGTTTTGGGCGGCAACCTTGACTCACTCATCAACGCCTATCTTAATCATAACCTCGGCGAGTAAGTTGGCGGGATATAGAGTCGGAGTTTAGAACTATTACTCTGCGGGCGGGTAATCCTCGCAGGAATATTTTTCCCTAGCTTTTGCATAATCTACTACCTGAGCCTGACAAGCAGCATAACCCGCTAAGTGAATACTTGCTGAGTCAATTGCAAATCCTTCCAGTTGACCTACTATCAAGTGTTCTACTCTCGATCGTTCTGGATTAGCACGTTATTTACTTAGGTAGCGCAGCGAGTATCCAGGCGTTAAGATAGGTGCGTGAGTTGCCGTCGTCAATGAAAGTATCCTGTTGTTTGCTGCTAAGCTGTAAGGCTTGCTGAGGATTTGCTAAGGCTAGATACATGAGTACGTAGTCGCCAAGGGGAACGTTATAGTTACTGTTTGTAATTGAGGCGTTTATCGCGGTAGTAATTTTTAGCTTGTCAGCCGCTAGGCTAGTCATAAACGGGTTTAAGGGGATGAGCTGAATACCAAGTTTAGTGCTCGGTAAATCACTAAAAAAAGTTGCATACACTCGTTTACCCCCGAAATTAATACCAACCACTGGACTGGTATAGGCGCTCAAATCAGCGGCTGTGGTGTTTGGAGCTCGCCATCCAGATCGAGCCGTTGCAGATTCAAAAGATAGCATCCATTCACCTGTTTGCTGAAGTGTCGCATTTTGTGTAATCTGGCCCCACAAACTAACTCCATTCCAGGCATTGGCAGCTTCCGAACTAGACTCCTGGTTGTTACCATCACTAAAGGGAGCTAAACCGGCAGCCCAGGAATGGCCGGCGTACGGATCGTAGCTACGTTCGAGGGGAAAATTATTTCCGACCTGGTACGATGCAATATCAGCCGCTAATAAGTTAACTTGATCCCTGTATGCATTCACAAATGATTGGTCATATTTACCAAGGATACTGGCCGCATATAGAAAATAGCCATAGTGAAAATGGTGATCATTAAAATCCTCGGATCCAAATGACGCATTGTTAGCCACTATACCCTTTAGTCCAGTGTCATAATAAAAGTAACTAATGTTCAGACGTTTGCTAAATGCTTCCGATAAGATACTTTTAAGCTGGGCAATCGAGCCTGCTTGTTTTAGCTGCTCAGCAATGTCTAATAAGTTTGCTGCCCGGGCTAACTGCTTACCGGCATAATAACTATCCGTTTTATCAATGATAGTATGCTCTACATCAACTTTAAGATCAGTTATGAGCTGGTCTTTTTGTTCTTGATTTAAGTGCGATAAATCTAGGCTACCGCTGGGAGCTATTGTGGGAACCGAAATAGAGTAGGAATTACCTTTGAAGGCTTCCATCTGTCCATAGATGCTGTTATAGGAAGATACTATGGGTTGCAGGCTAGTGACATGCTGGTAGGGCATGGCGGCCATCAGGGTGGGCTGGCCATTTGCTGTTTTGTAAGTGAGGGTTGTCGTGCTTGTACTTTTTGCTTGGGTATGTGTAATTATTACTGATCGCAGGGCATTATTGGCAAATTCTCGCAATGAGTCAATGGTCGTTGCTCCTGCCAGTGCGTAAAAGGTTACCAGGCTCCTTGGTGCCACCCGAACCACCAAATCAGCCCCATTCTGGCGAATGGTCGCGCCTTTCTGGGTCACAACAACATAGTCATGACCACCCATACTATAGCGGAAATACTGTGCCAAATTATGGGATGAATCAGGCTTAACTCCGGTCACTGTTAGACTAGTGGTTGAGATGGACTGATAAAAAACATACGGTGAGCCCTCCGCAAGTGTAAGAGTGGCAAGTGGCTTTGCGTTGGTATCGTTGTACGTTAACGTAGCCGAGATTTTGTCATAACGGCTAAGTTTAAAACCAGCAGCCTGGTCGATAGCGACTCGTATCCCTGGAACGTGCTCGCCAGTAATTGTCGTGGAAGTGGAGCTTACTGTAGGTAGGCCGACTTCAAAGCCTGTATCTTTGGCTAGGAAACTCAATGGGAGAGGATAAACGGCTAGTGGTGTCTTCTGCAAGACCATGCCACTGAGCCAGCTATTGGTGGGTGGCAGGATACCGTTCGTAAGATGACTAAAATCAGCACTGGAAGCGGCCTTAGCCGGAAGTCTGGATAAAGCTTCCTGATTAACGAGCGGTGTATTAACCGAAACACGTAAAAATTGACGCCGCTGAGTATAGTAGTATCGATAACTACCTACCGCTAGAGCCAATACTATAATTCCTACAACTGCAGGTAGAAAAAAACGTCTGAGCATCAACGAGCCGAGGGTTTAAATAGGTTTCGGACAAATTCACTTAGACCCTGATACCACGTTCTAGTCGTCAATTTTAGGGTGGCCTGGACAGGTGTGCCAACTGAAAAGCGAAAATTAGCTAGATCGGCATGCTGTAATCGAGCCTTCAGAACCGTATCAACACTCGTACCGTTACTAACTAATGAGATATTATAGACGGTTGCCTGCACCTGACTATTATCAGGGAATGTTACAATTAGAATATCTCCTTTTTGGATACGGGCGTAGTCTTGCGGTGATAAACTATAATGCGCTTCAACGAAGAGTGAATTGACGGTGTTAAGAGTGGCCACAATGCTTCCCAGGGGTGCATATGAACCAACGCCATAATTGATTTTTTGTATAAATCCGTCGCTACTAGCTTCCAGAATAATATTCTGGTTGTTTTTATTTAGGCTAAAAGGTAGTGACGATAAAGTGGTCTGACCACTACTCAGCGCATCGTTTAGTTGCTGGCTGCGTATTTCAAATAGCTTCTCACCTTTATGAACTTTGTCGCCCTCTTGAATATACTGATTAACAACGAGCCCGGGATAATCAGTACCAACCGCTATACTGTCAGTATTAAGATCAGCACGGGACGTGTGTAGTGTTGATAGAGCATTGTTCAAATATAAGCTTAGAACAAACACGAGCATGAAGACAAAAATTATGCCAAAGATAAACTTAAAGCGATTCTTGATCGTCATAATATACCTTCTTGTTTAACGCTGGTTAATGGAATAGCTTCCTTGGCCCGCTGGTGTCGCAAGATACTGGCCTCATTAAGCGCCGCAAATGTAAAGTACCCGAATATCACTGTGTTGAGTGCGTTCCATGCTAGTGAAACCGAAAAAGTATCAGTGTAGTAAACCTTCCAGCAGCCCACAATAGTAGTTAGTAGTAAGAAGACAAAAAGATATACTTGCATACGAATATAATTAAACGGTGAGTCATAGGAGACTTTATTAGTAGCATGCCAAGTCAAATCCCGACGTCTGATGGCATTGAAAAAGGCTTTTATGTAAACCGGGAATGTGGCATTAGCAAGTAGCAGAGTTTTTATTTTCAAACCTCCCATGGTATAGAAGGCTAGGAGTAGCTGAATAAGATAAAAGCCGCTATACACTAAAGCCCATTGCCAGAAAGGTATACTAACGGCAATTGGTGAAAGATTAAAAAATATTTGCAAAGGTGGTAAGAGCACCAACAGAAATACTGAAAAGCCTACGAAATAATATGAGGTAGTGGCAAAGTATTGCAATCGCTGGTCAATAGTTAAATTACGAGCAAACAACGGGTTGTGGTGCAGGAATATCTCAAAACTACCAGTAGCCCAGCGCAACTGCTGTTTAGAATAGGCCTTGAGTGTCTCGGGAGTCTTGCCAACAGCCAACACATTCGGTATGTAAATGGAATCAAAGCCGTTTTCATGCAAAGTGAGTGAAGTCCAGATATCTTCAGATTTTGATTTATCATACATACCACCTATCGCATCAATGGCGGAACGACGAAAAACCACATTAGTCCCTACGCAAAAAGCAGAATTAAAACGATTTTTACCGGTCTGAATGAGCGAATAAAAGACATGTTGCATAAAACTCGCACCAGTTGATACAAAGTTAATTTGGTTATCGTAATATTGCGGAGTTTGAACAAATGCGAGCTTGTCGTTTTCAAAAAATGGAATTGTTTCATATAGAATTGTCGGCTCAGCAACAAAATCAGCGTCTAGTATTAAAAAATAATCACCCCTTGCTTGCGTGAGGGCATAATTTATATTACCTGCTTTGGCGTTTTCATTCGTGGGACGGCGGATATATGTAACGCCCAATTGCTCAGCCATGGCTTCTAAATCATCTGACTTTCCGTCGTCTAAGATATAAGTATGATGAAGGCCGTAAACATCGCGCGCCGCTAACGCCGTCTCCGCTACTTCTTCGACGGCTTCTCCGTAGACTGGTATGAAAATATCGACAGTTACAGGACTATGGTGAACATACATCTGGACACTTCTGGCGGTTATGCTGTCTTTTCTCTTAAGGATTTTGATTGCCGATTTACCCAATGGTGCATCGTACAATTTATCCTGGGCACGGTGATATTCAAAATTACGAGGATTTACTCGTCCACTCAGTATCGTCCAAAACGACAGCAGGCCCTGTACTATAACAAATATCTCAGCGACTATGACCAGAGTATACGGTAGTGGGTCACCGCGATAGGCTGGTTTTAAAAGGTAACTCAGGTAGACGAAAGCCCCCACTGTTGCCATTGCTAGGATGAGCGTAACTGTTGGGGAGGTTAATTGCTTCTCGATCCGATTAGAGGATGTTTTAACATCGTCGGTACTCATATTCCCCCTATCCACTAGCCGATCGTCTATATTATGTAGGAAAAGTGAACTATTTACAATTTCTTCTTGTAGTTCACCCCCAAGCCATTAAGTGACTATGGTGGGGCATTGAGTCGGACTTCCGAACTCTAATCACTTTTGAAACTTAATAAAGATACTAATATCAAGCCCTGATTGTCTAGCAATAGACTTGAGTGTTCTTACCGGCATTTCTTTCTTACCGGCGGGTACAATTGCAGTGTACCTTCCTTTGCGGTATTTAGCATGGCTGCCACGCTGGGAGATAAAAATAAAACCATTACGCTCAAGAATGTGCACTATTTCTTTGGATGATAGCAACTTAGGCATGTTGAAGGCGTAATGTATGAACACTCGGGTGTTCTACACTTGTAGCTACCGCTGTAGATGGAGCATCTTCTAAGTACAGTTCAAGGGCCTCTTGCAGATTAGACAAAGCTTCTTTTTCCGTTTTTCCAAAGCTTGAAACATCAACATTAAGACACTGGGCAACGTAGTACTTGCCCTCTTTGTATACGACCGACTGATAAATAGTTTGATTCATAATTACATTATACCAAGGCTTCGGTTAATAACCATAAGCGTCTTGGTGGGCCCGGCCGGATTCGAACGATACGAAAAAACGAACGAAAGGGTTTGCTATAATAGAGCTAATGATTTTGTTGGATCGAGTGACCAAGACCTATAACCGCAATATGCCGGCGGCGTTAGAGCGCATTAGCTTGCATGTGGAGCCGCGGGAATTCGTGATAGTTGTCGGGCAGAGCGGGGCAGGCAAAACTACCTTGCTGCGGCTGCTGACGCGCGAGGAAAAACCAACCAGCGGCAAGATTATCGTGGGCGGCGTGGACTACGACAAACTCAAAGACAAAGATATCCCGCTGCTGCGGCGCAAAATCGGCGTAGTGTTTCAGGATTTTAAATTGCTACCTAACCGTACAGTGTTTGAAAACGTGGCTTTTGCGCTGGAGATTGTCGGCATGGGCAAGCATGAAATTGAACACACTGTGCCTAAGGTGCTGGACATCGTTAATCTAACGGGCAAAGAAAAAAGCATGCCGCTAGAACTATCTGGCGGCGAGCGTCAGCGGGTGGCGATTGCCCGAGCTATTGTGCGCCAGCCTAAGATTTTGATTGCTGATGAACCGACCGGCAACCTCGACCCCAAATACGCCTGGGATGTCATAAGAGTACTGGAGAAAATCAACCGCTACGGTACGACCGTACTTCTGACTACCCACAACCAAGATATCGTGAATAAATTAAAACGGCGGGTAGTGACGATCGCTCACGGCAAAATTGCCAGCGACCGCGCTAATGCTGAGTACAAGAGCTAAAAGTAGATTATGAAACACCGATTTATTACCCTCAAACGAATTATTCGCAGCGGTTTGGTGAATTTTCTGCGCAGTTTGTCGCTTGCCGCGGCAGCCATGGCTGTGATGGCTGTCACGCTTACCAGTATGTTGTTTTTGCTGCTAGCCAACGCTACTTTTAGTAATACCGTTCAGCAAATTACCGACAAGATAAACATCTCTGTCTATTTAAATGATAACGTTACCATCTCGCAGCGCGACACTTTGATTGGCCAGCTAAAGCAACTGCCCAATGTCAAAAAAGTAGGCTATGTTTCTAAAGATCAAGCCCTGGCCGAGTATAAGGCCGAAAATGCCGGCAACACCCAGCTACTCCAGGCCATCGACGAAACCAGCAATCCGCTGCCGGCCTCCATTCAGATTGATCCAATCGATCCCAATAAAATCCAAACCATCAAAACGTTTTTAGATAAGCCTCAAAATAAAACCCTGCAGGACCCGCAGGCCGGCACCAGCTATTCCGGTGATCGCAAGGCGGCAATCGATAAAATTGCCCATGCCACTAATATTATTCGCGAGGCCGGTGTGGCTGCGGTGGTGGTGTTTGCGCTGATTTCGGTGCTGATTATCTTCAACACCATTCGCATGGCCATCTTTAACCGGCGTGACGAAATCCAGATTATGCGTTTGCTGGGAGCGAGCACCTGGTATATCCGCGGACCGTTTGTGGTGGAAAGTATGCTCTACGGTCTGATTGCCGGACTTAGTTCGATAGGTTTTATGGCCGTGTTATTTGCTGGTTCTTCTTCGGCGCTGCAGGCCAGTAGTTTTGGACTGCTGGACATCGGTTATGCCGACACCTATTTTAGAAGTCACTTATGGCTACTTTTGACGGCACAGCTCGGGCTTGGTATACTAATTGGAGCCGCCTCTTCTATAGTTGCGACCCGGCGGTATCTCAAATTCAAATCGAAGTAAACAGCGTCACAGCAATTATGACGGATGCAAAAAGTACAAGGCAAACTTGGGGACATTCACGACCATAAGTTATAGTAGAGCCTTGGTAGAAATAAGAGTGTAACGTAATAAAACTTGCAGAGGTATGGTATGCTTAAATTACTCTTACATAAAACAAATATGAGTTATAAAGCTAAAAAAATCCAAAAAAACTTTTTGTTGCGCCACCTGACTCGAGGGCCAGTGGTTATTGTTTTGGGTTGTTTTATTGCCGGGGCAATTGTAGCGCCGCTAGTGCATGCCGATCAATTTGATCAACAAATCCAGGCATTGCAAAACCAAAACGCCCAAACCCAGGGCACTGTTAATTCGCTCCAGGCCCAGGCCAGCAGTTATCAAGACGCCATTAATTTACTCCAGGCCCAAATAGCCGGGTTGCAGGCACAGATTGATGCCAACCAAGTCAAACAGGCTGAACTACAGCAGCAGATTTTGCAGGATGAAGCAGACATCGCCCATGAAAAGCAGGTTTTGGGCACCGATATCAAGGCGATGTACGTTGGTGGACAGCTTACAACCGTTGAGCAGTTGGCTACCAGTAAAAATTTAAGCGCCTTTGTGGATGCCGAGACCTATCGCAGCGCCGTTCAAAATAAAATCCAGACGACACTTGCTCAAATTGCTCTGCTGGAAAATCAGCAACAAGCTCAAAAAGTACAAGTTGATCAACTATTGCAAGACCAGCAAAACCAACAAACTCAACTAGATGGCGACAGAGCGCAACAGGCTAACTTGTTGTCGCTAAACGAAACACAACAAGCCCAGTACAATCAGCAAATTCAGAGCAATCAAGCACAAATCGTCAGCTTACGCGCTCAACAACTCGCAGCCAACCGGCGCTTGGTTGGCAGCGGCAACGTATCTATCTTATCCAGTGGTTCGTGCGGCGGTGATTATCCCGGGGATGCGACGAGTCAATTTGGCCACTGGGGCTGCAATTATGGCCTCGATCAAGGAACAGATAACTGGGGCATGTATAATCGGGAGTGCGTAAGCTACACGGCATGGCGCGTATACCAAGCTTACGGCTATATGCCCAACTGGGGCGGAGTAGGTAATGCCGACGAATGGCCCAGCGATGCCCAGACTTACCATATTCCTACCGGTTCATCGCCCAAGGTCGGCTCGGTAGCTATTGGCACCAATCCTTACTACTTTGGTTCGGTTGGTCATGCTATGTGGGTGGAGGCTGTGTATGGTGATGGCACTATTCTGGTAAGCCAATTTAACTTTAACGGGCCCGGCCAATACAGCGAAATGAAAATCAACGCTAATCTAATCGATACCTTTATCTATTTTGGCCAGTAGGCTCCCAAATCAATTCGTTGTACTATTAAACCTTTGCTATGATTGCTAGGATGAGATTAATGCCACTAACAAAAACTGTGCGCTGGCTGCTGTTAGTGGTGGGGGTGGTTGTGGTATTCGGACTAGGGCTGGACGTAGGTGACGGCCGAATTAGTCTACACAGCTTGAGCGGTCAAAACAAAAACCTGCCTGCAAATCTGAATTACTCTAGTGTGAATGAAGTCTACCAACATCTTAAAACCGAATATGACGGTAAACTGACCACCAATCAGCTGCTGGATGGGCTGAAAGCCGGGCTGGCAAACGCAACGGGTGATCCCTATACCGAATACTTTAATCCCACCCAGGCCAAAGCATTTACCAATGAACTGGATGGCTCTTTTGCGGGTATTGGTGCCCAGCTGGGAGCAGACAGCAGCGGCAACATAGAAGTTATTGCGCCTCTGTCCGGTACACCGGCTGACAAGGCTGGTCTAATACCCAAAGACATCATTACGGCTATTAACGGCAAAAGCACCAGCGGCATGTCCATAGATACGGCTGTGACGGCCATCCACGGTCCGAGTGGCAGCCAGGTAACCCTGGACATCGTTCGGGGCAGCGGGCAGCAGCTGACGTTCAAAATCACTCGCGCCAATATCACAGTGCCCAGCGCAAACTACAAAATTTTGGACGGTAATATTGGCTACCTAACAATCAACCAATTTGGTAGCGATACGGTAGCTATAGCGACAAAAGCCGCTCAGTCATTCCAGCAGGCGCACGTTAAGGGTATAATTTTAGATTTGAGGGATAATCCCGGCGGCTTCGTAAGTTCGGCTGTAGGCGTTAGTAGTTTGTGGCTGCCGGTCGGACAAACTATTTTGCAGGAAAAAACCGGCAATACAGTCGTAGAGACTGATAGCTCAACGGGCAATAATCTATTGCGTGGTGTTTCCACGGTTGTACTCATCAACGCCGGGAGTGCCAGCGCCTCAGAGATCGTCACTGGTGCCCTGCATGACAATAAGGCGGCCTATGTTATTGGCGAGAAAAGTTACGGTAAGGGTGTTGTTCAACAGGTGGATGATTTGCCTGGTGGCGCTGAGCTGAAAGTCACCATTGCCAGTTGGTATCGTCCCAACGGCCAAAATATCAACCACAAAGGTATTGCGCCCGACCAAACTGTGCAACTTACTGACGCTCAGGCTAAAGCCGGGCAGGATCCGCAAAAAGATACCGCCATTCAGTATTTGAGTAAGTAAATCCTAAGAACTCAATTCATGGTGTTAAAATGACTAATAACATATGGAATTGCCCCTTATTTATATCGACATACAAAGACAATCTTAGCTTTCTTGTTCGGCAGAGATGCGAACGAGGACCTTCAGGCTGTCGGATACGAGGGGTTAACGTGGCAACCGAAGAGGGCGAAGAGGAACCCGATTCGGTGACGCTTACACCTGAAATTGCCTGTAGGGTGACGGATTGCCCATTTGCTGGACCCGATAAGCTTCTGGATCTTTACGGTTTATGCTATCAAGCTGCAGTGCTAACCATCCAGGACACAGGAATAACTGAAATAATAGAACAGTTTTCTAGCTGCAGTTTCACTTGCGCACGCAAGCGGCTTACGTTAGTATCATAAGTAATTCATGAGAGGACAACAAGATTGTGGCTAAACGAGCGACGAAGTATATTTTTGTGACTGGTGGGGTGATTTCCGGGCTAGGGAAAGGCATTACGGCGGCGGCGATTGGTAATTTGCTCAAAAGCCGCGGGCTGAGCGTTAACCTCCAAAAATGCGATCCGTATCTGAACGTTGATGCCGGCACGCTCAACCCGCGCGAGCACGGCGAGTGTTTCGTGACGTGCGACGGGGCCGAAACCGACCTGGATCTGGGCCACTACGAACGCTTTTTGGACGAGGAAATGACCCAGGCCAGCAGCCTGATGGCCGGGCGGGTGCTGCTCAAGGTTATTCAAGACGAACGGGCGGGCAAATATGAAGGCGATGATGTGCAGATCATTCCGCATCTCACAGCGGCTATTCAGCGTTATATTGTGGCGGCGGGTGAGGGTTTTGACGTGCATATTGTGGAAATCGGTGGCACCGTCGGCGACTACGAATCCCTGAGCTTTATCGAGGCCATTCGCGAACTGGGCATTAAAGTTGGTCTAGAAAACTGCTCCTACGTGCACGTGGTGTACCTGCCATATCTGGGTGCCAGTCAAGAAATCAAAACTAAACCTGCCCAAAATTCAGTACGCGAGCTACGCGGTTTGGGTATTGCGCCGGACATTCTGGTGGCGCGCAGCGAAGCGCCAGCCACAAATGGTGCTAAATCGAAACTAAGTCTGTTTAGCGGTGTTGCTCCAGAAGCTATTGCTTTGCTACCAAATGCTCCAACTATTTATGAAGTACCACTCACACTTGAGGATACCGGTATTGCCGATGTCATTTGCCAGCGTTTGGGACTCAAGGCTAACAAACCCCACCTTAAAGAATGGCGCGGAGTAGTGGAGCGGGCTAAGATGAACTATCCCCACAGGGTAACGGTTGGGGTAGTGGCCAAATATCTTGATAATCAGGACACCTATATGTCGGTATTTGAGGCATTACGCGCAGCGGCGTGGTGGAGTGAAGTATCGTTGACTATCCGCTGGATCGATGCCGAAAAACTCGAAGCGCGTAGTGCCAACATGGCCACGTTATTAAAGGGCTGTGATGGCATTGTGGTACCAGGAGGTTTTGGCACGCGTGGGCTGGAAGGCAAAATTAAAGGCGCGCAGTATGCATTGGAACAAAAATTGCCGTATCTTGGACTATGCCTTGGCCTGCAAATGGCCGTGATTGCTGCTGCTCGAAATGCCGGCATCATCGACGCTACCACCGAAGAGCTCAATTCCCAAAGTCTCAGCTGCGTGATTCACACCATGAAGGGCCAAAAGGGCAAAGAAAACACCGGCGGCACCATGCGTCTGGGCGATTACCCGTGCCACCTTACCAAGGCCAGTCGTGTAGCCAAGCTCTATGGCGCCACCAATATCATTGAACGCCACCGCCACCGCTACGAGTGCAACAATGACTACCGAGCTCGTTATGCCACATGGGGAATTGAAGCTGTGGGAACGAGCCCAGACGGCAATTTAGTGGAGATTATTGAGGGCATCAACCATCCATTTTTCGTAGCCAGTCAGTTCCATCCGGAGTTTAAGTCCCGGCCCAACCGTCCGCATCCATTATTCCAGGGCTTTGTGGCAAGTTTGCAAAAAGATGCCAAGTAAGGTAGCGTTAGAGGTATGAGCGAACCTGTTACTACTACACCCGCCGGTCCGCCGGTCCATCTCAAGCGTATTTTGCTGGTCGAGGACGACCAAAACCTTGCCAATGTTTATATTTCCCGTTTGCAGGATGAAGGTTTTGACGTACGACTGGTGAGTGACGGCGAAGCAGCGCTCACAGCTGCGCTTAACTATCATCCCAATCTTGTCGTGCTTGATGTCATGATGCCCAAAGTCAACGGTTTTGATGTACTGGATATTTTGCGCAACACTTCCGAAACCGCCAATCTCAAGATTATGATGCTGACAGCACTCAGCCAAGAGAGCGACCGTGCCCGGGCGGAATCGCTGGGCGTTGACGATTACATTGTTAAATCTCAAGTTGCCATGAACGACATCGTAGAACGCATCAAACACCACCTTGGTGCGTAATAGTTTTCCAGGCCTTTTAATTAAACATCTCATTGATTTTTTATAAAGCTTATGTTAATATGATAAATGTAAGGTAAAATATAAAAACAAGTAATAGAAAGGAACAGGTATCATGGCAAATCCAGAAGGCCAAGGATTAGATATTCTTAATGAAGTCCCCGGTATTCCCAACCAAGAAACTAGCGGAGTTGATGTACCTCCACGCCAACTTATAGAGAAAGTGCCGGGTGTTCCGGGTAGCTCAGCAGTAGCTCCGGTTTCTAGGGAGGTTTATTGGGGCGGTTACACCGGACATAGTCTTAGCGGACCAATTCTTGGCCTACCGGAAAGTATGAGTGCACGGGAAGCACATGTGCTTGCAATTGAGCAGAATGCCAACAAAGCCACAGAAGAGACGCACGAGTAGAAAACTTTATTTTTAAAGTTTTTCTTTTCCCCGTAGTAGAGATCACGGGGATTTTTATTGGAGATTTTGTTACTTATTCCACGGTGACTTCGGTGCGGGGGACGGATTTGCCACTAAAATGGCGGACGCGGCGGCTTTGGAATTTGACGACTCCGTCTTTGGCGGCGTGGATGGTAAAGTTGCGCGACAGAAACGTACCTTTGCCGGCGCGCTTGTTGGAACCGGTTTGGCGGACGATAACTTGACCAGTTTTGACGGCTTGGCCACCAAACAACTTAACCCCTAGGCGTTGACCTGGGCTGTCATGAATATTTTTGGCGACTCCACCGGCTTTGACGTGTGACATGTAAGTTTACTTTCTAGTTAATACTAATAACTGACGAGCGACGATCTGACCTTCTCGGTAGTAGAGAAGTTGGTTATCCGAAACGTGCTCAAAACTCACTCGATTATAGCCCAAATCGGCTAGCTGGTCAATAAGGGGTAAATGTTGAAAGTGGTCGGGGGTTGTTTGCCAGGCCGGCACAGCTAGACACAGGCGAGTGTCGGGTGCAATTTGGCCATGAATATTTTTTAGGAATTTTCTGATAATTAGGTTGCACTCACGAATTGTTTGAGCCAAAATCTGGGGGCCTGGCTGGCTCGTAAACGCTCGTCCCAGATAAGTTTCGGAAGCCACTAAGTCAACAGGTTGTTGCCACCGATGAGTTGTTGCGTCGCCAATATCCATAAGGTAGTTTCTTTGGATCTCATGCTGCTTGGTTAGCCAGTCTAAATTAATTTTGCTGTAGTCGACCATACGCGGCTCATAGTCGGTGCCATAGGCGCTATAACCCATTAGTAATGCTTCTTGCAAAATCACACCTGTGCCACAGAAAGGATCGAGCATAGTCTTTGGTTCTGCCGACTTGATCTGACCAACGGCCAGATTTATCACAATCTGGGCAAGTTTGGGGGGCAGCATACCCACACGGGCATCGCGCTTGGGGCGGGTTTGATCGCGGGCAGCATAGGCATTGATATCTTGAACGGCGATGGTTTGAGCCAAGTAAGTTTGCTGGCTATCGGCCACTAGCAAGAGCTCCCAGTTGTGTGAGGTAAACAATTTGTTGTGCAGGACTTGAGCGCTGGATAGGGCCGGCTCGGGATTGGGCACGATACGCACGGGGCGGCCGCTGGCGCGCACTACTTTTTTAATTTTCAACGCCGCGGCAGCTATAATTGCCGGCCTAACCAGTAAGCCATAAGCGCTTACACCCAGTACTAGCTTGCCCTCGGGGATACAACAAACGTGCTTGGGTATGTGGTCAATTAGGTAGGTTTCGATTTTTCGCCAGTCAGTGGTTGGAATGACGGTGAGCTGTTTGGCCAGCTTAACGCTGCCGCCCAATCTTTGAAAATTAATTTCCTCTGGAGCACTATCAATCAAAACGGCTTGCTCACCGATAGGTTGCAGCAGCTTGGCTCCAAACAGGCTTTCCAGCTCGGCCAAACCCAGTGCCGGCTGTCGCCCCAAAATACATAGACTAGAGCTCATACGTTAGAGTATAGCGCGCAAGCCAGGCTTTTTGGGTATAATAGCGTCAGTATGTTGCAAAAATCTTACATAAAAACGCACTGGAAGCTCTTGCTCAATATCGTTACGCTCATAGCGCTTGTTGCGTTGGTGTATGCCACGCGGCACCAATTGTCTCAGGTGCTTGATAATTTGGCCCAGGTTCATGCCTGGGCGCTGCTGCTTATGATCCCCATTGAAATTTTTAATTATCACGCTCAAACCAAAGTTTACCAAGGCTTATTCGCTACGCTGGGCAACAAGATTGACTACCGGCCGATGTATGAAAAGGCGCTGGAATTAAACTTCGTCAACAACGTTTTCCCCAGTGGTGGTGTGTCAGGCATTTCCTACTTTGGCGCCCGCATGCGCTCCGGAGACATCACGGCTGGCAAGGCTACTTTGGTGCAACTCATGAAGCTAGTCTTAGTGTTTGTGTCGTTTGAGGTAATGCTGTTGCTTGGTTTGCTGTTGCTGGCCATCGGTGGCCACGTCAATAACTTAACCATTTTAGTTGCTGCCTCCTTGTCGACACTGCTGGTGGTGGGCACACTTGGTTTTGCCTTTATTATTGGCAGCCGCCAGCGTATTAGTACGTTTTCTAACTTTTTAACAAAGTCTGTGAGCCGAGTAACTCATATTTTTCGTCCCCATTATCATGAGAGCATAGATTTTACTCGGGTGGAACGTCTCTTTACTGATCTGCACGAGAATTACATTATCTTTAAAGTGCATTATCGTGAGCTGAAAAAGCCGCTGGCCTATGCCTTGCTGGCGAATCTTACGGAAGTAACTGCTATTTATGTGGTGTATATCGCCTTTGGCCACTGGGTGAATCCAGGCGCCATTATTATTGCCTATGCCGTAGCTAATTTTGCCGGTTTGGTTTCGGTGTTGCCGGGCGGCGTCGGAGTCTACGAGGGGTTGATGATTGCCGTGCTTAAGGCTGCTGGCGTGCCGGGTGGGCTGAGTATTGCCGTGACGGTTATGTACCGGGTAGTTAATATGCTTATTCAGTTGCCGGCTGGCTATTACTTTTACCATCAGACCCTGCGACGGAAAAGCCAACCGACTGTCGATGCTTGACCTCATTGTTAGTGTAAGCGAGTTTGTAGCACTGCTCAATCAAACGCTGGGGTTTGCTTATCCGGCCGTGGCTATTGTAGGCGAGCTGACCAATTTTCGAGTCAGCAAAAACAAATGGCTGTATTTTGATCTTAAAGACGAGCTAGCTAGCGTTAAGTTTTTCGGGACGGTCTATCAGCTGCCTGGACCGCTGGAGGATGGCATGACGATTGAGGTTCGCGGCCAGCCTCGGTTGCACCCGCAGTACGGCTTTAGTGTAATGGTGCAGGCTATTAAGCCGGTGGGTGAGGGTTCTCTCAAACGAGCCGCTACCTTGCTGGAGGCTAAACTGCGTGCCGAAGGATTATTTGATCAGGCTCGTAAACGACTCCTACCATACCCGCCGACTCACATCGGGCTTATTACTTCATCAGAAGCAGCAGCATACGGTGATTTTATGAAAGTACTTAATGCGCGGTGGGGTGGACTAGCTATTGATTTTATAGATACTCAGGTGCAGGGCGAAACTGCTGGTACGCAAATTGTGGCGGCCATTGCCGAGTTTAATGCCGCTGCCCAGCCGCCAGAGGTGCTGATTATTACCCGTGGCGGCGGTAGCGCCGAGGATCTACAGGTGTTTAATAGTGAAATTGTGGTGCGGGCCATTGCTGCCAGCCGCGTGCCAACATTGTTGGCCATTGGCCATGAACGCGACATCAGCTTGGCCGAACAGGCTGCTGACCGCCATGCCAGTACGCCCAGCAATGCCGCTGAACTGCTGGTGCCCGACCGCAGTCATCAGTTGCAGGGCCTTGCGCTCAAACAAAGCCAGCTGGTTCATGAGCTGCACCGCTCGGTAGCTCGCACGCGCGAAAGTCTGCGCAGCTATCCCAAAAGCTTTAGCACTGCACTGCAGACTGCCATGAGCCAGGCTGGGCTACATCTTAAAAATCGTCATCAACTTCTTCAAGCTTTAGCGCCGCAGACTATTTTGGCTCGTGGCTATGCCATTGTGCGCCGGGGTCAGCGGACTATTCGCAGCGGACATCAGTTACGGGTGAGCGACACGGTCAATATTCGCTTGGTTGATACTGACTTGCAGGCAATCATTCAAAAGATTACGCTAAAGGAAGGCTAAATATATGGCACAATCCCAAAATTACCAACAACTCAGCGAAAAGCTTGATGAGTTGTTGGCCAAACTTCAAAATCCCGACGTTGATGTTGATGAAGCTCTTAAGCTCTATGAACAAGGGCAGGTGATTATTAAAAAATTGGAAGACTATCTAAAAACTGCTGAAAACAAACTCAAACACATCAAACGTTCTGGCAACTGAGCACATAATGTATGCAGTAGGCAAGCTGTGGGTCAGCTACCGTGATTTGATAAACCTCTTTACGACTTGAGGCAAACCAGTTACCATAAACGTTATGCCACCCAACTATCCTCATACAAAACCCCATTCTTTCTTGCTGCCATTTATTATATCTTTAGCATTGCTGGTAGCCGCCGTAATTTTCGGGGGATGGGCATTCAGTAGCCGTCGAGATTACAAGAATAATAGTGATCAAAAAGCCGCGGCAGCTGCCAGTCTTCAGCAAAAGCAAACAGCTGCCGCCGATGCTGGTCAGTACGCCGAAGCTGCCAAACAGCCGCTTAAAACTTATATAAGCCCCGAACCTTATGGCAGTATTGCCGTAAATTATCCTAGAACGTGGAGCGCCTATGTCATTGAGGCTACGACAAACTCGGGCAACAGCAGCACTCCTGTGGATGGCTATTTTCAGCCAAATTTTGTTCCTAATGTTCAGGATCAAACTATTGCTTTTGCATTGCGCCTGCAGGTTACTCAAACCAGTTATGATCAGGTGCTCGGCCAGTTTGGTGATTTAGCAAAACAGCAAAAAGTTACGATCAAGCCGTTCAGTTTTGCGAAAACTCCAAGTGTGGTGGGGGTTCGTATTGATGGGCAAATCTTTACCAACAAACAGGGCAGCATGATACTTGTGCCGCTGCGCGATAAAACTCTGAAGTTGTGGACGGAGTCCAGTCAGTTTAGTGCCGACTTCAACAACAACATTTTGCCCAATATTAGTTTTTCTCCATAAAAATCCCCGTGGCAGAGATCACGGGGAAAGGGTAGATATATTTCTAGGTTATTTCTACGCCAATATAACCCCCACTTTGATGGGCCCAAAGCTGAGCGTAGATGCCACTCGTGTCTTGTAATAATTCATGATGAGTGCCCACTTGGGCAATCTTACCCTTGTCCATAACTACGATCCGGTCCAGATGTTGAATAGTACTCAATCGATGGGCGATGACCACGGCTGTACGGTTTTCCATTAATTTTTGTAGAGCTTTTTGAATATATTTCTCGCTGTGGCTATCGAGTGAACTGGTGGCCTCGTCTAATACCAAGATAGGACTGTCTTTGAGCAAAGCCCGGGCAATTGCCACGCGCTGACGCTGTCCGCCGGATAATTTAACGCCCCGTTCGCCTACCAGTGTGTCGTAGCCTTTGGGCAGTTCAGTCACAAATTCGTCAACATATGCAAGATGGGCGGCACGAACAATAGCTGGATGTTTGGCTGCAGGATTGGCATAACCGATATTCTCGGCGATTGAGCGGTGAAACAACAGTGGTTCTTGCGGAACATAGGAAATAATCCCTCGTACGTCAGATTGAGCCATATCCCGAATATCAAGGGCATTTATGGTAATCTTGCCACTCGTTACGTCCATAAAGCGCAAGAACAGCTTGGTAAGAGTAGTTTTGCCGCTGCCCGAATAGCCAACCAGTCCAATCTTCTCGCTGGGATTAATGGTGAGCGAAAAATCCGCTACGGCTGTTTGAGTTTTGTTGGCGTCTGGGTAATGGTAGGTAACATTGTGAAACTGAAGAGTGTAGTCGCCGGTGGCGCTGAGCTTTCGGGGCTTGGGCGGGTCGGTAATGCTATTCTTGACTCCCATTGTTTTGATCGGCTGATATGTCGCGCCCATAACTTCCTCGTAACGTTTAACGATATCAGCTATATCGATTGTGCTGGCTACCAACTTAATAACATATAGCTGGATGAGCACCACTACCGTAATGGACACACTGCCAGTGCGATATAAATGAGCGGACAAAATAAGCAAAACTGCCGTAGCCAGAGCGGCTAAAACCATGCGCCCGCTGTCGGCCGGCAGGGCTGAAACCCACGATTTGTATTGCTCGCGACTCCAGATACTCATGGTTTTTTCCAGACGCCGCCGCTCAAAATCTTCCATGGCAAAACTTTTGACCGTCGTGCCATGGGTGAGCGCGTCACCAATATCCGCGGCTACATCGCTGCTGGCATCGCTAACTTTGCGACGAAACTGCAGGCGCCAGGAGCTGCTCCAAAGTGTAAAACTCAGCACACAGGCCATCGACACCAACGTAACGAGCGCCAAAACAGGCGAATTATAGGCAATAACGGCGATGCCGGTCAGCACAATGGTGAGCTGTTTGGGGATTGATAATGTAACCAGTTCACCGTAGTTATTGTAGGCATCGCGCAGTCTGGCGGCTTGAGCGCCCAGCGCCCCAAAATAAGCGTTGCTAAAAAACTCATAATCTTTTTGCAAAAAATTCGTAAAAATCTGGTTCTGTACGTATTCGGAGCCTTTGATAGCGTTTTTACCGACTGTTATATTGCCAATCGCCCATAGTACGCAATATAGCAAAGACAAAACAACAACCCACAAAGCAAAAGGGCCAACTTTATCAAAATGCCGAGTCAAAATAGCCTGAATGGCATAAGCGCTGACCAGTGGGATAAACGTATTGTAGGCGGCGACCGCCGGTATGCGGGTGAGATAACAAAGCGCTAAGGCTCTCTTATCCTGAAGGTTGCCACGCCAAAACAGGCGATGAATCTGCCTGGTGATCTCCCGCTCGCGATGGTTTGTTTTCCGCGACATTACCAGTGAGTATAACATTTATCAACTACCAGGCTGTATAAACGCTAGCCACGGCGACCCGCAGGTCTATTTTGCAAAAATGATATACTAGAGGTTGAAAAGAGAGGGTAATGACGAACAGAAATTCCAATGCCGGGATGCCATCCGAATTGTTGAGGGCTGTGGCCGAGCAGCTCAAACTGCCGCTCATGCAAATTGCGCGGCAAGCCGAACTGGGCCAACGGTTAGTCGGTATAGAAGCTGGCCGGCTGGATACCATTCAGCATGGAGCTGAAACAGCCTTGATTATGGTCGATGCGTATCTACTGGGCTTGCAGCTAAACGCGGACCAAGCCGAGCTTGACCTCCAGCCGGTGTCGCTTGGCTCGGTGCTCAATGATGCCGCTCACCAGCTGAGCGATGTGGCCAACGATTACCGGGTGAGTTTGGAGTTGGACATCGCTGGTAAGTACGCGCCGGTGATGGCCCACTCTGCCGGTCTACGGGCGGCACTAGCTAGCCTGGGGTATGGTTTGATTGCAGCCCAAATCGTTACGGGCACGAAGCGGCCGGTCATAAAACTGGCGGCTTGGCGCTCCACCAAAGGCTTGGTGGCTGGTTTGTATGGCGATCAGCTAGATTCACTTAATAACAAGGCTCTGCAACGTGCCCGGCGTCTCTACGGACACGTCAAACAACCGCTCACCGAGCTGGGCGGTGGAGCGGCCGGCATTTTTGTGGCCGATACATTACTAGCAGCAATGGCTACACATTTGCGCACCAGTCGCCATGCCAATCTCAGCGGTTTGGGCGCTACCTTTCAGTCCAGCCGGCAATTACAACTTATCTAGGAGGATATAAAACGTTACAATGGCCCACGTTTTACTCATTGAACCAGACTATATTTTAGCTGGCACTTATGCCGATGCATTGGGGCACGCCGGTTACAGCGTGCAGGTAGCGGCCAATGCCCAGACGGCTATTGATGCCGCCGACAAAACGATACCCGACGTTGTGGTGTTGGAACTGCAGCTGGCCGAGCACAATGGAATCGAGTTTTTGTACGAATTTCGCTCTTACAACGAATGGCGAAGCGTGCCGGTGATTATTCACAGTAATTTGTCTTCGGCTGATATGGAGCCGGCGGGCGAGCTGTGGTCGCAATTGGGCATCGTTGACTATCACTACAAACCGACTAGCTCGCTCAAAGCGTTGTTGTCCAGCGTGCAAAAAGCTGCAGCAAGCATCGCATGAACCAGCTCAACACCCAGGCCATTATCCTTACTCGCACCAATTATGGTGAGGCCGACCGCATCCTCACGCTCATCACGCCCGAACACGGCAAGCTTACGCTGATGGCTCGCGGCGTGCGACGGGTGAAGTCCAAGCTGGCCGGTGGGGTGGAGCTGTTTAGTGTCAGTAACATTAGTTTTATCCGTGGCCGGGGCGAGATTGGAACGCTTATTTCCACGCGGTTAGTGCAGCACTACGGCCGGATTGTGAGCGATATCGGACGCACCATGTTGGGCTACGATCTTATCAAACAACTACACCGAATTACGGAAGACCAGCCGGAGCATGAATATTTTGATCTGTTGGTGCAGCTGTTTACAGCGCTAGACGAGCCGGACCTTTCGCTGGACATTGTACGGCTGTGGTTTGCCATGCAACTTGTCAAACTGGGTGGCCATGCGCCAAACGTGCGCACCAGTGCGCTGGGTCAGGCGCTGGTGGCAGTAGGTCGTTACAACTTCGATGTCGATGCCATGACTTTTGTGCCGCACACCAGCGGTCGTTACCAGGCTAATAACGTTAAGTTGCTGCGGCTCGCCCTGTCAGTCAGCTCGCCGCTCAAGCTGGCTAACGTGCAGGTGAGCGGCGACGTGCTATCCAGCTCCGAAGCCCTGGCCCAAATTATGCTAAGAACCCACCTTCGGATATAATATTCATCAATATGAGCGACGTAACTCTCGACGAAATTGTATCCTTGTGCAAACGCCGCGGGTTTATTTACCAAGGTTCGGAGATTTATGGCGGCCTGTCCGGTACATGGGATTACGGTCCGCTGGGCGTTGCGTTGAAACGTAATGTCATGAATCTCTGGTGGAAGATGTTTGTTGAGGACCGCGAAGACATGTTCGGTATTGATGCTGCAATCCTGATGAATCAAAAAGTCTGGCAAGCAAGTGGCCACGTTGATACATTCACTGACCCTATGGTCGAGTGTCAGCATTGCAAAAGTAGGTTTAGAGTTGATCACCTAGTGGATAACGATGAGTATGAAAATGAGACCAAGGAGTACTTTACTAGATCACTTGCGTTTGTTGACTCTCTTCCAGCAAAGTACGAAGAATACTCGCAGGAACAAGTAGCTCAGATTGGCGATATCTTTGGCCATGCTCAAACTCCTGCAACGTACCCAAATCAAACAACGAAGGAACTAAGAGAATATCTCAGCTCAAATCAAGAACAGGCAAAAAAGTATCTAGGTAATTTCCCGCGGCTTTACCTGATGCGTTCTGCCAAAAAGTGCGAAAAGTGCGGTTCCATTGAGTGGGGAGATACGCGTACTTTTAATATGATGTTTGAAACTAAAGTTGGGCCATTCGCTGACACGGTTACAATTAAACCTCCTCGAACGATTGAGGCTGGCGAAGAAATTGCGCTGGGAGGGCCTACAGGATGGTGGATTAAGCCTAGTGAAAATACAGTGTATCTAAGGCCAGAAACCGCTCAAGGTATTTTTACTAACTTCAAAAACGTTGTCGATAGTCTGCACCCGGGTTTACCGTTTGGACTGGCGCAGCAGGGGAAAGCATTTCGTAACGAGGTTAGTCCGCGAGATTTTGTGTTTCGCTCACGTGAGTTTGAGCAGATGGAAATTGAATATTTTGTGCATTCAGATAGGTGGGAAGAGGCTTTTGAGCAGTGGCGCTTGGCTGTGCATGAGTGGACAAAAGCTCTCGGTTTGCCAGAAGAAAAAGTCCACGAGCTAGAAGCTCCAGAAACAGATCGCGCACATTACAGCAAGCGTACCATTGATTTTGAATTTGATTTCCCACACGGCCGCGACGAGCTTTTGGGCCTGGCTTATCGCACAGACTTTGATCTTATGAACATTCAAAATGCCACGGGCAAAAGTATGGAGTACCAGCCAAAAGATGGCGGCCCGGCTTTTGTGCCGCATGTTATTGAGCCAAGCTTTGGTGTCGAGCGTGCCATTATGGCCGCGCTGACCTCGGCTTACACAGAGGATGAAGTAAACGGCGAGAAGCGCACCTATCTGAAATTGCCTACGCATCTAGCCCCAGTCAAAGTGGCCGTGTTCCCGCTGCTCAAAAATAAGCCAGAGCTCGTGGCCAAAGCCAGAGAAGTCTACGCTATGCTCAAAAAAGAGTTCGGGGCGGTGATGTGGGACGACAACGGCAACATTGGCAAACGCTACCGCCGCCAGGACGAAATCGGTACGCCGCATTGCGTCACCATCGATTTCCAAACTCTGGAAGACCAAACCGTCACCGTCCGCAACCGTGACACGACTGAGCAAACTCGTATAAAAATTGCTGATTTGATTGCAGGCTTGGACTAGTTAAACCATGGAGACAGTTGTTATTACGGGTGCGAGTTCTGGGATAGGGCAGAAGGTTAGTCGAGTTTTTGAGAATGCGGGCTGGACAGTCGTGGGACTATCGCGCCAGGATGTTGATTTAAGCAAGTTAGATGAGGTTTCGGCTTTGTAGCTAAGCTCAAAGGCGAACTGAAACAGATCCATGCCTTGATCCACGTAGCTGGCGTTTGGCACAACAAGACCAGACCCTTAGCGGGCAAAAGGCTCCAGCAATTTAACGCCGAACAAATCATCGAAACTATGAACGTTGGTCTGACTTCACTCATGATCTTAGTCGCAGAACTTCTGCCTATTATGTCAAAAAACGGGACAATTGTTGGTGTAAGTGGTACATTTGCCTATGGTGCAGCCGGCTGGCTGCCGTACTACACCAGCAAGCGGGCGCGAGTGGCATACTACGGATGGATTTATTACAACTATTAACTTCTGTGCCTACAAAATGGATGATAACAACAGCGCTGAGGTTCCTTTGGGTTTTGTAGTTACAGTTAGCGTGGCCCGTCCTTACGATGGAAAGATGTTTTGGCCGCAACACGCAACAGCTCCTCGTGAGAACAACAAAACCGCAGAAATGAGCGGTTCGCTTGCGGTCGACGATGATAATGATGAAGAAGATGCTGATCCGTGTACGATGTGTGAAGTCTGGGAGTTTAATATAGATCAAGAACTCCACCGACCAACTAAAGAAGTAAATTTTGAATATTATGACGAACAAGGCGACCCTGTAGATATGATAAGTGTCACGGGAGAAGAGCCGGAAAAAGCTATATAGGGCGATACACAGGAGAAAGATTTGGCATTGAGAGTCTTAAACGCCAGCTTCAGTCAGACGTTTAGTGAACAGGATATCAGGGAAATTGTTGGTATTCTAGGTCGCCTGGGGTATCCACCTGCCGCAGAAGCCATTCCCTTAAAACCCTTAGTTTAGCAATGCTATGATTGAGGCAGAATGAAAACGATCATTGCATTAATTGCTGGGATTGTAGATCTGCTGGCGAACGTACCGTATATTCTGGATGCACTGAAAGGCAAGACCAAGCCCAACATTGCATCGTGGTCGACGTGGGCAATTATTAACGGCGTTGCGGCTACGGCGGCGTATGCCGAGCATGCTCGAGCGGCAGCAATTTTGGGCGCTTCAGGCTTTCTGGGAGCGTTGATTATTCTGTTGATTGGGCTGTGGCGTGGCACCAGAAAATACACGTTTTTTGACGGTGTGTGCCAAATTGTTGCCGCCATTGGCCTGGTATTATGGCGAATATTTAATGATGCCAATCTGGCTCTCGTGTGTGTCGTGGCCGCTGATGTCTTTGCAGCTTTGCCAGCCTTGCGACATGCCTATAAGTATCCAAATGAAGAAACCCCGATGACGTACTTGCTAGCCGGTGTCTCATCTTTGGGCATACTATTTTCAGCAACCGTCTATACGTTTGCGGCGCTTGCTGTACCGTTTGATTTTTTGGTCATCAGCGCTTTGCTAGTACTTGTGGTTCTAATCCGCAGACACAAACTCAGTCTGCCAATACCTAAAAAGTTTGCGTAATCCAACGAGTGACATGTCATAATGAAAGAAATAAGAACGTCAAGGGGATTGATATGCGGCAGGCGCAGGCACTGAAGGTGATGGAGGATGGGCACTCGGTGTTTTTGACCGGGCCGGCGGGCAGCGGCAAGACGTATGTACTCAACCAGTTTATCGAGCGGGCCCGCCAGCAAAAGCGGCCGGTGGCGGTAACGGCTAGCACCGGCATTGCGGCCACGCATCTGGGTGGGACGACGGTGCATTCGTGGTCGGGGCTGGGCATTCGCGATAGTTTGACCCGTGCTGACCACACTTGGCTGGCCAGTAACGAGCGGCTAATTAAGCGCTATAACAACGTGGAGGTGCTGATTATCGACGAAGTTTCCATGTTGCACGGCGCGCGGCTGGATATGATCAACGAAGTGTGTCAGTTGCTTCGGCGCAGTGACGCACCCTTTGGCGGCTTGCAAATTATCCTGACCGGCGACTTGTTCCAGCTGCCACCAGTTAACCGACTGGGTGGCCCGGATGACTTTGCCCATCTGTCGGCCGCTTGGCAGCAGCTAAACCCTAAAATTTGTTACTTGGCTGAACAACATCGCCAACGCGGCGACGGCTTGCTGGATATTTTGCAGGCCATGCGGGCCAATCAACTGACGCCGTCGCATCGCGAGACGCTCAAGCAGCGCATTGGTGTGCTGCCGGATGATTTGGTGCTGACTCGGTTGTACGCTCACAATGTTGATGTCGAGGCCATTAACCAGCGGGAGTTGGCGGCGTTGCCCGGCCAGCCAGAAACGTTTGAGATGGCTACCAGTGGCCGGCGTTCATCTATCGAACAATTACAAAAAAGCGTGCTGGCGCCGGCGGTGCTGGAACTGAAAATCGGGGCGCAAGTGATGTTTGTGGCCAATAATTTTGCCCAGGGTTTTGTGAATGGCACGCGCGGCGAAGTAGTGGATTTTAAAAACGGTGGTCCGGTTGTAAGGTTGCAAGCTACTGGCCGGGAGCTTGGCGTTTCACCGCACAGCTGGACGCTTACCGAAGATGGCCGCACTCGAGCCGAAGTTAGCCAGCTGCCGCTGCGCCTGGCGTGGGCGATTACTATCCATAAAAGTCAAGGCATGAGCTTGGACAGCGCCCTGATTGATCTGGGCAAAAGCTTTACGCCGGGTATGGGTTACGTGGGCTTAAGTCGGGTGCGGGCCCTGGACGGTCTGTTTTTGGTCGGCTTAAACGACATGGCGCTGCGGCTTCATCCGGATATTTACGATTTTGACGCGCAGCTGCAAGCGGTGTCGGAGACGTTGGCAACAGAAGTTGGCGACGTGGTTACGCAAGATACCGCACCCCAGAAAGCCGACGCACTAATCCCGGCCAATCCCGAACTGGTGGCAGCGCTGCGCACCTGGCGCACCCAGCAAGCTACCGCGCACAACCTGCCCGCTTACATCATTGCTCATAATAAAACACTCGATGCTATTGCCGCCCGCTGTCCGCAAACTCCCCAGCAACTACTCTCCGTAAAAGGCATCGGCCAAAAATTTGTGGATAGTTACGGATCGGAAATCTTAGCTATGCTTAATGCCAACTCAAAAGTTAAAGCTTAGAAACGGATTTGTCAAACTATCGGTCAGCATCGTCGAAGTGCTATGATTAAATCATGAAACTTTTGCTGACCTCGGCTGGCATATCGAAACGTTCCATCGCCAACGTCCTTGCTAGTTTGGTTAGCAAACCAGCGGGTGAGACGAAAGTTGGCTTTGTGCCAACAGCGGCGAATGCAGAGGCAAGCAACAAGGACTGGTTTATCAATCAGTTTCTGGGTTTGTGGCGTTTTGGCTATAACTGGATTGATGTTATTGATCCGTCCGCCGCAGGCATAGACTGGAAAGCGCGCTTACAAGATGTGGATATAATTTATGTAAGTGGTGGCAATACTTTTCATTTGCTTGATCAATGCCGCAAAACTGGTTTCGATATCTGGTTAACGGAAAACTTGAACAATAAAGTGTATGTGGGCGGTAGTGCTAGCAGCATTATTACTACACCAACAATTGAACTTGCAGGTATGCCCCCTGGCGATGAAAATCTACCGGGATTAACCGATCTGACAGGCTTTGGATGGGTGAACTTCGAGATCGAGCCGCACTGCGATGAAGATCGGTTCGCACTCGTTGAAAAGTATGCTGAGTCAAAGTCGCATCCGGTCTATGCCATTGATGATCAAACAGCTATCAAGGTAGTCAATGGGCAAGTAGAAGTTATAAGTGAAGGGACGTGGAAATTATATGAATAATCAACCGGTGGGTAATTTTGCCTTTATCGACAGCCAAAACCTCAATCTGGGTGTGCAAAAAATGGGATGGAAGATGGACTGGCGGAAATTTCGGCAATATCTGCACGACAAATACGGTGTGACACGGGCCTACATGTTCATCGGCTATATGGCCGAGCACGAACCAATGTACGAACAACTGCACGAGCTGGGCTATCTGATTGTACTCAAGCCCACAGTGGGCATGAACGATGAAAAGAAATCGGAAAATCCGGAACAAACCGAAGAGCAAAAGTCTGCCGACAAAGTCGCCGAGGAGCGTAAGCTGCCAGTCAAGGGTAATATCGATGCCGACTTGGTGCTGCACGCTATGAAGGAACTGTCCAACTACAACAAAGCCGTTATTGTAAGTGGTGATGGCGATTTTTACGCCCTGGTTGAGTATTTGGCTGAACAAGGTAAACTGCTACAGCTGATGACGCCAAACTGGCAATATTCCAGTCTGCTCAAGCCGTTTGAGAGCTACATTGTGCGACTGGACAAAGAGCGCGGTGCGCTGGCTTACCGCGACCACAAACGACGCAGTAAACGTAAGGAGGATAAGCAATGAAAGTTACCAAATATCCGCAGAGTTGTTTGATTATTGAAAAAGACGGCAAACGGTTGGCGATTGATCCGGGCTCGCTGGTGAGTGCCAAATACCAGGCCGCTGATCTGTTGCCGCTAGATGGGATTATTATTACTCACGAGCACGCCGACCACTTTGACCCAGAGTTGCTTCGAGCTCTAACTGCTACCGTGATACCTGTAATCGGCAACCAAAGCACCAATGATACTGTGGGTCAGGGAATTATTACGCAAGTGGTAAGCGAGGGCGAACAGTTTAGCGTAGCGGGTTTTGACATGATTGCTCGAGAATTGTCCCATTGCCTAATGGTGGACGGTAGTGCTGGCCCGCAAAACACTGGTTACGTGATTGATGGTATGTTTTTCCATCCAGGTGACGGGACAAGTATTGAAAACTTACGGGTTGAAAAAGCCGCCGTGCCATTTGCCGGCCCAGATATAAGCCCCCGCGATATCTTTGAGTTTATTAAACAAACTGGCGCTAAAACAATTGTTCCTATACACCACGACGCTTTTACGTCGAACGTGAAGTTGATTGGCGACTGGATTAGTCGGGCCCTGCCGGGCACAGGGTTCGTGCCGCTAGAAGATGGTCAGTCAGCCGAATTGTAGTCACTCAACTCCTTACGACCCAACCATAAGCCGTATAAACCTCAAGACCTTTGCAACATGTCAGCAGGCGTCCTGTACTGTAAGCTCAAGTGTACACGCTCAAAGTTGTAGTAGGCCAGGTACTTCGTAAGTTTTACCTGTATGGTAGCGTTGCTCGT